>Ga0222716_10002197_pt1 | contig 15899 bp, 18 predicted proteins | sample C33_13DmetaG_FD_165044 | JGI IMG/M metagenome (GOLD analysis project Ga0222716, IMG submission 165044) | Estuarine water microbial communities from San Francisco Bay, California, United States - C33_13D | ecosystem: Environmental > Aquatic > Marine > Unclassified | place: USA: California... | reverse complement strand
AGGTCACGTGCTGCAACAGCCGCCTCAGTTTTTGCAGCCGAAACATCTGCAACTACTGCATATACCCGAAGGCGTCCAGTAGCAGGTGCAGCACCAGCAACAAGAACGTCAATGGTATCAGCAGCACCAACACATGCCAAAGCAGCAGCAGCAAACGTAGAAGCTGCGCCTGTATTAACAATGTTAGCTTCACCGTTAGTACCTTTTGCAAGGTATGTACCAGCAGCAGCAGTCAAGTCAGCACCGTCAATAATGTCATCGCCACCAGCGAAGTCAATATCTGCAGTACAAGAAGTCGTGAAAGGTTTCATGATTTCTGCACCAGCAGCAACGATAACTGATTCAGAAGGGATTTCTAGTAGTTGAAAGATATCCCCGTTTGCGCCAGAGTAACCAGCGGCAACCATTGCATCAATGTCTAAGATTGCTTCAATGGTCCGTACAGTATTACCAACATTGGTTGGAACAGCAAGAACATTTGCCCCAACGCCAGCAGTATCACTGGAAGTCATGTCATAAGTAGCCATATTATATTACTCCCTTAAGCTGCGTTATAACGGGCAGTAACGATTGCTTCAGGACGAAGAATCTTACGACCGTATAGATGCATACCACGAACAATGTCAGCAAAGCTGTCAGGGTCACGATATGTTTCTGTCTTATTGATCTGCTCGGCAGTTGCTACAGCAGAATCATGACCAGCTACGATAACACCGAAGTTAGTCAGTTGGTTGGCAGTACCTGAAGTACCCGGTCCAGTACCCAAAGAAGGCAAGTTAGACGAGGAATATACACGGAAGCCGTGGAAGTTATTAATGGTAAGACCATTACGCAATCCACCTGATTCACCGAAGTCTGCATTCATGAAGCGTGAATCTTCATCAGCAAGAATTTCCATGAATACTGGATCAACTACAATCCAACGGCCTTGTTTGTCAACTTGCTGTTGATCAAGCAAACGAGCCATACGAGCAACAACCATTGCTGGTGAAGCCGTAGCAGTTGGAAGTGCAGTAGCACCGGGCAAACGTGCAGCCAGAGGAATAGAGTGTGTTCCTGCAGAGCTTGTAGTAATGTTGCCGAAGTCATCCTTATGCAGTTGCATAGAGGAAAGCAGTTCGTTAGAACCAGCAGTTGATACTGCTTTAGTACCGTTTACAGTAGTGTTCAGTGCATCAGCTTGTGAGTGCAAAGAAGACTGTTTGTAACCAGACATATAGCCAAGAACTTCTTGGTCATGTTGGTCAGCAAGACGGTATGCAGCACGGTTGGTTGCAAGGTCCATGAAGTTGACGTGGCTGTGAGCCTCTTCAATGTCATCCATTTTGAAAGCAAAATAATTAGCTTTGTCAATGGTAAGAGAAAAGTCTTCATCTTCCAAATCTTGCGCTGTGACATTTGTACCACGTGCATACTGCGAAACAGAAATTTCTGGTTCTTTAATAATTTTAACAGTATCGCCTTGTGAAGCAATCTCGCCAAAATAATCAGAGTTGGTGATATCACCACATACAGTACTCTTGCGGAAAGCAAGCTGTACTTTTTTGGAATAGATTACGGGGCTAAAATTACCATTTGGTAAATTCCCATAACCTGTTGCTGTTGTAAAAGCCATAATTAATCCTCCTATAAAGTGTAGGCTTTGTGAGCTAAACACAAAACATAAGAGGCTGTAATTTTCTAGGGTGCATTTACGGCCTAAAGTAAAATCAATCATTTTACGGTTTAGGGTAAATGGGCCTATACTTAAACAGGTAAGTCTTATTCTTTTTTTGTTTAGTTTGATTGGGGTTAGTAGGGAAGGTAGACCATAATGGTGGCTTCTTTTTACTATACCCCTAGTTATACTGACAAAAATACTTTTGTCAATAGGTATTAACGTGCAGAACCTGATATATCGTAAATAAACTTACCAGATTGTATTGCTTTAGTAATTTCTTCTTCTCGTTTTTCAAACTCTTGGGCTGACATACGCTTAACATCAGATTCTTTAATAGAGCCTTGAGTCTCGTCTGCGTCTAGTTCTGCCTTAGAACTTTTTACAACAGCAGAGGCAGCAGCTTTAGTCTTAGCTTTCTTACCTTCTTTTGTCATGCCCTTGTCTGATTTGTATAAGTCAATAACACGTACTACTGAACGAGCATCTTCTGCATTTTCATATAATGCGTCTTGAACCCACTTAGGTTGTTCTTCTACCCAGTCATGAAATGTGTCTGAGTCTCGCAGGTCATCAAAGTCAGCATGAACTTCACGAATTTGATTTTCCGCAGTTTTACGTGTTGCTTGCACATTGATAGCATCTAGTTCTTTTAGACGGCTATCTGCTTTGTCAAACATCTCCTGTGCTTTTTTAGCAGCAATAGTCTCAACTATACTGGCTACATCAGGATGGTTATTTGCCCATTCAGCAATGTCTTCATCTGACTTGGGAGGAACAATAATCTCGTTAGCCATACGATGTTCTAGGGCTTCAAGACGTTCCTTGTATTCTTTTTCTTTCTCCGCTGCATGTCTACGTAGATCACCATAGCGTTTCTTGAAAGACTTTTCTTCCCTACTAAGGGTTTCTGTTTCTTCTTCCTTGACCTCTGCAGGTGCGTCAGAAACATCTTTTTTGGCTTCAACTTCTTGCTCCTCTTTAGGACTTAGAAGTTCTTCTAGTTCTTTTTCTTCTTGTTCAATACGTTTACGATTACGGTTATTGTGTTTAGGGTTTACAAACCCTGCAGTCTTAGGTGTTTCCATTGTAGTTAGTTCAGGCATTGTATTTCCTTATGTTGGGGCCAGTCGTAACTGGGTAGCCTTATCGTTGTGGTCTTGCAGCCAATCCTTGTGGTTTAGCTTGTGGTTGTTGTTTAGGCATTGTTGGAGCCATTGTACGTTTCTTTGGTTTAGGAGTAGTTGTAGGACTTGGGGTGGGAGCAACCATAGTATCGGGAGTAGAGGGAGCAGCAAAAGTTCCTATTCCTTCCATAAATTCTGGCCCAAATACTTTACCAATAATATTTCCCATTGGCCCTGCCATTCCTTCGCGCACTATATTCTTTTCTTCTTCTGGTAGTGCCATATAGTTATCAGATATTTCTGCAAAATCAATTTCCATAGTTTGTTCCTTTAATTTAACCAATTTGTTTCTAGTTTTAACACCATATTTTTATAAGTTTTATGGGCTTTATCTGGCATGTTATTATCTATATCTTGAATAGCAGAGTCAATCTGTGTACCTACCCAATCCCATTCAGGGTTATTCTTAGGTATTGCCGCAACAATCTTAGGTGCAATATTGTAATATTTTTTTATTTCTTCTGGGTAGTCAACTAGATAAGTATCCCTAAAATAACGAAGTTTTGTTAAAGTAGGTCCATCATCAGATTCTCCGCGATGTTCTACTATAGCAGTTGTTAAAAAACATCCTGAGTTTTGTCCGTTGCTATCTGTTTCTTTATTACCACCATACTTTGTTCTAATATCGTCTGCGTTATCCCTATTAAATGCATCTACAGCATCTTGTCCAGTTCTATGAGTTTTACCCTGTTTATCTGTATAACCATCCCGACTATTAGCAGCTCTTCTTGCAGCAGCCCTTTCACCAGCACGTTTAGTACCAGCAGCCTGATCATCAGCTCTGTTTTGATTGAATGCATCTTCTTGAGTACGCATAACCTGACCTCTAGCAGTAATTCTTTCGGACTGCCTACCTATATTAACATACTTTTCATATGTTTCATTAGTTGGACCAGTTTGGTTCCAGCTTACATTTTTTTTAGGTTGCCCTGCCCACTGCTTTCTTGCTAGATCTAATCTTGCATCTTTAGCTAATTCTGCTGCACTTTTTACTCCTTTTCTAGCTTCTGCTACTATAGCATCTGCTGCAGTAACTTTTTGATTAAGGCCCAGTTTTTTAAATCTTGCGTCTATATCGGGTGCAGCAAGTCCCATTGCTTGTTTAAAAAAACTTGGGTTTTGATCTGCAATATTTTCTAGTTCTTCCTTTAACGCATCATAAGCTGATTTAATTGCTGCGTTTTTTGATTCGGGTGGATCAGCTTTATACCCTACAGTTGCACCAGTAGCATTAATATCTTTACCAGTATACTGAGACTCCAATACTTTTAAAGAAAGTTGGGCATCAGCTATGTTTTGTTGGTTTTTATTTATTCCATAGGCTTGTCCTGCTATTAGACCAGCAGCAGGTCCAGCAATTGCACCTACACCAACGCTAATTAAAGTTTGTCCAATTCTGCCAAGAAGAGAAGGTTTATTTTTAGCTAACTCCCCAGAAGCATAAGCTCCTATTTTTTTATAACGATCTAGATCTGTTTCATCTGCTAAAGTTTTTGCATAATCAAATTCTTCTGCTGCACTAGTACCAAATCCAAAAGAGGGAAGATTAAACCCACCTGAACTAGAAGCCGTAATAATATTACCATCTTTATCAATAGGTTGTCCCAAATCATTTAACTTTGCACCCTCAAACCTTTGATTTTCTTGTACAGTATCTGTTCTATCTGGATTACTTGTAGTTAATCCCTCCAAAGACTGTTGAGGTTGTCCATTAATAAACATTATAGAAACAGGATTACCGTATCTATCGTAATAAGTTCTTACGTATGAACCAGTACTAGGAACATTCGGAGTAACAGGAGCAACAGGTTCAGGTGGTTTAACAACAGTAGGTGTTTTAAAAGGGTCTCCATACCCGTATCCACCACCAAAACTAGAACCTACTCCTCCTCCAACATAATATCCGGGAACTAAACCTCCTACGGCCATACGAACGCCATTTTCATCTTCTACTTCTAACTCAGACACATCAAAAGGCAAAGACATTTCTAATATAGGTTCACCACCTATTCTACCATCTTCATCCATCTGTTGCAAGCCCTGTTTTGCTTTTGTACGAAGATTTTCAAAAAACTTTACGCCGTAATAACGAACAACATCAGCAGGAACAACATACTCTCCCTCACTAAGTTTAGCATCAATGTCATCCCGTACTTCCTCTGGCAGAGAACCGGGAGGTACATCATTACCTGATACTGGGTCTACTGTTTCTGCTTCTCCACCTAGTGCAAAAGCTCTTTGTGTTTGGGTATTCATATCTGTAAGCCCTCCTTGGGCAAATCCTTGAGTATTATTTTTTTCTTCTGGAAGAAATTTAATTCCTGTAGTACGTCTTTTATTTTTTTGATTTTTAGCTGTTTGCAAATACATATCTTGAGAAAGAGTAGCATCAGACCATTGTTCATCAGGAGGTACATCAGGGTTTAATGGTTCAGTTTTTATTTCGCTTTCGTCTAAATTCATACGATCTGATACTAAACGAGATTCTACTTCACCCATTTTACGGCGATAAATATCATACCTTTGGCTATAATCAAAATTACCATCGGGGTCTAAGTACTTAGGTAAAGGTTTATTAAACTCAGGTACACCTATAACTTCAAAATAATCTAAGTCTGGAAAATCTGTTTCAAAAGGATCAACATTTATTTTTTCCATAAACCTTTTATATAATTTTTCTTTACCAGAAATATCAAAAAAACCATCTTTATTTGTAAATTCTGTTTCAATAATTTTGTATAATAAATCTGCTGATCTTTGTGTATATGTTTGTAGGTCTCTACCTTCTAAAAGAACACTGTCAGACCCCAAAACTTTAGAAGCTTCAATAAAAAAATCTAGTCTTTTTGCATCTTCCATAATTTCCTGAAGATCATCTATTGTCCCAGAAGTTCCATTTTTTTCTATAAAATCTTTTAAGTTTTTATTTAAATTTTTAGTTTTTAATGTAACATCTTTTTCATAGACATTAAGAGCTTTATTATAGTCTGCCCATTCTGCTTTTGCTTCTGGCAGGTTTGTCTGAAAGTCATAAAATTTACGTACATCACTATTTTTCATAGATGTACCTTGACCAAAACCTTCTTCGTCTTGAATAGAATGCATTATTTCGTGTAATAAAAGACTTTTAAGTTTTTCTGGGTCGTCTAATACATCAGGACTTACTGCAATAAAACCCCTTGAGTTTTGATATCCTTGAGTAGCTTTACCAGCAAGATCAGAATCTACAACTATGGGATAACCTGCTAAATCTGGATACTGAGAATAAAGAGTGTTGTGTTTAAGAATATAACCTAGAGGTACTGCTGCTCTAGATGCAGGTAATGTAATATCAGGGTCAGAAAAATCTAAATTGTTTATTTCAGACTTAGGCATTGCGAACGTGTTTAGAATATTTTGTTTTAGTTTAAATTCACGGTTATCGCCAAATGTAGCAGACTTATCTGAAACTTCAAACTTCCACTTTTTGTCTGTACCTTTAAACCAACCGTTTTCTCCTAAAGCTTTTAGAGTATTAGGTACACGTACTTGATGAGTAGGGTCTTTTTTTTGACGAAGAAGCTCGTAGTCAACGGTTCTTAGTAGAGTTTTTATAGGTACTGTATCATAACCAGTCATATCAAACCCGTCTGCTTCAAAGGCTTCTTTTAAATTTTCTGTAGGTGGGTTTTTTGACTTAGGCCCAATAAACATACTGAGTTGAGTTGGATCATACTCAAATGCACCTCCGGGGCCAGTAGCTTTATACAAAGCTTTACCTGTTACTTTACCAGCTTGACCAACTCCGGGAATTACCCCTGCAGCAATCATAGCATCTGACAAAGTATCTTTTCTTATTTCTGTAACTTCTTCGTTAGTGGCTTCCTTAAACGTTTTACCAAACTTTTCTAATAGACGATCTTCTTCATTCTTTGTAAGAAAGTTTTTTGTGCCAGTATATAATTCTGTAGCTGTGTCTTTAATTGCGTCTTTTACATATTTTGATCTGTCTTCACTAAACTCTTTATATTCATCTACTACTCCTGTAGCAGCACCTGTAGCAATATTTTTAGCAAAACCTAAAACACCTTTATCTTTAATCTCATCTTTAATGCCACTAACAGCAGTAGAAACACCTTCTACTGCTAAATCCCCATACCCTTCACCTTTAAACTCAGGGTCTCTAGGACCAAGACCTCTAACTTTACCTACGTTTGAACCAGAAAGACTAAAAGCTTTTTGTGTTTGCTCTTCTACTGTATCCTTAGCCACTTGCATTAACCTTTAGCCTAAGTTGCTTTAGTGCATTCAAGGCATGTACCTGACCTTGCAGCCTATACATTACATGCTCTTCATCTGACTGAGAAAACATTTTGTAACTTGCCTGAATACGTTCATCTAGTTCTGCTTCAAAAGCATCCCATGCTTCTTTGTTGTTCACCAATAGTTTTAAACTCACTGCATTGGTCCTTTATTAGCTGAGAAGCCCTGTTCTCCCGGTGTAGGCACCGAGCCTGTTCCTATAGTACCCCCACCGCTGCCTTGGGTGTCTTGTACCTGTGTCCCCGCTGGTGGCTTCTGTGGACCTGCCTGTGGTGGTGCTGCTTGTGGTTTAGGTGGCTCTGGATTCTCTGCTTGGAACTTTTTAAGTATCTCAGCCTGTATTGCAGCATCACCCATGTTATTAACCAGCTTGTCAGGATCAAGGTCCATAGACTTAGCAATTTCACGTATAATGTAGTCCATCTTAGCAAAAGGAGCTAGTACAGGATTCTGTACCACGCCAAGGAATTGCATTAAACGTTGACTACGTACTTCGTTAGCCATCAAGCTTTCAGTGCCACGTGCTTTAATTTCAAGATCACCTTTAATTTCTTCATCAAAGTTAAACTGCATATTAAAACTAAAGAATGCTTTACCTAGTGGACCTAGGAGATAGTCATCTACATTCTTAACTACATTTCGTATAGAACCATTAGCAGCAGACATAAGCATACTAATGCCAGAAGCTGTACGTCCGACACCTTGAACTCCTGTCTGACCATGAGCGAAGCTAGGAAAGCCCGTAGACTCATCAGCTAAAACTCTGGCCTTGTCAAACATCTGCATGTTTTCGTTAGATACGTTAGGGAACTTAGTGCCAAAAATAGCTTGTCCCGGCGCACCCCCTTGACGTCTAAAGACTTTTCCAGGATATACACTTAAATCTTGTCCCGGAACTAGGTTAGTTTCATCTACTTCTATTACCATATTGCCTGACAGTGCAGCATTGTCCACAGCCATACGCATAAAGCCATTCATCAATGTCTGTGTGTCATCCATGTTTTCAGCAATACCTACACCAAACAGACTGTAAGGGTTTAGCTCATAAGGAACAGCGTAGTAGGGAATAGTAGAAGGAGTAAATGGATTCATAACCAAACGCAATACTTGGTTGTTACAAGTCCAGATGTTTACACTAACTTGATCTAAGTCCTTCATTTCTTTTGGTACATCAATGTCATGATTTTCTAACATCTCAGTATCAATCATACCCCAAAACTCAAGAACCTCAAAGCGTTCTGCTTTTGACTCTTGGGCGTCATCCTCCATTGCCTGTTCCCACCACTCTTTTGTATAGTTTTCTCCATAAGAAATAGCAGTATCAATAGCATTTTTTCTAAAGAAAGGACGTTGTTTTAGTCCACGAATCTTACTACGAGACATTTTATGACGTTCTATTACATACTCAGCTTCATCCATATTAGATGCATCAGGATCAGGATAAAAATTCCAAAGAGATACACTAGCTGTATATGGCACGGTTTTAATAGTAGGAGAATATTCACCTGAGTCTAACCAATTAGGATACTCTTTATCTACTGCAAACGGACCTTTCATAACACCAGTGCCAAACAAAGCAGCTTCAAATGCAGCTACACGTAGTTGTTTATTAGCATTAGACTCTTCTAACTGATCGTGTATTCTCTTTTCCATTTTTTTAGCTGCAATCATTGCAGGATGAAAAGTAATAGTAGTAGCAGTTTTACCTTGACCCTCTTTTAAATTATCCATAACAGGAGCAAGTGTACTTTGTAGTCCTGCAAGACGTTCTTGCAGTTGAGGTGTAGTTTCTCCCGGTTTTAACTTCATATCTTCAGGAGAAGCTTCTAAAGCTTTTTTAAGTTTATCATCAGACTCAAAATGTACAGACTCTTCTACACCTTCAGGCAAAGTAGTAGGATCAACACTAATAGGAAAACGATGATTTCCAAAGAGTACTTCTACAATCTGTCCATATGCGGCAAGAACTTTTGTCTTAGTAACCTTAATAAATACCTGAGACTTTTCCGTAGAAGTGAATTGTACATCAGGTCCATAAATACCCCTATAGTTTTGATAAGACTTTAGCCAACGGTTTTCTTCTGTTTCTCTTGCATCAGAAGCTTTACTATATTTTTCACGAACGTAATTATAAATATTACCAGACTTAGGGTCGTTATACGCAGACTCTTTTACATCTTCAATAGCTGAAGATTGCTCCGATTCCATAGAGTTCTCAATATAGTCTTCTTCCATAATATTTCCTTAATATCCGAATGTAGGGTCTGCTGCTTGAAACCCAGAGTTTTGTGTAGAAGGGTCAAAATCAAATAGACTGCTTCTAGGTCTTGTCATTATACCGTAACGTAATGCATCGTACAAGTGGTCTTCTGCGTGTGTGTCCACATCTTCAGGGTTGTTTTTGTCCAAGGGTAGTGCAGGTATTTGACTAATAGTGTGAGTACAGGTCTCAAAAAACACTAACCTAGGTTCTTCCGTAAAGTCGTCTACTTGTAAACGCCTGTGTAGTTCGTTCTTACCTGCTACCCTAGAGCCTCTGGACCTATCAGAAGGTCTCCATCTACAACCCTTCATAATCATTTGTTCAGCAAGAGATGGGCCAGTGTCACCACGATTATGCCACAAAGAAGAGTCCAAAACTCCATACCGAATCTTTTCACCTTCTTCTACTTCTAAGATCATATCAGCTAGGTCAGTAGCTATGACCTTTGAGCAATACATTTCTCTGTAGACTACAAGTTGTTCATCAGGTGCTACAGCAAACCATACTACTCCTGTGTAAGAACCATAACCATAGTCACACGCCCTAAACTTTGCCCAACTACTAGGTATCTCATAAGGCTCTACTACGTGTATGTTACGATTCCACTCAGGAAAAGCAGCACCCTCATTTACATCCCAATTACCTTCAAGCAGTTGTTTACGTTGATGCTCAGGTAAAGACAGCAGATTAGCTTCATACATACCATCGTCAGCAAGGTAGGGGTTATCAAACAAAGTAGCAGGAATAAACCTACGTTTAAATAAAGGTTCACCTTCTCTTGAGTGTCCTTTAGGCCAAGATATTACTTCTCTTGTTTCTGGATCAGTAGCGTCAAAGCTAGTATTATGCGGTGCAGGGTCTACAAAAGTTTTCTTAACCCATTGATGACCTGCACCTCCGGGGTTTGTAGTAGCTCTTTGATAAAGATCAAGTCCGCTGTTCTTAGTAGTACGTAGTCGTGACCTCATATAATTCCAAGCAAAAGGTGTAGGCCATTGTGTGAGTTCGTCAAAACCAATCCAATTAAAAGCTTGTCCTTGATACCTAGAAACATCATCATCCCTATCTAAATAACTTAACCATAAAGACGCACCAGAAGGAGCTATCCAAGTCTTTTCTCTTTCTAGAAACTTAATTCCCGGAATTGCTCTAGGATATAGTTGCTTTGAAACAGATATAAGTTCTCTTAGTTCCTCTGTACTTCTGCGGACTAAAAGTTTATTAGACAGAGGATTGTTAAAATACCTAACAGGATCAGCCAACATAGCAAAAGACTTACCCCCACCTGCTGCTCCTCCATATAAAACCTCTTGTTCTGAAGCTGAAAGAAAATCTGTCTGAGGGCCGGGATTAGCCTCAAAGATAACTTCTTGAGCCTTTTCTATTTCAATCGGCTCTGGCAGTACTGTCGCTGGAACTGTCTTCGGTTTCTTTTCTAATTGAACCGAATCTTTCTTCTTCAAGACGCCTCGCTTTTGCTTCCGCTTCTTTGTAGCGCTGGGCGTAGTACCGTGCATTTTCAGCGTCTGTCTTACGTTTTCGCTCAAGTTTTACTCTTTTCATTAGTCCGACATGAGAGATTGATCTGCCGGTTTGTTCGCTTAACCAAATTGCAACATCCCTGTAGCTATATTGCTTAAGGTGTTTTTTTGCTAGTTCCAGTGTTTCTAGTTCCTCAGTCAGAGGTAGTAGTATGTCTTCATCATTAGGGTCTTGCTCGTAACCAAAAGGAACTACCCTGCCTACACGGACGACAGGAAACCATTGAAGGCCACTACTTAGTTTCTCTGGTGGAGGTAGCCTCCAAGTCTTATTAGTTTTCATTTTTAGCTGGTAAAATAAATAAAGGACTTTCAGCCTTTACTTCTATCCTATCTGTTTTTACAAATCCTGCACGGTCTAAAAAGTCCTTAGCTACTGCTATTTTTTCTTTATTGCCTAGCTGTGTAGGGTCATTAAAGACTTCCATCATACCATATGCAACACGTGTACCAGAGGAAGCAATGTAACGTTTAGTAGCTTCATAGATTTCATCCTGAAGTACACCTGTAATGCTTGTAGAAGATACAGAATCTGCATAACCAGCAAGACGTTTAGCCTCTACAGGATTACCCTTAGCTTCCTCAAATAAAACATCTATAAACTTCTGCTGTTTTTCTGTAAGTTTTTTCATGTCATCTTTCTGTACGGTTTCGCAGCCTTAGCCGCTTTCTTAGGTTGCTTAGAAAACTGTTTACCTTTTGCTGTATCCGCTCTTTTCTTTGCTGAAGATGCCGCATACGTCCCAGCACCCATAGCCTTAATAGCACTAGCTGGCAAGTAACGCTCTCCTGTAGCCTTTGGGCCTTGCGTAGAAGGTTTGCCACTCTTAGTTCTCCAATCCTGCTTAGTCCATGAATTAAGACTCTTTTGGCTGGCAGCTAATCCACCCGTATTCATCTTCACGGGTTTCTTTGCTTTTGCTTGAGCAGTCTTACTTAGGTCTTTTAGATGGAACAATTTTTTAGAAGACTTAGACATTCTAGCCCCTGTCATTACTGTTCCATCTTTGTGTTTATGTGTTTTGCCAGACCATACTGTTCCGTCACGTAAATAATGTTTAACACCTTTCATGACCTATATCCTCCACCAGCTTCTTTGTAAGCTTTTGCAAGCATCTGTGCTTTACGGGCGGACCATTGACCTGCCGCACCCCCTTTGCTTCCAGCTTTAATCCTTGCAAAAAGACGCTTACGCAAAGCAGGTTTAGTATAATTACCTGCCTCATTTACTTTAGAAGTTTTCTTTATTTTGGAGCTTGCTTTTGATCTCGCCACGAGTTATTCCTATGTCTTTTAAAGCACTGTCTGACATATGTTGTAGCTGCCAGTATGCTACTCTTCGTTCTTGTGCTTCTTGTATTGTTTTAATAAATTTCTTGAACATGGTATCTCTCCTTATGTCTAACCACAAGGACAGTTATACCATGTTCAAGCTTAAATAACTACAGCTATAATTGCAACCCCGCTATGCAGGATTAAAATATCATCCCCACCGTAATAGTAGCAGGGAAGATTAAGTGTGTCAAGGGCTACTTCTTTCTAGCCATACCACCTTTGTTCATAGGCTTTTTCTTGGTTACAGAACCACCGTACATATAACCAGATTTCTTAGCCATTCCACCTTTGTTCATTTTAGCAACAGGTTTCTTTTTAGCTAAACCGCCTCTGTTTGCTTTAAATGCGTTGTTAAATTTTGCTGCACCTCTAGTTAATGCACCAGTAAGACGAAAAACTTCTTGTGGACTTTTAGGTAAACCTGCTGCTGCTCTTTCTGCCTGTGACATGCTATCCCATTTTTGTAATGTAACACCTTTTAGTTTTTGTCTTAAATTGCTGTCCCTTCTTGAAGGACTACGTGGAGTTTTTACTGAACCTCTAGTTTTTGAACCTTGACCTCTTTCAATTCTAGTTCTTACTGAACCTCTACGTGGTGGTCCTTGATTGGCTTCACCTTTTGGCTCTGTTCTTACTGAACCTCTAGTTGATGGACCTTGACCTCTTTCAACTCGTTTAGGACGTAACACAGGTTTTAAAGAAGTTTTAGGTGGACCTTTCTTTTTAGTAGTAGTAGTTGTTCCCGGTTTCTTACGCCGAGCGCCTTTAAGAGAAGCAAGTAATCCGGGTTTACCTTTAGTACCCATCTTACCATCAAAACCTAACAAGTCTCCTAGATAGGTATCTTCAAAGCCAATGCTTTTATTTCCGCTTGTGTCTTTAAGTGAGCGTTTACCGCCAAACTTAGGATCTTTCTTTTTCTTCTCAGCCATTAGCTTCTTCCCTTTTTAAGATTGTTTACTTGTGACTTAACCATGCCACCCATGTTGTAGGTCATAACACCTTTTTTAGTCATGCCGCCTTTGTTCATTTTACCTTTGCCATCAGCAGCATAAAAGGGAACCATTGTTCCATCTTTATTAACCATAGGCAACCCACCTTTGTTCATTCTATTGCGGGGGTAAGCTTCGTTCATAGCTTTTAATTCTTCTCTAGTAAGAGAAACACCTTTTCTGTCAGTCCGTTTTACACTATCAAAAGATTCTGTATTCAACTCATCAGGACTTTTATTTTTATTTTCTGCTCTACGTTTTACTTCAGCCTTTGGTCCTTTTGGTCTGTTGTTAGGTCGTGTAGAAGGCCCAGAACCAGTACCAGTTCTAGTATCAGCAAGAAGTTTATCAGCTTCTTCTCTGCCTTTTTGTATAGCAGCACGTTTATCAGCCCTATCTTTTTGAGCTTTTGCTATATCTTTTTGCAACTTTTCAACTTGTTGTGCGGGAGACATTGCATTATTGTTTAAAGCTCTTTTAGGAGTAGTAGTTTGCCTACTTCTTTGTTCATCACTAATTGCATCTTTTTTCTTTGGTGCTTCTTTTTTCTTAGGACGTAACTTTGGTCTTAGAGATTTTGTAACACCTTTTTCTCCAACATCTTTACCTTTGTTATTAGCCCAAGCAGTAAGAGCGCTACCCTTATACTTGCCTTTATTCTTTTTCTTCCATGCATTAAGTTGTTCTGCAGTTACTGCAAGTTTTTTAGTTCCATTCTTATCGTAGAAGTATATGGAACCAGCTTCTTGAGCTGCCCTAATACTTTTATGTTTCTTAGCCATGATACACTTCTCCTATGCCTTACCAGCGTTTTTGTTGCGAGGGAACGACCTGTTATTAGTTTTACTTTTAACAGATAAATTACCCATAGAGTTGTTCATAGGGTTGCCATCTTTATGATCAACATCCCTACCATCACCCTTAGTTACCGCACCATTTTTCTCTAAAGTACGTCTAGCTCTTTTACGAGCAGCATTCTTAGCTAACTCTATAGGAGTACTTTGTAGTTGGCGTTCTCGTTTATAATTACGATCAGAGGTAACATCACCTCCAATACTGTATCCACTTTTATTATGAACGGTTTTAGTAGGAAAAAATTTAGCTACCATTTTACTTTATCCGCCCAGTAAGCTGCACTCAACTTACCCTTCTTAATATTCTTCCCGTGTCTTGCTTTAAAGGATGCACGTTTTTTCTTCATGCGGTCAGATTCACCCGTTTTGGGCTTCCCTGCCGTCTTAGCTCCCTGTTCACCGAACCTGATGAGCTTGATGGTTGTACCTTCTTTTGCAAGTACGGCATGACTTTTTTTCGGGTGATCAGGGGTACGCTTCGGCTTGTTATAACCTGCAAACTTCTCTCCTCGGTAGGTAATGCTCATTGTTTATCTTTCACTCTAGGTAAGCAGTAGGCGACAACCCTATCTTCTGGTGCTATGCCGTGTGTGCTGTAACGTTTTGTTATTTCTCTAGCATAATAGTTGCAATGTTCTATGTTGTCAAACACCATACTATCTTCTATTAATTCCCTAGTTGCACCTAGGTACACCATAAGAACAAAGGTGTACATTACATCATTTCTAATGCTGTTTCAAGTGTCTCTTTGTTTCTACGAGTCCAACCTTTACCAAAGGTTTTAAAAGTCTTAAGTCTCTCGTAGAAAGCCTGACGCTGGTTATGCATATCTTTAACTACTTCTTTAGGGTCTTTAGCTTCAACCATACCTAAAGTCTGAGGACCAATAGCACCATCAGCTTTAGCCCCTACAGAACGCTGTAAAGCTTTAGAAGGACGCTTAGAGCCAGAATTAACAGCCCAATCAAAGCAAGCCCAATCTACACCACTAGGTAAATCATCACCCTTTACACGATCCCAGTAATTCTTTTTGTATATAGGTGCTACATCTTTAGGGGTAAGATTACGCATATCTTGCTCAGTAGATGTACGACCTACCCACTTGTCGTATACTGCTTTAGTAACACCTAAATTAGTCATACCACCGGGGTCTTTAGGATGATTTACAAAACCTCCCTCATGTTTTAATAACATGATAAGGCAGTTATTAAAGTTTTCTTTCATCTATTAGCCTTTTCTGCTCTCGTATTTGTTCCTGCTGCTTCTCCAAAATAAGAAACTGTTTGTCTAGCTCAGAAAGCTCTGGAAGCTGAACGACATTACTTCTTCCCAAAGAACTTACTCACTGAACGCATCCCTATAGAAGCTGATACAATTCCACCTAAAGCTATCTGATACCACTGTGGCATAACCTCTAAGGATTCAAATCCTCTTGCTACTATATCATTTCCCCAATCACCACAAAAGGCTAAAATTAAAGGAATAGAAAACAACAAAGTAATCCATTCGTCCTTCCAAGAGTTCTCAGTAGCTTTAATAGCTTCTATGTCCCAGTCAATCTCACCTGTAAGCTGCTTTTTCTTAATTTCAGCTTCAGTAAGTTTAATCTGTGTCTTACCATCTATAATAGAAGTAGCTAATCCTGTTAGACTTCCTATAAGTTGACCAATCATTCGTACTTTTCCCTGTATGCTTCCTCAAAACCCTCTTCATGTATAGGAGCTTCGTGGTTTCCCCAAATCCTATGGAGATAGCTGTCATGTACTTC
>Ga0222716_10002195_pt1 | contig 15903 bp, 16 predicted proteins | sample C33_13DmetaG_FD_165044 | JGI IMG/M metagenome (GOLD analysis project Ga0222716, IMG submission 165044) | Estuarine water microbial communities from San Francisco Bay, California, United States - C33_13D | ecosystem: Environmental > Aquatic > Marine > Unclassified | place: USA: California... | reverse complement strand
ATAGTAAAGGCCAGTCTCATCACCCACAGTAACCTCAACCACATCACTTGTGATAGTAATTTCATAAGATGATTCTTCTACAGATGCAAGAAACTTAATCTTTATTGAAGTTGTTGCAGCTGGATTCTCATTGTTTGTTTGTTCTGGAAAGAAATTAAGATTTAAGCGCTTACCGAGATCGCAAGCTGACTCATACCCACTGGTAATTGTTAAGTTGTCATCACAGAAAACATTAATTGGAGGACATAAGTTGCATACTCCAGTACTTGACGACCATGAATAAGGATGTGGCACCAATCGCAGTGATTCAAAATTTAATTTATCTCCCGGAATATGGGGAATTGGTGCCACGGAGGAGATTCTTTCCAAGTCTAAATCAATCACATTTAATTCGAATATTTGTTGATTCTTAGTTTTTAAAAAACAGCCTTGAGGAGACCATCTATAGTTCATTGGCTTGTGCCTAGACTCTTCATAAGCATACTTAAAGCTCCACACATCTCCAGGATTTAAGACAAAACCATCTTTCGGTTTTATCTCAGCATAACCACCAGAACTCAAATGTAAAACGCAGTTTTCAATTACCTTAACCGGTGCAAGTAGGCTAAAGCAAAACATAAAACTTTCAATTGATTCATGCGAGTTATTAATAAGCTTAGAACAAAAATAGTTCTCTGAATTGATTGATGTTTTTATTACAAAATCTGTTGTACTCATCCTCAGTTCTCACTATCTAAAAATAGGCTATCTACTCATTAAGATGAATACATAGTTTATTTCAAATTGGTAATATAATGGTATTATATAACAGCTGATTATAAATTAACAAATTAAATTTAAAAAAAAATTAAAATTTATCTTTTTTTTTAGAAAAAACACCCTGATATCTTTGTTTTATTAATTTATTTTATTTAAAAGATCTAATTGTATGATTTAAATTTAATCTCTAAAAAATCTAATTCTAGTAATTGATTAATAAAATGAATAGGTATATAATAGTACCAATTAAATACCAATTTTCTTTTTGATACGTACTTTTTCAGCTAATAAACAAAAAAATTATGACTGCCACGGACAATTTGATTGATTTTTTAAAGCCATCAAGTAATAGCTCAGAATCTTTATATAAGCAATTATCTCGTTCACTCAATAATGCCATTCAAGAGGGACTCCTAAGTCCGGGTGATGCTCTCATTCCAGAGAGGGATTTAGCTTTGAGTCTGAAGATGTCAAGAATTACTGTACGAAAAGCGATTGATCAGCTGGTTGAAATTGGTTTACTTGTAAAAAGACAAGGTGCTGGGACGATAGTCTCTGACAATGTTGATCTTGTTCTACATAAAAACCTCTCCTCGTTAAACAGCTTTACAGCAGATATGAAAAAAAGAGGACTGGAGTCATACTCCAGAGTAATCCTTAGAGAGGAAGGAAAGGCTTCACCTAAGGAGGCCTTAATCCTGAATTTAAGCGAAGGTGATTTAGTTCACAGACTTAACCGTGTTCGTTACTTAGTCAATGAGCCGCTACTCTATGAAATTGCAGTCATCCCTGCCTCCATCATATCCATAACATCGGCACTAGATAATTCCCTTTATGAACTTTTAGAAGCTAAAAATATGAATCCTGTAACTGCCAAACAGAATATTCATGCCATTATAGCCGATGACAATCTAGCTGACAAACTTGAAGTTAATCCCGGAAGCGCTATTTTGTTTGTTGAGAGACGCGGCAAAGATGCTAATGGGAGAGTCGTTGAATATACTCAATCATACTATCGTGGTGATCGATATGACTATGTGGTAGAACTTGGATGAAAAAAGCATTGACAGGAGCACGAATTTTTTCTGGCAAGGAATTTGTCCATAACAAAGCTTTATTGTTTGAAAATGAAAATATTATTGAGATAGTTGGTGAGTCTGAGATCCCGAAAGATTTTGAAATTCAAAAGTTACACGGAGGCACTCTATCCCCAGGATTTATAGACCTTCAGGTCAATGGAGGAGGAGGTAAGTTATTTAATAATTCACCAGATAAAGAAAGCCTAAATACGATTATAAGTGCACACCAATATTTTGGTACAACTAGTATCATGCCAACCGTCATTAGTGATTCACTCAAGGTTCTTCAAGAATGCTCAAATACCATTTCAAAAGAAATTAATAATAATAAATCTCTATTAGGTATTCATATAGAGGGTCCTTTTTTTAATGTGAAGTATCGGGGGGTCCACCAAAAGCAATTCATCAATACAATCAATGCTACCTATATGAATTTATTTGAAACGCTAGATCAGATTCCTGTGATGCTGACATTGGCGCCAGAATGCATTTCAATAAAGCAGCTGAAAAGTCTTAAATCATTAGGCTTTAAGATCTTAGCAGGACATACCGATGCAAATTATGACCAACTTGAGGAAGCAATAAAATTTGGGCTGGATGGCTTTACTCATTTATTCAATGCAATGGGTCAAATTTCAGCACGTGAGCCTGGAGTAGTAGGATCTGCATTAGATTTTGATGAAACATGGGCTAGTATTATTGTCGACTTACACCACGTGCATCCATCACTCATAAATTTATCTTATAAGCAAAAGCCTGAGGGTAAATTATTTTTTGTTTCTGACTCTATGGCAACCATAAACCATGGTGAGCCATCATTTGAACTTTATGATGAAGTAGTGAGTGAATCTAAGGGTCGTATCATTAACTCAGAGGGCAAGCTTGCAGGATCTTCCATAACACAAATTGATGCTATAAAAAATGCTTATCAGACATGTAAGATTCCTCTTGAGAGTGCTATCTCAATGGCAACTCTTTATCCAGCTGAATACATTGGTGTATCTGACCACCTCGGTCAAATCAAAGAAGGCTACAGGGCTGACTTAGTCCACTTTGACTCTGACTTCAGAGTTCAGAGTGTCTGGATTGCAGGAAATCCAATTCAACGGAGACAATTGTGAGAATTGTCATTCTTCCAACTGAGTTAGAGGCTAGTAAATTTGCAGGTCAATTTATTGCAGATTATATAAATGACAATAATAATCCAGTTATTGGTCTGGCAACAGGAGGCTCAGTTCTTTTAACTTATGATGCATTGATTAGTAGCCATAAGGAAGGGAAGCTTAGCTTTAGTAAGACAGTCACTTTTAATTTGGATGAGTACATCGGCCTTGAGCCAAACCATAATCAAAGCTATCGACAATACATGAAGAAGAAACTCTTTGATCATATTGATATTGATCAAAATAAAACATTTATTCCAGAATGTTTCGATAATAATTTCGATTTAGCATGCTCTCACTATGAAAATGAAATAAATGAGCATGGGGGTATTGGTCTTCAGCTCTTAGGAATTGGATCAAATGGACATATTGGATTTAATGAGCCCACCTCGAGTTTGCAGTCTAGAACAAGAGTGAAAACACTTACAAAAAATACACTCTCAAAAAATGCGCGCTTTTTTGAAAGCAATGAGAACCAGCCATCACTGGCTATCACGATGGGAATTGGAACCATCATGGAGGCCAAAAATATTCTACTGCTTGGGCTTGGTAAACACAAGAGCAAAGCTGTTGCTGACGTCATCGAGGGCCCACTATCTGCATATTGTCCTGGTAGTGTTCTTCAAAATCATCAAAATGCTACTATCGTTCTCGATCAACATGCAGCCTCAGATCTTAAGCTCTATGATTACTATATTCAAACTGAAAAAATGAAGTCTAAATACAACTGTTAAATTGAGTTATAATTTTTGTAAAGTCTTAAAGGAAAATTACATATGAGCCTAATTTTTAAACAACTTTTTGAAAGAGAGAGTTGCACTTACACTTATTTAATAGCCGATAGTGTATCTAAAGAAGCCGCTATTGTTGACGCAGTAGATATCATGATTGAGAGAGATACGGCCTTACTCAAAGAACTAGATCTTGAGCTGAAATTCATTATTGAAACTCATATACATGCTGACCATATAACGAGTGCCTGCCCCCTTAAAAAATACTATCCAGATGCAAGAATAGTCATTGGAATGGAGAATATTGACGCTGAAGCCTGTTCAGATATCATGGTCAGCGAAGGCCATATTCTTAATGTTGGACAATATGAAATTACAACAATTGAAACACCAGGTCATACGGTTGGATGCATGTCTTACCTTGTTGAAAATAAACTTTTAACTGGTGATGCGCTATTCATTAGAAGTACTGGAAGATGCGATTTTCAGGGTGGTTCTGCCGAATCGCTTTATAAATCCATTCAAAAGCTATTTAAGCTTCCCGACTCAACTGAAGTCTATCCAGCTCATGACTACAATGGCCTCTCAGTGAGCACAATTGGTGAGGAGAAAAAATTCAACTCCATGATAAAAGAATCATTTAACCAACAAGACTTCATTGAAAATGTAAACAATCTTGATTTAGGTCTACCAAAGAAAATTAAAGTTGCAGTTCCTGCAAATCAGAGCTGCGGCCTCATATCAGAAAATACCTCTGTTTAGAAAAAATTAGATTTTTTTTCAGCTTCATCTATTGGAAGTTCATATCTAGCAAACGTCTGCTTCAGAACAACAGTGGATTCAATACTAGAGACGCATCTTAAATTTCCGATTGATTGCTTTATAAAACTTTCATAACTCAGCAGATCTCTTGAGATAATTTTTAAAAGATAGTCATGAGATCCAGAAATAACAGAGCACTCCTGAATCTCAGTTAATTTCTTAACAGCACTCTCAAACATGTCAGCATTAGCATTTGAATTCTCAGTAAGACGAACAAAAACATAGACAATAGCATTAAAACCAATACTGTCAGCAGAGATGTTTGCGGAATATCCACTTATCACACCTGATTCTTCCATTTTTTTAACACGCCTTAAACAAGGCGTATCAGACATATTGAGTTTTTTGGCTAATTCAGAAATGGGCATTCTGCCATTTTTTTGAAGTAGCATCAAGATACGTAAATCTTTAGAATCCATAGTAATATTCATTATTATTATTCATATTATGAGTTATATTCTATGCTATTTATCATTATTTTAGTGATTATATTCAACATAATTTTAATTATAAGAAGATTTTAGTGAAATAAATTTAAAGAAAAATGATAAGATTTGGTTTTTAATTAACCTTGTTTTAAATGACCCCAAATTCCATTGCCTTTGATCATTGGATCAGAAATAGTTTTGTTGAAATGAATACTGAACTTGAATTTCTTTATAAAAAACAGCCTGAACGAATCAATGTTCATTTAGTTGGCGATGGAATAAAAAAATCGATTGAAAATGAGGGCAGAGAATTTATAAAAAAACTACTTTCCGAAGGAAATACGGATGAGGGATTTGATAATGCATTTGATTTACTAGGCAATGTAGGTCTCTATATGGCCTCTTGTCGGAGACATGAAATTACTGACCCCTCTAGAGATTCGTCATCGCCACTTAAAGAAGCATCTGGACTGGCTATGAATATTGGCGCTTCAATTGGTGTAACTCCACGATTTGCTACAGCCCACCTATCTACACATAATAAAGCGATTAATGGTATCTATAAAAGTTTTACAAGTCTTCCCGCTGAAAAAATCTTTCTTGATTACAATACTAAAGCCATTTTGGCATACAAAAGGGCTGCTGACGCACTTTTAAAACTTCACTCTCTTGGTATTTCACATCCAATGTGTCAGGATCTATTTAGGGTTGCAAAAGAATCACTTGAAGGTGTTATCAGATCAAATCAAATTCTTTTTGACAGCTTAGATGTTGATGACTTTTTTTATTGTGTAAGGCCATACTATAAGCCTTATCATGTTGGTTTCCAAGTCTACCGTGGTGCAAATGCTGGGGACTTTGCAGGAATTAATGTTATTGATATCCTTTTAGGACTTTGCCTCGCAAAGGAGCCAGCCTATTCTCAAATGCTGGTTGATAAGTTTATGTATATGATGCCGGAAGACCAAGCTATTCTTAGGGACTGCATGAGACGATCGAGTTTTATGGATGAGTTTTTAAATACAAAAGATGCAAATCAATCGTGGTACAAAGAAAATTTATCGCTTTTTATAGAGCTTTGTGAACTGCACGGTGATGCTGCAAAACAACACCACAATCAACTTGTTGAAAAATACATTGCTACCCCATCGAGTGCATTAAAAGAATCTCAGCTTGACAATATTACTGCGAGTGGACCACCACTGGAAATTTTAATTAATTCACTTGAAAAACTCAGGGATCGAAGAGCTGCAGCAGATAGAGAAGATATTCCTTCGAGGTACAATGATATTAAGATTCTAAAAAAACAACTTAAAGTCAAAGAGTCTTCATTTCGTTCATTTAAGGATGATTTCATATTAACAAAAGCCAACTATCTCTTAAGCCATTCAGTTGGTAGGCCACTTAAAGAAACCGAAAAGTTTTTTAATAATCAATTTTTTAATCCGTGGACTAGCTCACTAAACGAGCCATGGGATAATTGGCTTCAATCGATAGATGAATTTACCAAAGAGCTCTCTAAACTTTTTAATGCTAATGTTAGTGAGTTCTGTCCGCAAGTAAACTTATCTTCTGGTTTAACTAAGATACTGATGTCGCTGCCAGACACTCAAAAAAATATCAAGGTTATCCTCATGAGTGAGGTGGATTTCCCTGGAATGGGATTTACATTAAAGAAATCACTTCCTGAAAATTCTGAAATAAGATTTATACCTTCAAGTGAAGACGTTACAGATTTTCAAGTTTGGAAAAAATATCTGACTAATGATATAGATATAATTTTCATTAGTCATGCATACTCTAATACAGGTCAGCTTTCACCAGTATCAGAAGTACTTAATCATACAAGATCACACAATATAATCTCAATACTTGATATTGCTCAATCAGCTGGGATTGTTCCAATTAATCTGGGCATGCTTCAACCAGACTTTATGATTGGCTCATGCGTCAAGTGGCTCTGTGGTGGCCCTGGAGCTGCTTTTTTATGGGTTAATTCAGAGCGTTTACCTTTTTGTAATCCTCGAGATGTAGGCTGGTTTAGTCACGAAAATCCTTTTGAATTTGATATTCATGATTTTCGATATCGAGATACTGCTCTAAAATTTTGGGGTGGTACGCCATCAATTTCTCCCTATATAACTGCGACGTATAGTCTTAAATTCTTTAATAATTTAGGAATTAGTCAAGTTAGAAAACACAACCAAAAATTGATTAAGCTAGTTGAAAAATCTTTTAATGATGAATTTGTATCTCCAAGAATTGAAGCGAAAAGAGGTGGCACCATGATTCTGAATTTTAATAATCATCAAGAAAAGGTTTTAAAGAGTCTTAGTGAAAATAGAATTAGTGTTGACCTGAGAAGTCAGGGTATTCGTATCTCGCCACACGTCTATAGTAATGATGATGATATGCATCAACTTATTGATGTCATTAAATCAACTAAGTTTTAAATAGTTTTAATAGCAACTCATTACTTATTAAAATATAAGCCTATGGATATTACTACTCCCGCACTTCTCTTTCCTGCGATTTCATTATTGTTTGTTGCCTATACGAATAGACTTCATTCACTGAGCGTATTAATTCGTGCAATGACAACAGAGGGAAGTGACGAATCAAAAACAAAGCAGGCTGATGAGCAACTCAATATTCTTGAAAAACGTGTTATTTATATCAGGAGGATGCAGGTCTTTGGAGTCATCAGTTTTATCTTTAACCTGATGACAATTATTTTGGTTTACCTAAAGTATTACATTCTAGGTAACTACATTTTTGGCTTTGGCCTCTTGATGCTATCAGGCTCGCTATTGTTTGCTTTACTTGAAACCTTGATATCAACTAAGGCGCTTGACATTCATCTGAAAAACTCAAAGTATTAAGGTTTTTTTCCTATGTTGTCTGCAATTAAACAGACTATCTCAAACATAATTGAATTAGCAACATGTGCTGTAATTTGATTTGGAGAATCGACCGTTGGCATAAGGCAGACCACATCACCACCAATGATATTTTTGCCCCTCAGCCCTTGAAGCATTTGAAGAACATCGGGCATCTTGAATCCTTCAATTGCGGGTTCTAGATTTGAGACTCCAGGAGCCACAGTAACATCCAAGCAGTCGAGGTCAAAGGTGATATAGATTGGCGCATCGCCAACTCGCTCTTGTATCATCTCAATACATTTTTCTGTGCCGTATTCATCATATTGATCCTTGGTAATGATCTCATAGCCAAGCTCATAACTTGAATCAAGCCAGTCAAGGGTTCTGGTATTTCCTCGAATACCAACCTGTATACTCTTTGATGCGTCAACAAAACCATCTCTTACTAAATAACTTGCCCAGTGGGCTGCTGATTTAACAGCACCGAGAAAATGATCAAGCTGATGAAAGGCATCCGTATGCGCATCAAAATGCACCAGCACTGCCTTTTCACCATTAGTGAGTTTTGATTTTGGACCCGCAATCGCCTGCAGTATACCTCCAGTGATCGAGTGGTCACCCCCAATGGAAACAGGCCTAACTGTTGAATCAGCGATTACATCATAAAACTCTGTAATACGCTCAATGCACTGCTCATTATTATTGGCTTCAGGAAGAGGAACATCACCAAAATCTCGAATCTCACACATCTCCCAAGGTGAGATTCCAAACTTCAAGTGACCCCTTCTGCCCTGGGCTGAAATATTTCTAACAGCTCTTGGTCCTAAGTGTTGATCTCTCTGGGTCGTTCCATTCCCTGTACTATGAGGTACGCCAACAAGAGCAATATCACAATCTTTAGTATCAGGATTATGTGGGCAACGGAACAATGTAGGAACTCCCCACCAATAAAGGCCATTCATCATTGCGGAGTTGTCTCTTGTTTTTTTATCCATGGTCAATCTTAGTATTAGTCATTAAATTCTACTCAAATTTTTCACTAACTTTTAAAAGAATAGCTTCTTTATAAGGTACCTCTAACTCCTGTGAAGCCCACGCAACAAAACCCAAATCAACCTGTTGCTCCCAAGTTTTAATCGGGTTTTTAAATGTAGTGACTGAGGTCTCGGTTGGTGCTGATAAAAATAAAGCCATCTCTGCAGCGTCAGATTCTTCAGTAGTTTCCTCACTATAGACATACTCGCTAATATTAATGAACTTCGCTATATCCGTCATCCAGTAAATACACCCTCTATATTCCTCAGCAAGATTAGTGCCTTGAATATATTCCTGAGTGAGCGTAGTGATGGCATCAGTTTGAGCTGCAATGATTTGACCATTGGTTATTTCAATTTCAGCGCCATCAATCATATGATAGGCATAGATTCGATTCATCAATGCTTCACCTACAGTTAAGCCAGCCATTTCAGGCCTTGTTAGCTCAATCAAAATGAGCGCTGAGCATCTAATTGCTCTATCTGCGACCTCCTTTTCAGCAAAAACATTGGTGTTCAAAATAATAGAAAGTAGCAAAGCTGATAGTATTTTTTTCATAGAATTTAAGTAGTATTTATTGAGCAAAACGATAAAGTATAAACAAAATAAACATCTAAATTACATCTAAATTACATCTTTGAGGGCGGCTAAACAGTAAAATCGAGTTTTTTGTTTATAAAATAACGCTTATGTCAGACAAATACTTAATTTTTGGCGCAACAGGCTCTATAGGCTCTAGTCTAGCCCAACAACTTAAAGATGCAGACCATAATGCACACCTTGTCTCAAGAAATGAGGAAGAGCTTAAGTCAATGGCTGAAAAACTTGGCTTTAGCTATAGCGTTGCGGATGTTTTAGACGATGGATTTATTGATCGAATTAAATCAGATGTTTCTGATGATAGTATTAAGGGGCTCGCATACTGTATTGGTTCAATTGACCTTAAGCCTTTAAAGAGAGTGACTGAATCTGACATGAATCAGTGTATGAAACTTAATCTTTATTCGGCAATTGAAGCTATTCAAGGTTTTCAAGACGAACTTAAAAAGAACAACGGCTCAATTGTGTTGTTCTCCTCCGTTGCAGCTCAAAAAGGCTTTACAAATCACACGATTATTGCATCCGCCAAAGCTGCCATTGAGGGCCTGACAGTCACTCTTGCTGCAGAGCTTGCCCCAAGCATTCGAGTGAACTGCATTGCACCAAGTCTTACTGATTCTAAGATTTCTCAATCAATGCTAAAAAGTGAAGTTGTGGCTGAAGCTCTTGCCAAAGCGCATCCACTTAAAAGACTGGGTGATGGAAAAGACTCTGCATCACTTGCAAAGTTCCTATTAGGCGAGGAGAGTTCTTGGGTCACGGGACAAATCATGGGAGTTGATGGAGGCCGCTCTAGTTTATCTTAGTCTAGAACGACCCACTTTGAAACAAACTTAATTTCAATTAATCAGTTACAGTTAAGTAGATTCTTGGAGCACCTGATGCTAGTAAGAGTACATTATTGTCAAGTCCATCACTAAATTCAAGGTTATTAGCCCCTGTTGCCTTAATGCTCATGGTAAAGGTGGAGTTTTCCGTGACAGTATAAGGGGTAACCAGGGCTGTAGTCCATGCAATTTTTGCAGAATTCGCACAGGTTGTTGCAAACGCATCTGCAGTTGTCAATAGGTTAACTGTTGGAATGCCTCGAGCTGAACCAACTCCCTCAATGTCAAAAGTCGTTTTATCACCATTTGCAGCCAAAGCAGAACTACAACTAGAGTCAGAGAACTTGGTTATAACTTCATAGGTAGTAGCAACTGTTCCTTCAGAAGTTCCACAGTCAAGTGTTATAACATTCCCTGCCAAACTTGTACCATGAGCTGTAGTCATTGCGGAACCATCAGATGGAGGATTAGAGGCCCTCATGCCAGTATTACTAGTCCAACAATAAGTTCCACCATTTCCATCACCAGACGATCCATCAACAGCGTTACTCATCCTTCCTGACCATTGCATGCCAAGTTTAGAACTTAACAACACATACAAGTATGGATAGGTTCCTGGCTCAATATAGAATTCTGGAATTGGAAGTGTTGCGCTAACACCAGCTTGAATATCAACTTCAACACCTGCAGCCTGATCAAAAAATAACTGGCAACTTGACAAATCATTCATGTCAGGATCTGCTGTACAAAGACCAAATTTATAAAAATTTATTTTGTAGATATCAGGTGTAATATAGCAATCACTTGTAGCTGTATTCGCTGTATAGCTATCGGCATCTCTTGAAGTATCATCTTTAACTGGAGTTCGGGAATCTCCACTTACAGTAACAATGGCTCCGTCTCCATTAACCACACAAAGTGCATTAGCGCTATTTGAAAATGCTATTGCCGATAGAAATAAGGCTGAGAGTATGATAATTTTATTTAAATTAAGTATTTTCATTTTAGATTCCAGTTACTGTTAATTTGCCAGACTTTTTCTTGACTAGGTTATTTTCACGTTGAACTAGGTCATACCTCTCTGCACCAAGCTTTTTAAATTCATAGGCCTTGTCAGCCAATGTAAATAGTGTTGGTCTGACGTGCTTTTCTTGACCAAAAGCCCAGGTATAGTTTAGTGAGATGCTATCCGTATCCTTCTTGGAAGCATCTTTATAGTCAGTCCTAACATAGCTCAAAGACAGGTTATCTGATAAGTTTCCACCTAGAGTGTACTTTCTCATTTTCTGGTCTTTAAGGCCATCAATGCCTTTCCATTGAACTGCGTTCATTCCAAACATCATTCCAGGTAGATAAGGAAGTGCTACCTTAAAGCCCATATCCCTTCCATCTAAAACCTTTGAGTCAATGCCACTTTTATCCTTAATGTAGCCTGTGGTTCCATTATATGAGTTCACTCTTGACTCAAGTACTGAACTCACAACCTCAAAACCAACGCCATTACGCTTATGATCATCAGGGAACTCATGATCATAAAATGCGTTAACACCTGTCATCCAGGTCTCTTCAGCATTAAGCCTTCTGTAACCCAAACCCAGGTTCAACGTAGTTCGGTCATCGTATCGATTCAGGTTGATTTGATTGAAAAGGAAAGAATTTGGATTCTCACCATAAGCTTTAAGAACACCGATATCCACCATTGAATTACCCTCTTTGAGGTTAGTTCTGACTTCGACCGTATCAAAATTTGGACTTAAAATTGCACCTATGCCGCCAGATATAAATGACCCTGTGGCACTTGTCATTCTGCTCATAAGCGATGACTTAATTTGCTCTGAGTCATCCGCACTAGCATTTAATGAAAAACCCAATGACATTGTCAGCAGTGAGCTCAGACACATCTTGGAAAGATTAGAACTAAAAAACTTCATAACCTAAAACCTTGTTTTTTAAAAAAAAGCTTATTATAAGGAAAAAAAATCCTTAGTGTAAATATCTAGATCTTAACCCATGAAGAGCCATAAATAGGCTACTTAGGTCAACTGACTAATCTTTTCAAACAACTCTTTTGAGATGGTTATGCTTTCAGAACTCTCACGAAGTTTTCTTTTCTCTAGTCTTTTATTTCCTGGCAGTCTAGTTGATGGCTGCTCGAGAATAGAATCAACAATGGTTTCCGTTCTTTCTGAAAATTGATCACCAGAGAAAAAGCCAGGGTCAATTGCAATGATAAGCTGACCTACACCTGGCGAGTCGCCCTCAGCATTAAGAAATGAGCTCGCCTCAAACCCGAAATTAGATCCAGTAAGGCCAGCCGCTAAAATTTCAACCATTAATGCCAGGGCACTTCCTTTTGCATCACCAATTGGGAGCATGGCGCCCTCAAGTGCTTTCTTTGGATCAGTCGTTGGCTTGCCCTCACTATCGATCGCCCATCCCTCAGGAATTTTTTCATTATTCTGATTGGCAACCATGACTTTTCCACGCGCAACTTTACTCAGACTCATATCAATAACGAGCGGTGGCTCATTATCACGTGGGGTAGAAAAAGCGATCGGGTTCGTTCCAAACAATGCCTTTGTGCCTCCCCAAGGTGGAATAGCCTTAGGCGTATTACCAAACATGAGACCGATTAACCCACTCTCAGCCAAAATCTCAACATGCCTTCCTGCCTGTCCAAAATGATGGGATCGAGAAATGCTTGCCGCAGCAATACCAAATTTATGAGCAACAGATGTGACCTCTTTGAGCGCCAATGATATTGCAGGATAGGCAAAACCATTACTGGCATCAACCCTGATCACACTTCCTTTAGAGCTTAGAATTGAAGGGGCCTCATTGCCATTGACTTTTCCTGAAGTGAGCTGCTCAACATAAGAGGGAATTCTTGACAATCCATGGCCTGACTGGCCATCAAACTCAGCACTAATAAGCGCATCTGCCACTTCCTTTGCATTATCTTCAGAGGTATTATTATTGACTAATGCATTAAAGGCCAAATCCCAGGCTTCTTTTTCAGAAATTTGAAGTGTTTTTATCATCAATAGCTCCTAATAATTTTGAAGTAAATTATAGTTACGTTGGGCCTTATAAAGTATATTTATTTGACATGTTTAAGTTTTCTTTAAAAACAAAAATCCGTTTTTATGTCAGTTGTGCCTGGCTTCTATTTGCCTTCTTCGTTGCCACCACCTATTCAAAGCTCAACAATCAAATCATTGTGACTTGGTTTGATTTTTATAATGTTTACTGGCATATATTTTTCATAGTTGGTATTCCTGTTTGGTTATACTGGATTGCAATAAGGCCCTATAAATGGATTAATAAAATGCGCAGCAATTCAAAAAAACAATGAAACTAAAGATTGGCATATTTCAATATGAGATGAAGGATGAAAGTCCAGATGACAAAATCAATAGACTTGAGAATCATCTCAAAAAAAACACAGAGCTAGATTTAGTTATTTGTCCTGAGCTCTTTATTTCAGGATATGGAAGCCATGAAAACATCAAGCAATATGCCGAAGCGTGCAATGGTGAATACGCTAAAAAAATAAGCGCCCTTGCTAAGAAGTCTTGTACCGCAATTGTCTATGGCTATCCTGAAAGAGAGAATAATCATCTTTATAACTCAGCTCAGCTCATTGATAATGAAGGTCAGTCAATCGCAAATCATCGAAAAAAACTATTGCCTCCAACTGCAGATGAGTCAAAAATCTTCAAGCCTGGAATAGAAAGTACAATCCTTTCAATAAAGGGAATCAAATCAGCTATCGTTATTTGTTATGAACTCGAGTTTCCAGAGCTTATTAGAGAGCTCGCTCTAAAGGGAGTTGAGTTAATCATTGCCCCCACTGGGCAGTCCTCTCAATGGCCTGCTGCAGCGCTTCATAATTGCAGAACCAGAGCATTTGAGAATGGAATCTATGTAGCCTATGCAAATTCAACAGGCAATTTAAATGGCATTCACTTTTTGGGTGAAAGCAAAATTATTGGGCCTGATGGTTTAGATATCGCAAACGCTCAAATTGGTGAAAAGCTAATCACCTCAGAGATTGACACAAACCAAATTTCCCTGGTAAGGGAAAAACTTCCGTACTTAGAGGACTCGAAATCTCTTCAATAAATTAATTTTTTACTGGCAAGAGGAATTATCAACACCCCATGGCATCAGGGTATTACACAAAATAGCACCGTCTAATGTTGCACCGCTCAGCTCAGCACCCCTTAAATTAGCATTCGTCAGGTTTGCTTGAGCAAAATTAGCTCCACTTAAGTTTGCAAGGCTCAAATCTGCTTCGATAAGATTAGCACCTTTTAGATTAGCGCCATACAAGTTCACCGCAAAAAGATTAGAGCCAAAAAGGTTGGCATTTTCTAGATTTGAACCATTCATTTCTGCACCAAAAAGACTGGAGCCCTCTAAATCTGCATTATAAAGGTTGGAATTTGAAAGGTCTGCCGAGATAAAGTCAGCGCCTGAAAGTGACGCATTATTAAAGTCAGCTCCAACAAAATTGGTATTTCTTAATAGACATCCCTGGCAACTATTTAATGAGTTTAATTTGATAATGTTCTCATCAATTTTTTGCCAATCGTTGTTCCCATCACCAAAAGTTAATCCTGAAAATGTAAGAAGCAGTAAAGTGAAAAGTTTTTTCATTTCAGTCCCATATGGTAAAGTAGTATCTGAATACTGTAATACAAAATAGGAGTGAAAATGGCAAATTTAGTTAAAAAATCATTTGATAGCCCTGATGATCTAGTAGCACCAGACAAGACCCGAGCAGAAATTCTTGAGTTTGGAACGGTTAAAGCAGTCAGGGTAACGGCTCAGCCTGGGTGGACTTGGTCTGGATGCATCAAACCCCACGTGGGTGGTGAAAGCTGCCAAGCTGGTCATTTAGGGACTTGCGTCCAAGGCAGCATGAGAGTGACCCATGATGACGGAACAGAAATGGTCGTTAACGCTGGAGACGTATACTCAATTTCACCCGGCCATGATGGTGAAGTCATTAGTGATGAAGCATTCATTGGTTATGAATTTAATAATCAAGGCAAGTCATTTGCAGTTTGGGATAGCTAGAACCATATCTTTGTAAACTAGCATTCTGTCTTATTGACAGAGATTTCTTTCATGATACAATTTTTTCATGAAGTTAAACCCTGTCCTCAATAAATATACCAACGCACCTCTATCTTTATCTCTTAAGAGGCTTCAGGAATGCTCAGCTCGATCATTTGAACTGGCATCCCCAGCTCCTCCTGAAATTAATCACTCAGTTGATTTCTATAATCATGAGCAGAATAGAATTTTCAATCAGGAATGGATTTGCATTGGTCGATGCGATGAAATCCCAACAGCTGGAGACTTTCTTACCCATGATATCGCTGGCACTTCTGTGCTTATTGTTAGGCAAGAATCCAATTCCATTATGGGTTTTATTAACGCGTGTGCCCATCGATTCACTTGTCTCACTAGTGAGAAGTTAGGCCATGCTTTTGCATTCACCTGTCCAAATCATGCTTGGACCTATGGTATTAATGGACAGTTAAACCATGCACCATTCATGGAAAT
>Ga0222716_10002190_pt1 | contig 15913 bp, 18 predicted proteins | sample C33_13DmetaG_FD_165044 | JGI IMG/M metagenome (GOLD analysis project Ga0222716, IMG submission 165044) | Estuarine water microbial communities from San Francisco Bay, California, United States - C33_13D | ecosystem: Environmental > Aquatic > Marine > Unclassified | place: USA: California... | reverse complement strand
TAATGTGCCAGAACATAGCCATATTACGTCCTTTCGCCATTGCCGATTCAAACGGAATGTTGTGCCGTTGTAAATAGGCATGGAACCCCATCGCCCCCAAGCCAATACTTCTCTCCTTTTCTGCACTAAATCGTGCTTTCTGTAGCTCATCCGGAGCGTTCGCAATAAAGTGAGTAAGAACGTTATCCAGCATTCGCACTAAATCAGGTATAAAGTGAGGATCATTACTCCAAGAGTCATACTCCTCTAAGTTTACACTAGATAAACAACATACTGCTGTTCGGTCTTCACTGGTTACAAGAGTAATCTCACTACAAAGATTTGACTGATGTACTTGTAGTCCTAAGTCTTTCTGGCACTGAGGAAGAGCCTCCTGTACTGTGTCCCCAAACATAATGTAAGGCTCACCAGTCTCAACACGATTTTGTATCAATTTTACCCAAAGTGTCTTTGCTGATACAGTCTTTGTTACAACTCCACTATTAGGATCCACAAGATCCCAACTATCATCAAATCCTTCCACCTTAGTGGCACCTTCGATAAGCTCCATGAAATCATCAGGAATAACCACACCGTGATGAAGGTTAGTAGACTTGCGGTTAATATCCCCACCAGTAGGCTTTCGAACATCTAAAAATTCCTCAATTTCGGGATGATTCATCGGCAGATATGCCGCGTAGCTTCCCCGACGTGTGACTCCTTGTGAGAAGGCAAGCATTTCTGCATCCACCACTTTCATAAAAGGTATTACCCCAGTAGACTCGGAACCATTAGAGGTTTTAGAACCAACTGAACGTATGTCTCCCCAATAGCCGCCGACGCCCCCGCCAACAGAAGAAAGAAAAGCATTTTCTGTATAGTGGTCGGTAATACCTCGTCTACTATCATCCACATAGTTAAGAAAACAACTAATAGGAAGCCCACGCTTAGTACCACCATTACTGAGAATAGGGGTACTGAACATAAACCATAGCTTACTAGCATAGTCATACAGCCGTTGGGCATGTGCATCATCATCCGCGAAGGCTTCTGCTGCTCGTGCAAACGCCTGCTGTGGAGAACCTTCTCCATTTACTAAATATCTGTCTTGTAGAGTTTTAATACTAAACTCTGAAAGATAGCGATCTCTTCTAAAATCAATTTCAACGCTCATACAATCTATTCTCTATGTCAGGAATATTCTTCATTCCTATTGCATCTTCACAATAAGTAAGTATATCCATTAACTCATAATTTGCTAGTAATTGTTCTGCATTTTGGTTCAAGCTTTGAATATACTTATAATTACTTGCAATCGGGAGTTGGTTATAAATGTCTAAAGCGTCGCCATACGCCTTAATTAAAGTTTCTGCTCTCTTGGGGCCCACACCAGGAATGCCTGGCACATTATCCCCTTTATCCCCTACTAAACACTTCAACGATATGTATTCTTCGGGAGTAACATTGTAGTGAGTCTTCCAGTTTTCTAGGGTGACTTCTTTTCTTGTAACATATGAAAATCTACTTACATCGTCTTTAATAAGCAGGTCCCAGTCTCGGTCACTAGATATAAGCCACATTCTTCCCAGATTGTGTCTTTCTTTGTGCTTTACTAAATATCCTGCGATGTCATCTGCTTCTACTCCGTAGTACCGTAGCACTAAGTGGTCCTCTGCTAAAACATCTAAAGATGCTTCGTACTCTGCAAAAAACTCTTCAAAAGCAATTCTTTCCTCTTCTGTTTGATCTGCAAATTTGTCTTTTCTATTCTGTTTATAATCTGGATATATTACTTTTCTATAAGATGAAGAGCCCCAATCCGCTGTGATTATAATTGACTTACACTGGTAAGACTCTGCTAAACTTTCTACTGTTTTCTGAAAGTCATATCTAAAGTCTGTACGACCTTGATGTTTCCAACGAAAGGCTAAGTTCAAAGAGTCTACTACCAGTGTTGAGGGGCCTTCTGCAATTTTTTCTGTAAAATTAAACGCCATATAAAAACCCTACCTTTTCTTCTGCAAGCCATGTTTTTGCAAGAAGCACATGACATTGCAACCATTCTATATAAATCCAATGGTCTGTGACTTCTGGAAGAATATTAGTAACAACAAATACCTCTGACCGATTGTATTTGAAAAACAATAAAGGCTCCTGGCCGCCGCCTTCTGCTTGTTGTTCTAGTTTCTTCCACCATTTGATTAAGTTATTTGTTCGAGGTGCAGTGAATATTTTATCTGAAAGAGGAGATTTTTCATAGTTCTTTACTTCTATGCAAAAACGATTCTTTGCGTGTGGAACGTATATATCTCCCTTTAAATACTCAAGAGCACCGGAGGCCGGTACTCTCTCGAACTGATGACCCGTGGCTTCGCGCAACATATCTCTTACAAGATACTCACCTCTTGCGCCCTTAGCTCTGCTGTCAACCATCTACATCGTTGCCCATCAAAATTTCGCCAAGCATTTCATACTTTTCTGAATACTCAGCAGCTTTTGATAATTCTTCTTCAATTGCTCCAAGAATATCAGGATGCTCTCCAATTCCCACTGGACTCCTCATGTAGATCAGTACATTCGCTTTGTGATACTTCACTTTCCCCGCTAGATAGCTCATCATGCTGTCTGCTATTATGTTTCTCAAGTTCTCTCTCCTTTATCATCTCGTGGATTTGTCGCCTACGATTACTTTGCATACGTCGTACGTGTCCCATCAGTGCTCCAACTTGCTAATATTACCTGACTTAACTACTTCTACTTTGTCAAGCAGAGGGTGTGTCCACCCGTGGCTGACAACATAAGTATTTAAATCTTCCTGTAAAAGTACTTCTACGAGCTTTTCTCTTCCGGCATCGTCAAGTACTGCGATGACCTCATCTAAGAATAAAATATTGATCCTAGACTTGGATATACTACTCATAAGTTTACGTATTGCTATTAGAGTAGCGGTGTTCACCCTTGCCAACTCTCCACTAGAGAGAGCAAGAATATCCACAATGTTACCATTATCAGTGATTTGAACATTAAGTTTATCATTTGTAACTACAAACTCCAAAGTAAAACGACCATCGGACAATTCTGCTAGATAATAATTTGTGAGTTCTTCCAACTCTTTTACCAAATTCTCTATCTTGTATGCAAGTAATCCATTCGTACTGAAAGACTTTTTTAGTACTTCTAGACTACTTGCAGTGTCTGTTTCTAGGTCAACCAACTCGTTTAATTCAAATAGCTCTGTCTCAAACTGTTCTGTTTGTTCAAGAATTACTTGTATTCGAGTATTACGACGAGTTATGGACTCGTTTTGCTTTGAGATGCGCTGTAGTTCTTCTTTTGCTTCTGATATTCTTTTCGAAATTTCCTGTGCCCTGCTTTTAAGCTCGACAGGGTCCAGCACATTCGCTGGTAGGCTCTGGTCGATACTTCTGAATAGATCTTCCCAGTCGCGCTGAATTTTTCGTGCAGATTGGTATTCTTCATTGTTTCGTTTAATTTTGAGTATTCTTCGCTTAATTTCATCTTGTCTTGTTTCTGCCTCCGTTATTTTATCCGCTTCTTCATTGATAAGCTCTCGTATAAAAGCACTATCTACGGATTGCTCGCAAGTGGGGCAATGTGCTCCTAGCCCACTTAGCTTGTCTAAAAGTCGTTGAGACCCCGCTACTGCTTGTGTTAAGCTACCGCTTTCTGCCTGTAGCTCGTCGTATGATTTAATACCAGAAACTTTACAACTTTGAGCATCTTCAATACTAATGTTAGACAACAAGTCTTTATAAGTATTATTCTGAGAAATCTTTTTATTTTTCTCAGAGATATTTTTAATTTCACTCATAAGGTTGGCGAGGTCTTGTTCGTCTTCACCCGTCTCAATTGAAATTTCAGATACAGGCAGTATGGTTGTATCACTCAATTTGTTATCGTGCAACCACTTTTCAATTGTCGCTGTTTTTGATTCAATACTAGTAAGAGTTATCGTACTCTTTCTCGCCTCTTCTTTAAATAAGTCAAAGAACCTCACATAGTGCTCTAGGTGTAGAAGATCTATGAGAAACTTTTTTCGGTTTGTGTCTGTTGCGGTGAGAAACTGTAAACTACTATTAGTGTTTTGATATACTAGCTGAGAGAAAGTCTTGAAGTCAATACCCAGTATATCCTGAAGAGTTTTGTATGTATTAGTTGCTGTGTGCGAACTAATATCTTCACCATTTTCTAGCAGTTGCAGTTTAATATTTGACTTTCTATTGATAATAACATCGTACAAAGTACTATCTTTTGTGAATGTCAAATGTATATCATACCCAGAATTTACATATCTGTTGGGTATGTCGGCTTTTTTAATGCCTTTTGAGTTCTTGTTATATAAAGCCTCTTCTATAATTAACGGGATGGAGGACTTTCCCATCCCATTAGTACCAACAAGCTGTGTGACTGTATTACTACTTAGATCTAGCTCGTTATCAGGGCCATAGCTAAAACAATTACTCCATTTCAATTTTTGAAGCGTAATCATTAAATATACCTACTATTTTGGGTATCCGTGATTCTGGTATTTCTAGAATATAAGTTAAGTACTCTACTAACTCTTCTTGCATAGACATCTCTTTGTCCATAACAAGAGTTGCTTCACTACTTCGCTTAATTACTTTCTTATCCAGCAGTTCATTATTTTTTACGTTTGCAAGTTCTTGCATATCACCTTCTATCTCGTAGATAGTGTGGTGCCACTCTGTAGGGACCATTTCATCAGTACTAGACACGGTCTTACGGATAAGCTGGGGCAGCTCAAAAGAGTCCCACATCCATGTCCAGTTAGTTGGGTTTATCAGAAGGTACCCTGTACTAACCTCATTTCTATGAAATGAAGTGGTCATAGGGCTTCCTGGGTATACAATATTGCGCTGAGTATTACTATGGGCGTGCAAGTCTCCTGCAAAAACAACAGGGAAATCCTCAAATCTGTCTAAGTCCACCTCTGGCTTGACGTGTGGAGGTATCTCACCACGAACATGAGTAAACAAAGGCTTGCTTTGGTCAAACAGTTCAATAGAGTTTTTACGATGAAGGTCTGCGTAGGGAAGTACCCCAAACCCAAAATCAGTATCTACATACGAAATATCTACTATTTGTACTAGAGGATTGATATCCCTCGATACTTGCTTTAATTGTGTAAAAAATGTTTTGTTTTTCTTTGTTGCTTCATGATTACCGTCATAGATAAGAGTCGGAATCTGTACTTTCCGAATAAACGAAAAGTACAGCTCCAACTCTTCCATGTTCGGCAGACGGTCAAAAAGATCACCACCAATAATGTGCATATTGCACTGCTTTTCGAGAGAGTGTATCTGCTCGAAGAATAAGCGGTAGCGGTTTAATGCCCACTCTCGTGGAACATTCTTTTGACCTAGCTTTATATGCCAGTCTGCCGTGAATAAAATCATCCGATGTTGAACTCATCTTCCAGGCTCTCATCCATATCTTCAGATGAGACTTCTCGAATTTCGTCAAGGAGTGTCTTTTGTGCGTCGGGAGTAGGACGGGGCATAACATCATCCATAGACTTCAGTTCTGCAATAGCGGCCATTTCGCTCTCACTAAGTGCTCGTTGCTTGCACTTTAGTACTTGTAGTTGGTACTCTACATTGTAAGGTAATGGACCAGTTTTGACACGCTTGAATCTAACGTCCCAACCTGTTTCTGGGTCAGTAGGGTCTCCAAGGTCTTCTGCTGCAGTAAGAATTGCTTCAAACAACTTCTTCTTGAGATTGACGATTTTTACTTCGCCGTTATCAAGACACTGCATAGCGTAGCTCCAGCCACACTTTAGATCGGGGTAGTACTCACGAATCCAGTCTTTTTCTTTATTGTTGAATCGCTCTTCGTTGCGGTCAAATGAAAGACACTCGAAAGGAATGTTCTTACCATTTTTACCCTCTAGCCAGTAAACGTATCGTGCGAGTACGTCTCCAACAAGGCGTAGTTCGTTGTCGCCGTCTCGGTAAGAGTAAGAAGTGATAGATGATTTTTTTGCGCCGCCTGCGGCTTTGTTAAATGATAGTGCCATTAGTGTATTGTCTCCTGGTTGGCTTCTTCATATAAAAAATGTACTTTATCATTCTTTATAGAAAGTAGGCTATTAGTTGTGATAAGCTCTAGATCAAATTCGATAAGTCGAACGTCTAGAGAAGATTCCCCAGTTGTTGCATAGTCCGCTAACGGACGCATGGAAGCTAAAGCAAGATACTGGGCTATCTCGCGATAACTATGTCTGTACGCATTGTACAGAAGCAAATCAGGATGTATCAAAAATGATTTACCTGAAAAGTCTTTAAAACTATATTTATAAATCTCAGAGTGCCGACTATCCGGAATTGAGTTCTGTGCCATCATTTTAAGAATGAGGTACATAGAACGTGGGTTTCCGTCTGCAGCATCAAAGATCTTTTCCCAATCGTAGAATAACATATTATACTCTCATCCGAAGCAAAAGTCAAGAACTAAATTTCTATGCTCAGAGCTGTTTAATTGAATAACCTTGTTTCATGTAATAGCCCATTCTGTTGGATGCTTGTCTCTGGGCCGTTTTTCCTTTTAAATGAATGTCAATAATTACTGGGTCTCTTTTGTTCTCGTGCTTGCGTACAACCCTGCCGATGAGCTGGGTAAGTAAAGGTTCATTATTAATAGGGGTTGCAAGAATAAGGCAGCTAAGAGTATTAACCGAGATGCCTTCACTAAAAATTGCTTGAGTTCCATATAAAACATTTTTATCTCCGTGTAGTATTTCATTTATGAGCGTCTCTCTTTGCTCATGCGGTACCTCGCCTGTAACACATATAGATTTCTCACCAGTCAGTTCGGCGCAGCTTTTCAAGAAATGAACTCGATCTGACACTACGAGCACTTTATGACCTCGCGCTGCATATGCGGACGCTAACATAGCTACAGAGTGACGATATTCGTCGTTGTTTGCTATTGTATTGACTCGCTTTGCCCAAGGTATATTTGCGCCATCAGGAAACCGTACTTCAGACCTGTATATGTGTATACTAGGAGTCATAAAGTTTTCTTTTGGCGGTTTAAATATCTTCGGACTAAAGTAATCACGAAATACTACGTGTTTTCCATCTTTGCGCTCAATTGTACCAGAAAGCCCGATCTTGTATCGAGCATGGCTGGTGTCAATAATCTTAGCAAAGGTGGGCGATGAAACGTGGTGCATTTCATCTAATATTATAGTTCCGAATTCCTTTCGGATTTTCTCGATATTCCTATACAAAGTTTGAGTATTCCCAATAACAATAGGGCTATCAAGCTCAAACCTACCACTCCCAATAATACCGGGACTAAATCCATAAACTTTCTCCACTTCTTTGGCCCATTGATTTCTCAAGGGTACTGTGTGTGTTACAACAAGTGTTTTTTGTCCGAGTTTTCCTGCAATTGCAAGTCCTGTAAATGTTTTACCCCAACTGACCCAGGCGTTGATAATAGAGTTATCATCCAACTGGTCGTAAACCTCTTGTTGGCTGGCTCGTAGCTCAAAGCCAAACTCAGGAAAATCAAGAGGAATACACAGCCGTTTTTCAACAATTTCATAGTCATTTGGTATAAGGTCCGTTCGTCCGATTGGTATAGATACCAGATTTTCGCGCACCCGCTGCAGATTTTTAATAACCTGTGGAGGATCGTTAGGGTTTTGCGTTGCTATAGTATATGTAAGCTCGTCCGAAAGTACCTTTCGGTACTCCGGAGTACACTCCATAAAGATGCGATTACTAAGAACTGCTTTCATACCTTTCTTCTTGTATCAAGCGGCCTTTCCTCCGCGTAGTTATATAATATCCAGGGTAGATCCCCGTAGTGTAAAAGCCCTGCATATACCACATCCTCTGAAGGAGGTCTTGGTATAACGAAACGTTGTTTTACATCTGCTAGAACAAGCAAAGAGCAGTCCTCTTTTCTAATAACTTGTTTTATTTTATAATACTTTAGCTTACAAAACTTACTTTTTTCATAGATAAAAGGCATTCCGTTGCTATCTATAAAATGTGAGTCTGTGCTTTTAAGTACACCTCTTAGCGTATCAATTTGAGACCTTAACTCATATAAGTTCTTATGAGGGGTTTGCAGTCGACGAATACCTAGTGTATCCCCCGGCATATTTTTATCATCAACTATGTTGCCCTCTATAAATAATAATCCGTCTTGTCTTTCCCAGTTTCCGGAACCAAGTTGGTAAACCGGAAACCTAACCTTTAGAATATTGCTATAAGATATCACCATAAAGTTTTTCAAATTTCCCCATTGAGTAATCTTCACCTATCTCAAAGTCGCATCCAATAGGAGCACCTGGAATATAAATACCTCGGTCCTGTTGAATTAGTCTTTGTAGGTTCTCTGAGTAAAACTCCACCTCGTCTTCTGGAACTTCGGCAAGAATAGAGTCGTGTACTAAAGCAAAAATTCTAGCATCCATACTGTTTTTCTGTATGAAGCTTTGCATATCTATTGCTCCAAGTAAGTTAACATCACTAGCAGCGGACTGGACCAAAAAATTAAGACCAGAACGAATGCTATGTGACTTGATACCTTTATCGGTACTTTCAACATTTTTTAACCTCCTTTTGCGACCAAAGAAACTGTAGACAAATCCGTTTTGGGCAATAAATTCCTGTCTGTCTTCAATCCAAGACTTTAGTCCGTGAAAGGCGTCAAAATAATCTTTAATAACTTCCGACGCTTCTTTAGGGCTGAAATACTTTCCACTATCTTTAGTAACCTGCTCACTAATCTTTGCGGGCCCTGCTCCATACATAATACCAAAAGTTACTGCTTTTGCCGCTTGTCTTCGGTCAGAGTATAGCTCGGCTACTTCCTCTACCTCGCAAGGCAACTGAAACACTTTGTGAGCAATTGTACTGTGAAAGTTTCCGCCTGACTTGAATACATCCATCAAGGCCAGATCCTTTGCTAGAACTGCCGCAACATATACTTCTGCAGTGGTTAAGTCCATTGCAACGATTTTATTACCCTCTGCCGCTTTAATACAGCCTTTTACAGTGGGATTGTCCCGAGGCAGTTGTTGCATGTTGAGTTTACCACTAGAGCTAAGACGGCCAGAAGTAGTACTATGCAAGTTAAAGCCCGTCCTAAGTCGAGAATCTCGATCCAGTTGAGGTATGATCTTGTCCAAATAAGTATTTTTGATTTTAGATTTTTGTCGTATATCCAAGATGAGCTGAGGTACAGAGTTTTGAAGTGCGAGTTCCTTGAGCACTTCCGCATCAGTAGAGTCCGCACCCGTACCTGTCTTCTTTCCAGTTGGTTGTAGGCCAAGGTGATCAAAAAGTAACTTACGCAATTGAACAGTAGAATTAGGATTAAAAGGTTTTGCATTGATTTCTTCAAACCTCCTTATTTTGTCATTTTCGTATAGTTTGGCAATAGCTTCATCAATGTCTGTCTGCATTGCGTCTTGTGCAAGATATAACCTTTTCTTGTCGAAAGGCACTCCATTATCTTGTATATCTGTCAGGAAGCGAGTTCCAGGGATAAGAATATTATCATAGACAGACTTGAGCTTTTTGTTTTGCTTGATTTTGATAAATTTTTCGTATAGAATAAAAGTACACAAAGCATCCATAGCCGCATAGGTCTTCATTACATCGAAGGGAATAGCGCCCCACTGAAAGTCTGCTTTTAATACGCCATGTTCCTTCCGGTAGTTATCAATCCAGTCGTACATTGGCTTTTCATAGTCTCCATAAGGGGTAAACTTTAGAGACAAAGCTTTTAGACCGTGCCCTCCGGGATTCTCGTCTATGAGGTAATGGAGCAACATTGTGTCTTCAAAACTAGGAAACTTAAACCCAAAGTGATACTCGAAAAACGCCATATCGAACTTTGCGTTGTGGAATACTACTGTCTTGAGATCAAAAAGCATCTGTAGTAGCCTCTCAGTTTCGCTACTAAAACAATCAGTATCAATATAAGCCCCACACTTATTATTGTAAGAGAGACTGATACCCAACATATACCCATCACGAGGGTAGAGCCCAGTCGTCTCAGAATCGAGTGCAATGTATTCACATTCTTCTGCGATGGCAGCCCGAATAAAATCATTTGCTTTCTCCGTGTCTTGAATACCAAAAGCGATACTCTCGTCTACAACGACATCCTCAAAGTCTCCGGAAATATAATTCTTAATACTTTCTTTCGAGTCGTCCCACGCTCTTTGAGCTTCTGGCTTAAAGGCAAGCATTGCAGGATTAATAACAGGTAAGAACTTGCCTTCTATCTTCTTACCTGAATATTCTGTAACAGAGTTAACTTTTGTGTAGTACTTTAAGGCATCAGAGCCTACTAGAATAACCCAGTCATAATCATCTGGGTTCATGTCAATATCGCAGTCTCGCTTCAGTACCTTTTTAAGATCAGGGTTGGAGCACAACTGATACTGGTCAAATTCGAAAGCTCCTTCAAACTCTCGCTTAAAATTGGTTCTACTTGGTTTTGTTTCTACTAATGCAACTTTAGGCATATAGCTTTCTCCTTAGGTTATCTACCTGAGATTGGTTGAGTGCCCCTGCATCGAGATACTTATCTCCAAATGCAATATTACGGGTATTGAGACCAAATTTCTCGCACTGTTCTTTGATTTTTGCGGCCCCGTTCTGGCCCGCCTCGTCATTGTCTAAAAATATATCTATACTAGTAACTCCTTGTACAGACAGCATTTCTATCTTTTCATCTGTAAAATTCTTTACGCCAAAGCAGCATACTGCATTGGTTAAGCCCTTGTCGTGTAGATTAAGTACATCAAATATTCCTTCTACAAGAATAACAGAATTCTGTATTGTCGAAACAGTTGGAAACAAAGGCATCTTGGCTCCGACAGGGGCATTATAATATTTTGGTATCTGTGTTGTTTGAGTTCTTGCTTGTATTGCTACTATCTTACCGGTTCTGTCTCGTATAGGAAAGCATATTCTTCCGCTCAACTCTTTCTGTCCACTACTAAAGGCTTCAAACTTTCTATACGTTTCTTGTCGTATATCACGCCATACGCCCATAAAGGTACAAGCATCCCGTGGAAGCTCAATACCAGTACTTTCTTCTCGTACTTGCTGTATTTTCTTTTTAAGGAGCTGTCTCTTAATCTCCATCTTGTTTGCTTTCTGCCCAAAGTGAGTGAACAGATTGCCTTTATACTCGCAAGAGAAGCAGTTAAATATACCAGTTACTTGGTCTACTCTCATGCTGGGGTTTCTATCTGGGTGATCGGGATTTAAGCAACTTACCTCGAAATCTTTGCCACGAGGTAGGTAAGGTATACTCTTAGATTTAAGTAGGTCTTCTACATTCATTAGTAGTTTTCATCCATACCAAAACCTGCGGAGGCTAGGGCGTCCCCGTCCCAGTCTTCCAAGTAATTATCTCCATCATCCTGAAAATAGTCTACCATATCTTCCTCAAGAGCATAACGACACCCATGATAATAATCAATGTGTTCGTCATCTAGCATACTAAAATAAATGGCTATTTTATTTAACATATCTTTAGCAAGGTCAGTATCCCCTTCCGCCATTGCGCCCTCTAGCATATCAAAGTAGGGGCCGACTTTATTTTGTACTCGTGTAGATAGTGTCATCGTCTCATCCTTGCTAAGTCTTTCATCTCTTCTTCGTTTATGACGGGGACTGCGTTACTTTTGTGCATGGTTCCGATACCTTTAACAAGCGTGCCGGTGTAATACATTGGCTGAAGTCTAGCTGCAACTCCAGTTGTATCGGCGGCACTTCTGTACTCGGTAGTTTCTCGTCGATAAGGCTCAGGAGCGTTTGATCGAACTCCCTTTGCAATTTGTCGAGCGCTTTTAGTACTGCTCTGCGCTTTTCTACGTCCATCTGCTGTGTACCTGTTAGATCCATATATCATTCCCATAAATAAAAAATCCCCACTGATTGAAGTAATATTATACAGCAATCAGTGAGGAATGTCAAGCATTATTTTTATCAGAGGTCGTACACATCCTCGTCGGTTTTGTGAGACGAGCCTTCTATTTCCTTAGGAGTTTGGGCTGTATCGGGTCCAATTTTCAAAGTTTCCCAATCCATGCTAGACGAGAAATGTCTCATACTAGCAGACCTCATTTTAACACAATTAAAGGTTATGCACTGGTCTTCCTGGTCCCACGTTTCAAGAGTGTAGGCTGCATCTGCCGCATCTAAAATGCCTTTAGCAAACCTGGCTTCTCCCGTTGCATCTGTCTGATACGGAGAGAACACTGCACACTCATACTCTTGAGCCATGGATTTTAACGCTTTACTGACTTCAATCTGCTCCGTCCAGTCGTATTGGCCTCCTCGAGAGGGTACACTAGAGCGCTTTACTTGATTGATATAATCTACAATAATTACACTGGCTTCAAGCCTAGAGACTTTTTTATCAAGCTCCGCCCGTATCTTAGCGATAGTCAGGCTGGGGTCATAAACTACATCAAGCTGCTGAGTCGGGAGAAGCTCATGCTGCGTTGTAAGTTTATGGTGGAACTCGTTATAGTCTCGTGCAGTACTCTTTTTATACTCAAGCAGACGCTCTTGGCCGTGCTGGAATCGAGAGGCTTGCCACCCTGCAACCTTTTCCCACTCCATGTTGGTAAGGTTGCCAGAACGGATTCTCGAAAAAGGAACGCCCGTAGCGATAGAGCAACATCGTTGCAATATTGACCTACTATCCATCTCAATAGTGAAATAAATAGCTGAACGACCAGATTGAAAGACATTATTTGCAACATTTGCACAAGCGATAGACTTACCAGAGCCTCTCTTTCCGCCAACAAGAATAAGATCCCGAGGGCTGAAAGTAATGTCTTGGTCGTAGTCGAGATTTAGTCCCAAGCCTATATGCTTGGCTCGATCTTCTTCGGGTTCCATCAAGTTTATGCGCTGCATACTTTCTTGAGGAGCCTCTAAGTCTACCTTTGTCTCTATGTCCAGAACAAGCTGATGAAGCTCATCAACTGACTCTTCTGCATTTGCAAACAATACCGTGTTGTCGATATACTTATCAAGAGAGTTCAAAATCTCTTTTTGAGTATACTCATTCTTTAAATACTCAAGAAGCGTAGCTGGATCTACGTCTACTTCAACATCTTCTAAGGCAAAAACTTTGCTCTTAGTAGCGGGGTGTCGTATACTTAACTTGAGATCGTCAAATGAAGGGAACTGATGATGCGTCTCGCAATGATTATCTATTGCCTCATACAGCAGATGGTATTCTGCCGGAAGATACTCTTTACGCAGATAGCTCCACGTCTCAAAGTCCTCCACAACAATACACTGCTTAATTAAAGCACTAGATATATTCAACAGTTCCCCCGAACATTAAAAAGGCTGGCCCCAAGCGGAGTCAGCCGCCTACAACATAGAAAGTTACTATGCCTTTGCAGACCTAGCTGCACCGTCGTAGTCCGAGGCCGCTAAGCCACGGCGAGTCAACATAGTCTTGACTCCACGAGCGGTTTTGCCGATATTCTCAGCAATAGCTTCTACAGTCATAGAAGCAACATCTACGCCAGCAAGAGGGTCAGCGTTAGCTGGACCTTTTGTTGTCTCTTGGCGAGGAATAGCATTGATTTCACCGGAGCGAAGCAAGCTAAGAGCCTTACCACGAATGCTGTTGACAGAACGTCCGAGGGACTCTGCAATAGCTTCAACAAAAGCACCATCATTCACCATAGAGACGAATGAAGCCTCCTCTTCAGGTGTGTAGGTACGTACAGCCTCAGCCTTAGGGGCAGGGGCTACGTGCCCAGTCAGCTCCATAGACAAAATCTTGCCCTGGATTGACTTGGGTGAAAACTCTCCGCCTTCAAAATGCTCAGAAATTTGAGCATATGTGTACTGACCAGAATTGTCAGTAACAAAAGCACGAAGAGTAGCTTCTTGGTCTTCAGAAAAAGACTTGCCTGCGGCAGCAGAAGCAAGCTCTACTTCGTGACCCATCTTTCGCAATTTGCTAGAGATAGAACGAGCAGAGGTTTCAAGCTGAGCTGCTGCTTCTGCAACAGTAGCTTGGGATACGGGGCTTTCGCCTCCGACAAAATTTGTAAGCGCATCAGTACGCTCATCGGTCCACTTAGGAAGTGCCATATTTTAATTCTCCAAAAATGATCTAAGATCAGTTACTATAGTAACGCCAGTGTCTCTGGCTTGTCGTGTTTTAGCAGACTCACTCCCACCTTCATTGATGAGAAAGCCTACTTGTTTAGTTAGGCTAGATTTTACTTCATAGCCTGCCGCGTTCAAAGCGGTTGTAGCATCAGCCTTGCTCTTGAAACTCTTCAAGCGCCCACTAATACACACCATACCTTTACTCACAGCAGGAGGTGGAGTATCTGAGAAGTACCAACTATGTGGCATAGTATCCACGAAGAAGGGTAGCTCATCTTCTATCCAGTCTAGTAAGTTTTGTGTTGCTTTTGGGCCCAATCCGGCACGTTCACAAGCGTCTGCGTCAATATGAGAAATATGATTAATAGTCTCAGACAGCTTCAGTGTTGCCGTTTTTCCGATTAAAGGAATACCAAAGGCGGGTAAAAGAAGCTCGAGGGGAGCGTTAAACGAGTTAACGATTTCCGCCTCGAGCTTAGATGCCACTTTCTCAGAACCCAACGATGCTAAGATACTCTCACCCGAGGTGAGGTAAATTTCGGACGGGCAAGTCCAGCCTAACTTCTGAATAGACGCAGGGCCGAGACCCTTGATCTTCATTGTTTTAGCAAAATGTTCCACAGCCTTAGCATTTTGTGCAGGGCACAAATGGTTACGGCAGTACAGAGAATCATTTACCCACTCTAACTCTGCTTCACAAGAAGGACAGTTAGTAGGGAAGGAGATTTCTTGAAACATGGACTACTCCGATTAAGTGAAAGGATATTATACGCAAAGTTGAGCTAAAAGTCAAGAACTATTTTTCTCGATGTCCACTCGTCTCACGATTCGTGGAATGATTTCCCCACTGCGTATAACTTCAACTGAACAACCTATCTCTAGGTTGAGGGAGCGAATGTACTCAATATTGTGTAGAGTTGCACGGCTCACGAGTGCGTCTCCTACTTCGACAGGCTTCAGTATAGCAACAGGACTCACAACTCCTGATTTACCAACTTGCCACACAACATCAAGTAATTCTGTAATCACCCCCTCTTTCTGCTCTTTGAGAGCAAAAGCTCCTCGGGGGTGGTGAGCTGTATATCCCATTCTATAGAACGCTTCGTAGTTATCTACTCTAAACACCTCACCATCCGTAGGATAGCCAGTTGCATCGAAGAGAGTAATAACATTAAAGCCTTCCTGGGCCAAACTATCCATCGCAGTAGAGAGCCTATCAAAATCAACCCCTTGAATATCGTATGCAACAAACTGAAGAGTCTGTGCGCGAGAACGAAATTCTGAAAGGTCTTTAAGATTAAGCGACCCCGCCGCGAAGTTGCGAGCGTTTGCAATCGTATCCGGAGCTACGATCTCACCAGTAATTTGAATCTTGTCTAAAATACTGATTTGTGGCGGTACTAGCTCTTCTAGCTTTAACGTGATATCACGACCAAGATTGCCGTCACCCCGAGTTAAAGCTTGAGCCAGATGGCCGTTGACATATTGCAACGACACTGCCGCTCCATCAAGTTTAGGTGTTCGCACCATAGGAGCTGTTGTAGCTTCTATGTCATTTAAGTTAAAGACTTTTTGTAGAGAGTACATACGATAAAGGTGGGGAATGCCGTCAGTAACGGTATGCCCTACAGTGTCATAGTGGTACAATCTTGCTAATGAATCAAACTCAGCATCCGAGATTATCGGAGTGCCTGAGTAGTACATCGCAGAAGCCTTTTCCAAAAAATGTTGCATATAGTTCCCTCACTCAATAAACAATA
>Ga0222716_10002187_pt1 | contig 15919 bp, 17 predicted proteins | sample C33_13DmetaG_FD_165044 | JGI IMG/M metagenome (GOLD analysis project Ga0222716, IMG submission 165044) | Estuarine water microbial communities from San Francisco Bay, California, United States - C33_13D | ecosystem: Environmental > Aquatic > Marine > Unclassified | place: USA: California... | reverse complement strand
AAAAAGAGAAAAGCAAGAAAGTTCTGCGGCGAGCTTCTATGATTTTGTAAAGATCATTTGGCCGGACTTTATTGCGGGGGCGCATCATAAAAAGATGGCAGATGCTTTCGATAAGATTGCGTCTGGTGAGATAAAGCGTTTAATTATCAACATGCCCCCTCGACATACGAAGTCTGAATTTGCTTCGTATTTATTCCCGGCTTATTTGTTAGGTAAGCGTCCTAAGTTAAAAATCATCGAAGCAACGCACACGGCAGATTTGGCGATTAACTTTGGTCGTCGTGTTCGCGATTTAATTGAAAGCGAGGAATACTCTGAGATTTTTCCGGGGACTGAACTAAAGTCAGACTCAAGAAGCGCGGGTAAATGGAATACGCAGCAAGGTGGTCAGTACTACGCTTCCGGTATTGGGGGTGCATTAGCTGGTCGTGGTGCGGATTTGTTTATTATTGATGACCCTCATTCTGAACAAGATGCTTTTTCTGATAAAGCTTTGGAAGAAGCGTATGAGTGGTATCAGACGGGTCCTCGACAGCGGCTTCAGCCGGGAGGCGCAATCGTTATTGTAATGACTCGTTGGTCTAAAAAGGACGTAACGGGTAAGTTAATTAAGAAAATGACGCAGGAGAAGACCGGAGATAAATGGGAGCTTATCGAATTCCCAGCCATTCTTCCTTCCGGTAAACCCTTATGGCCTGAGTTTTGGAGTCTTGAGGAGTTAGAGGCAACGAAGTCTTCTATCCCCCCTTCTAAATGGGCTGCTCAGTATATGCAGCGCCCTACGGGTGAAGGTATTTCGATCATTCCTAAAGAGTGGTTTAAGATTTGGCCTAAAGATAACCCGCCAAGTTGTGATTATTTGATTCAAAGTTACGATACGGCGTTCCTAAAATCGGAGCGAGCTGACTATACCGCGATTACAACGTGGGGTGTGTTTTACCCAGAGGGTAAAATCGGCGAGGATATGTACACAGGGAATGAAGCACATATCGTTTTGTTAGATTGTGTTAAAGAACGGTTCGATTTCCCGGAGTTAAAGCAAGAAGCTTTGCGATTGTACGAGTATTGGAACCCTGATACGATGATTATCGAGACAAAAGCTTCTGGTATTCCTTTAACGCAGGAATTACGGCGGTTAGGAATTCCAATTAACACCTATTCACCGAATCGAGGGCAGGATAAAATTGCTCGATTGAACTCTGTTAGCCCAATTTTCCAAGATGGCAAAGTTTGGGTTCCAGAAAACCGCTGGGCAGAAGACTTAGTAGACGAAGTTAGTGATTTTCCCAACGGCGATAACGATGATTTAGTAGATGCGACAACATTGGCCCTAATGCGCTTTAGAACTGGCGGATTTTTACAGTTAAAAAGTGATTTTTCGGAAGAAGAAGAGTATTATCCGAAGGTTAGGGTATATTATTAGAAAAAATCTAGGTATGGTTGCCCATTATGTCTGATACTGCTGATTACATGGACGATTCTTTTGTTGAAATCGAAGTTGAGGGAAATCCTAACTTTGATGACGGCATTGATGTCTTTTTTAACGAAGAAAACGAAGGCACTTTAGGGTTTGATCCCGATGAAGAGCCTGATATTGAATTTGACGATAATATCGCAGAGTATTTAGACCGATCTGACTTAGGTCTTATTGCTTCTAAGCTAACTTCTGCGTATGAAGACGATTTACAGTCTCGAAAAGATTGGTACGAGACGTTTAAAGATGGTCTTGAGTTATTAGGGATAAAATCTGACCCTAGAAGCGAACCATTCCAAGGTGCGAGCGGTGTTTACCATCCGTTGCTTGCCGAAGCTGTTACTCAGTTTCAAGCTCAAGCGTATAAAGAGCTGTTACCCGCAGGTGGTCCTGTCGATACTAAGGTAATGGGTAAACTTAGTGATCCGAAGCTAATGCAAGCTAATCGGGTCAAGAATTTTATGAATTACCAGATTATGTATAAGATGGAAGAGTACGATCCTGAAATGGATCAGCTATTGTTCTATCTCCCCTTATCTGGTTCTGCGTTTAAGAAAAGCTACTATGACCCAACTATCGGTCGAGCGGTTTCTCGATTTGTAAAGTCTGAAGATTTAGTAGTTCCTTATTACACAACTGATTTAATCACTACACCTCGAATCACTCATGTTATTCACATGACTGAAAACGATTTGTTAAAATTAAAGTTATCAGGGTTCTACCGTGATACTCCAATGTCTTCTCCGGGTTTAGTAGAAGAATCTTCTGTACAAGAAAAAATTAACGAGCTTGAAGGCGTAAGTCCTTCGCAACAAGATCGTGAGTTTACGTTATTAGAGATTCATACAGAGTTAGATATTAAAGGCTTCGAGCATGAAAATCTTGACGGTGAGATTACGGGCATAGCTGTTCCGTATATCGTCACAATTTGCAAAGATACTCGAGACATATTAAGTATTCGGAGGAATTACTCAGAAGAAGACCCACTGCGAAAGAAGATTGAATACTTCACTCATTACAAGTTTTTACCGGGCTTAGGGTTTTACGGCTTTGGTTTAATTCATATGATTGGTGGTGTAACTAAATCGGCTACTTCTCTGTTGCGACAGCTAATTGACGCGGGAACGCTTGCTAATTTACCGGCTGGGTTTAAGTCTCGAGGTTTAAATATCCAGAGAGCTGATGATCCAATTCAACCGGGAGAGTGGCGTGATGTCGATACTCCCGGAGGAACTATCCGAGACTCATTCCTACCGTTACCCTATAAAGAGCCAAGTGCCACTTTATCTAATCTCTTAGGTGTTCTAGTCGAATCAGGGAAACGGTTTGCTTCTGTAATAGACCAAGGTGGTGCAGAAGCTAATCAAAACGCTCCGGTTGGTTCTACGATAGCAATGCTTGAGCGAGGCCAAAGAGTTATTTCAGCAATCCATAAGCGATTGCATTGGGCTCAGAAGAGTGAGTTTAAGATTTTAAAAAGAATTTTCGGGGAGGTATTACCCCCTGAATACCCATATCAGGTGCAGGGAGCACAACAAACCGTATTCAGAGAAGACTTTGGCAATCAAGTTGATGTTATCCCTGTATCTGATCCTAATATCTTTAGTACTACGCAGAGAATCATTTTAGCACAGACACAGCTTCAGATGGCTCAGAGTGCTCCTCAGATCCATAATCTAAAAGCTGCGTTCCGCAAGATGTATATCGCACTTAATATTCAGGATATCGATGATATATTGATTCCCGATACACCTCCTGCACCTAAAGATCCTGTACAGGAAAACCAAGATTCATTACAAACTGTTCCTCTGCAAGCATTTATTCAACAGAATCATGATGCGCATATTCAGACTCATTTATCGTTTAGTCAGAACCCTGCTGCGGCTCAAAACCCTGCTGCGGTTCAAGCCTTAAATGCACACATACAGCAGCATCAGGCGTTGAAATATCGATTACAAGTTGAGCAGTTATTGTCTCAACAAGGTATTCAATTACCGCAACCCGGACCTGATGGTAAAATGCCTCAGATTCCTCCTGAGTATGAGAATCAAATTGCGATGGCGGCTGCGCAAGCTACTCAAGAAATTACAGGTCAAGAGCAGGCATTGCTACAGGCGATGGAAGTCCCAGATCCACAACGTGAGATGTTCGAACAGCAGATGGCACTTGAAGCTGAGAAGCTAAGACTTCGAGAAAAAGAAGTCGAACAAAAAGGTCAGTTAGAGCTTGAAAAGATCGATTCACAAGAACGTCAAACCGATGTTAAAATCGCTGCAGATTTACGAGAAGTAGAACTCCGTGACGAACGCTCTGCAGATACTAACCTAACAAACTTAGCTAGATTAGTTAAAGAATCAAGAGAGCAGACCTAATGAAAGGCGTTAAACATTATAAGAAAGATGGCACAGAGCATAAAGGTTCTAACCATAAGATGCCTGATGGAAGTTTACACAGTAACAAAACACACACTAAAACAAGTGTAAAGTTATTTCATTTAAACGAGTTATCAGCTAAGGCAAAAGCTAAGGCGAAGAAGTAATGAAAGGCGTTAAAAAAGGACCTCCTCCAAAAAGGGGACCAGTAAGTCAAGGGCTAAAAAAACGAGGTAAATCACAATGAGGTTTGAAGAAAAAAAGTACCCCGGTCCGGGGGACAAACGTCCAAAGAAAGTTTCAGTAGAGTCTATGAAAGCTTCTGATAAAGGATTTGCTCAGGCTAAAGATGTTAAAGTTGGTGTAGTTTCTGAGCTTGGTGAACAGAAAAAGATTAAAGGAGTTGGTGCTGCGACTAAAGGTACTTCTTTTACAAGTTACATAAATTAATTTATGGACTTTATTAAGTACTCGGAGTATTTACTTAAACAAATTCGTGAGCGTCAAAACGCGCTCACGCATACGCTTGCTACGGGAAGCGCACAAGACTTTGCTCAGTACCAGCGTATTGCTGGGGAAATTTCAGGTTTAAATTTCACTGAGCAAGAAATAGTAAACCTGCACTCAAGAATGGAAGAGATTGATGACTAACCCAACAGTACCCGATCGTGTTCTAAATTTCGGTTCTTCAGAAGAACATAGTGTTCCAGAAGAAAATAAAATTACAGCTGAAAATATAGATACACACGCTGATAAGCTTCCTGTTCCGACAGGATACAGAATGTTAATTCTGCCTTTTGAACCAAGCCAAAAAACCCGTGGTGGGATTATGCTTGCGAAACAAACACTGGATAAAGAAAAGATTGCCACAATTGTTGGTTTAGTCGTTTCTTTAGGACCAAGTGCATATGCAGATCCAGATAAATTCCCTAACGGACCTTGGTGTAAGGAAGGTGACTGGGTAATTTTTGGGAGATATGCTGGTGCTCGTTTTCGTATTGAAGGAGGCGATATGCGTCTTTTAAACGACGATGAGATTTTAGCTGTTATCTCAGATCCTGAATCTATTCTGCAATAAGGAGGACTCATGTCCGAACAACAAATTGAATTAATACTACCTGACGAAGAAGTCGACACTCACGCTGCTGATGTCATTCAAGAAGGTCAACCCGACTCAGATTTTAGTGAGGAGCCTAATCAAGCCGCCGAACTAGAAGACTACAGTGATACTGTAAAAAAGAGAATTGATAAGTTAACTTATCGGATGAGGGAAGCTGAGCGTCAGCGGGATGAAGCGATTAACTACGCTCAAAATCTAAGTAAGGAAAAATCTACGTTACAAACTAGACTGTCTTCTTCAGACGCTAGTTTAGTTAACGAGTATCAGGCTAGAGTTAAGTCTGACAGTGAGCGAGCTAGACGAGCTTTACGAGAAGCTCAAGATCTAGGGGATTCTGAAGCAATCGCCTTAGCTACCGAAGCTGTAGCGCAAACTGCTTTAGAAAATCAAAATGTTCAAAAAGCTCAAAACCGTCAAAAATTAGAAAATAGACGAAGACTGACTAGTAATCGTCAAGCTAATCAAGTAAATTCACCAAAACAGCCCCCGCCTAGAGATGTAAAAGCTGAAGCGTGGGCCGAAAAGAATTCATGGTTTGGTCAAGACCGAATTATGACGAGTGCGGCAATGGCGATTGATGAAGATCTTAAACGAGGGGGAATTGATCCTACTTCCGATGAGTATTATCAAGAACTTAATTCACAGCTTAGGGAGAATTTTCCCCATAAGTTTGAACAGCCGAAACACGTGCAGTCACAGCAAGTAGCCGGTTCTAGTCGTGGAGCTAGTCCAGCTAATCGTGGAGCACGCAAAGTGAGTCTCACACCCTCACAAGTTGCAATTGCAAAAAGAATTGGTGTGCCCGTTGAAGAGTATGCAAAATACGTCTAAGGAGAATAAAATGACAGATCGAGTCTCCAGATCTGCTGAAGCACGAGAATCTAAAACTCGCAGAAAACCATGGCAACCGCCTTCAATGCTTGATGCCCCTACAGCACCTGATGGATTTAAACACAGGTGGATACGTGCCGAAGTCAGAGGACATGACGATCGAGCGAATATGTCTAAGCGTATTCGTGAAGGATTTGAACCTGTGAAAGCAGAGGATTATCCCGATTTTGATGCCCCCACTATTGACGACGGAAGGCACGCGGGTGTGATTGGAGTTGGTGGGCTAATTCTCGCAAAAATTCCTGAAGAAACTGTATCTGAGCGAAACGCTTACTTTAAACAGGTAACGGATAGCCAGTTGTACGGAGTCGACAACGATTTAATGCGAGATAGTGATCCTAGAATGCCTATCCGAAAGGGTGACATTCAAAGGAACTCAAAAACTGAGTTCGGTAGTCGACGTAAAGTTGATGCCGAGTAACTTTTCTCATGACTCTTTAGGAGGGTTTTAAAATGGCAAACGTAGATGCCCCTAACGGCTTTACACCCGCCTCCCACATGTATGGTGGGATTATTAGACCCAAGAAAATGCGTATTGCAAGTGGTACTAGTGCTGCTATTTTTAGTGGCGATGTTGTGACGCTTTCTTCGGGCTATATTATTCAGGGTACAGCGACAAGTACTCCCGCAGGTGTTTTTTACGGTGTGCAGTATACTGCTACCGATGGGACACCAACTTGGTCTAATCAGTGGAGTGCTTCTCTAGCTACACTCGGTTCCGGCGATGCCGAAGCTTATGTGTATGTAGATCCAGCAATTATCTATGAAGCGCAATTTACCGCAGGTACTCCTGCTGTAAGCTTTATCGGTAGTAAGTACACTATTAGTACTACTGCGGGTTCAACCAATAACGGACGTTCAAAAGAGGGTGTAACCGCAACTACTAGTTCCGGTGTGGCTCTTTGTGTAGGTTTCGTAGATTCACCAAGCAATAGTATTGGTGCTTCTGCTAGAGCCTTCTTTACGTTCCCCACTAACACGTTCGCAGTCTAGGGAGAGTGACTAATGGCGATTAATAGAGCACAACTCGTAAAAGAGCTTGTTCCCGGCCTACACGCTCTGTTTGGCTTGGAATATGATCGGTACTCAGCTGAGTATGAAGACATCTTCGACACTGAAAGTTCAGAACGAGCTTTTGAGGAAGAAGTAATGTTGACAGGCTTTGGCGAAGCACCTGTTAAAAGCGAAGGTAGTAATGTAACATATGACACTGCTCAAGAGTCATATACTGCACGCTACACGCATGAGACAATTGCTTTGGCATTTGGGCTGACTGAGGAAGCTATCGAAGATAATCTCTACGATACACTTTCTTCTAGATATACTCGAGCACTCGCTCGATCCATGATGCAGACTAAAAACATCAAAGGTGCTAACGTATTAAACAATGCGTTTAATTCAGGCTTCCTTGGTGGTGATGGTAAAGAGCTTTGTGCTACTGACCATCCGACTGTATCTAACCAAACTCAGTCTAATGAGCTGGCAACCGCTGCAGACCTTAACGAAACTTCATTGGAGCAAGCCTTAATTGATATTGCTGCATTTGAAGATGAGCGCGGTCTGAAGATTAATGCACAGGCTCGTAAGCTGATTATTCCTTCTTCACTCCAGTTTGTAGCAGATCGTCTGCTTAACACTCCGGGACGAGTTGGAACAGCTGATAATGATATCAACGCTATGCGTAATATGGGAATGATCCCTGAAGGCTACGTTGTCAATCATTTCTTGTCGGATACTGATGCCTTCTTCTTGAAGACTGATGTACCTAATGGACTGAAGCACTTTGTTCGTACTCCTGTATCAACTAACATGGAAGGTGATTTTGAAACCGGAAATGTTCGTTATAAAGCGAGAGAACGATATAGCTTTGGCTTTAGTGACTGGCGTGGTATTTTCGGATCCCCCGGCGCTTAATTGAGAGGGGGGTATACCCCCCTTTTATTTTCTGGGTATAATGAGTTTTAGTAACTGTCCCAGCAGACGTTACGAAGATACTAAAACGAATCCTTTCGTAAAGAGGTGAACACCATGGCACAAACTACTTTTTCTGGTCCCGTTAAATCCTTAGCTGGTTTTATTACCGCAGGCGTAAACAGCACAGTCAGCCTTGCCGCAGACACTACACTTACTGTAGCTGCGCATGCCGGCAAAATCATTTTGTTAAATGACGCAGACGGCAAGTTCACCTTACCCGCTATTAACGTCACTACCCCTAACGATCCAACGGCTCCGAGTCAAGCAAACAATACGGGCGCTTCGTTTTTCTTTTATGTAGAAACCGCAGCGACTGATCTTGATATCTTGACTGACGGCACTGACAAGTTTGTTGGCGCGGCAATGGTTGCTGTAGATGATGGAGCTAAAAAAGCGTTTATTCCTGCAGCAACTAACGATGTCATTACCTTAAACGGCTCAACTAAGGGTGGACTCGTCGGCAGTGTTATTAAAATTACTGCGATTGACGCTACAACGTACTTAGTTCATGACTCTTTATTGCTAGGTTCAGGAACGATTGTTACTCCTTTTGCTGATGCTTAATAGTCTTAATATGGGAGAATAACAATGGCAGATGCAGTCTCAACGACAACCATCTCCGATGGACTTCATAGGGCAGTTATTCAAATTACTAACCTTTCAGACGGCACTGGTGAAAGTGCCGTTACGAAGGTCGATGTAAGTGGTTTATCTGCAAAAGCTGATGGAACGGTATGTTCTGGAGTTACTATAGAAAAAGTCGCGCATTCCGTAACAGGTTTTACACAGGTTCAACTGTTATGGGGAGCCACGGCTAATACAATTGCCTTAGCTCTTGCAGAAGCTAGTAATGGGCATATGGACTTTAGTGACTTCGGAGGCTTAGTAAATACTTCTGGTGATGGTAAAACAGGCGATATAAAGTTAACCACATTAGGAGCAGCCACGAGCGATACTTATGTTATTGTTCTTAATTTACTAAAGCATTACTAATATGGCGACTTCTGGAACTAGGGACTTTAGTTTAAATGCAGCCACTGCAATTGAGGAAGCGTTTGAATTAGCAGGACTTGAGTATCGTACCGGATACGATGGTGTTACGGCTAGACGGTCTATGAACATTATGTTTGCAGATTGGTCTAACCGTGGCATTCAGCTTTGGGAAGTTGAGCAAGTATCTCTTACTTTGACTGAAGGTCAAGTTTCCTATCCGTTAAACGAATACGATATCGACATTTTAGATGCCGTTATTCGTAGAACCACTAATGGACAGCAAACTGATTTTCAAATGGATCGGATTGATCGCAATGAGTATTTAAATATTCCGAATAAAAATACTCAGGCTCGATGTACCCAATACTATGTTGAACGAACAATAACCCCTACGTTATATGTTTGGCCAGCTCCTGAGAATTCAACGGATATCTTACTTTCCTCTCGCTGGAAAAGAATCCAAGATATTGACGCAGCGGTTAATGACGTAGATATCCCGAGTCGATTTATGCCTTGTTTAGTTTCTGGTTTAGCGTTTTATTTAGCGTTAAAAAAGAATCCTGAAAAAGCTCAATTACTTGGTGGACTTTACGAGCAAAATCTTGTAAGTGCTATGAAATACGATGAAGATCGATCTTCGGTACATTTAGTTCCTCAACGTAGTTATGTCTGATGGCATATGCATCAGGAAAGTTTTCATACGGAGTCTGTGATAGGTGCGGCTTTAGAACCCCGTATTTAAAAATGCGAATGGAGTGGACAGGTTTTAAGGTTTGTTCAGAATGTTATGAGCCTAAAAGTCCTCAGTTAGAGCCTACATACCATTTAACTGATCCTCAAGCATTAAGACAAGCTAGACCAGAGATCCCGCTACCGCAAGCGCAGTTAGGTTTAGTTAGAACTACAGGGCCTCAAACAGTAACCGATACCGGGGTTGATATAGGAGGACCGTCTCCGACTACAGCAGACCCTATCGGAACTGCTTTTGAAGGTGTTTTTGCAACAGGTGAAATCGGAACCGTAACGGTGGTGAACTCATGAGTTTTACTTACGCACAATTAAAAACAGCTATTCAAGATTACTGTGAAGTTTCTGAGTCAACCTTTACGTCTAATCTTCCGGTATTTATTCAAGAAGCTGAAGAACGGATTTTAAAAGCGGTAGAACTACCTGTTTTTCGTAAAAACGTAACGGGTACTGCGGAGGGTGGAAACCCTTATTTATCAATGCCGACTGATTTTTTAGCTCCATTAAGTCTTGCCGTAATTGATTCTAATGTGTATACCTATCTATTATTTAAGCATGTTTCGTTTATGCGGGATTATTCTCCGAACCCTACTGTAACCGGGCTTCCGTTGTACTTTTCACAATTTGATGATACGACTTTTTTCTTAGCCCCTACCCCTAATCAACCAAGTGTTGGAGTTAATTACACTTTTGAACTGCATTATAAGTATCGACCAGATTCATTAACAGCTGGTGCCGATTCAGGAACAACATGGCTATCCGTTAACGCACCTAACTCAATACTATACGGATCACTGATTGAAGCGGTAAACTTCCTAAAAGCCCCGGAAGAACTAGCTAACTATGAGCAAAGATTCCAAGAATCATTATTAGGGCTTAATAAGCTCGGTGAAGGTTATGGCATGCGGGACGAATACCGTTATGATATCTCGAGGACTGGATAATGTTTAGTGTTGCTGTTGAAACGACTGTAGGTCAGGTGAATGTTCAAACTACTTGCAACAGAGGTTTTACTTCAAAAGAGATTGCTTCAAACGCAGTAGATAAGATAATTAGTATTAGTGAGACAGCTGACCCAGCGATAAAAGCTCAAGCTGAAGCGTTTAAAGAACGCATGTACTGGGTTATCGTATCTGCATGCGATCAGGCAATAAAGAGTGATAGAACAACGTTATACAATTTATTTAAATCAAACGGTCATGTTGATATGGCTGAAATATTGAGGACTTTATAATGGCAATCGCAACAGCAATGTGTACTTCTTTTAAGAAAGAATTATTAGAAGCAAAACATAATTTCCTAGCCTCTGGGGGCAATAGTTTTAAATTAGCGTTATATACGTCTAGCGCAACTTTAGGTGCCGCAACAACAGCCTATAGTTCCACTAACGAAGCTTCTGGAACTAACTATTCTGCAGGTGGGGCAGCTTTAACTAATATAAACCCAACTAGTTCAGGAACTACTGGGTTCACTGATTTTTCAGACTTAACGTTTTCAAATGCGACAGTGACAGCGAATGGGGCATTAATCTATAATGACACTCAATCCGGTGATCCTGCTGTTTGTTCGTTAGCTTTTGGTGGGGATAAAACGTCTACCTCGGGTGATTTTACGATTCAATTCCCTACAGCTGACGCAAGTAACGCGATTATAAGAATCGCATAGGACTAACATGTGGCCGATGTTATCGTTGCATTTGACGGATGGAATAGCTCAACCCACGGTTGGGGCGAAGGCCCTTGGGGTGAAGGTGTCTCAGTACCGGGAGCGACTGGTAGTGTTGGTTCGGTCACTATTGTCGCAGATGCGAATGTATCAGTCACTGGCGTTTCTGCGACCGGAGCGGTCGGAACCGCGACAGTCTCTGCTGATGCGAATGTATCAGTCACTGGCGTCTCCGCGACAGGGTCTGTTGGGTCGGTTACAGTATCGGCTAATGCAGATGTGGCAGTTACAGGTGTTTCTGCGACCGGAGCGGTCGGAAGTGTCACTGTTACAGCAGATTCGATCATTTCTGTTACAGGTGTTGCTGCCACCGGATCGGTTGGCACGGTTACGGTATCGGCTGATGCACTTGTCTCTGTATCGGGCGTTGCCGGAACAGGAGCAGTTGGAACAGTTACAATTTCTGCCAACGCGACAGTTGTTCCGACAGGCGTTACTGCGACAGGTGCAACGGGTTCGGTTACAATTTCAGGAGCGGCGACAGTTGTTCCGACAGGCGTTACAGCCACAGGTTCAATTGGAAGTGTTACTGTCACCTCAGCAGCAAACGTTGTTCCGACAGGTGTTTCAGCAACGGGTGCAGTCGGCACTGTTACAACAAAAACCGATAATGTTTTCTCGGTTACGGGTGTTTCGGCAACGGGTGCAATCGGTAGTGTTACTGTTAGCGGTGAAGTCGTTGTTATCCCTACTGGAGTTAGCGGTCAAGGTGAAGTCGCACAAGTTTTGGTCTGGGGACCAATTATTCCGGGGCAAGACTCAAATTGGCAAAATATTGATGAATCTCAAACAGCAGGCTGGTCGAATGTTAATGACAGCCAAACACCAAATTGGCAAGAGGTAGCTTAAATGGCAACTTATGTAAATGACCTTCGATTAAAAGAAATCGCAACAGGCGATGAATCGGGAACTTGGGGAACTTCCACCAATACCAATTTAGAACTTATCGGTGAAGCACTAGGTTACGCTACTCAGCAAGTCTTTAGCTCAGATGCAGATGCGACAACTACTGTTGCAGACGGTGCTTCTGATCCAGCTCGCGCAATGTATTTCAAGATTACGTCAGCAGGAAGTTTGACCGCGACGAGGACTTGTACGATTGCGCCTAATACGGTATCTCGCGTCATGTTCATCGAGAACGCAACTTCTGGCTCTCAATCAATCGCAATCAGCCAAGGCTCAGGCGCGAACGTCACGATCTTGACCGGCAAAACGGCAGTGGTCTATTTAGATGGCGCAGGCAGCGGAGCTGCTGTTGTAGACGCGATGCTGGGAGTTGATCCCGGTGTGACCGATACGCTGGCTGAGGTTTTGACGGCTGGTAATACGACCACCACCGATCAGAAGATTCAATTCCGCGACACCGGCATCTACATTAATTCAAGCGCAGATGGCCAGTTAGACATTGTCGCAGATACTGAGATTCAGATTGCGGCTACTACTGTAGACTTGAACGGCAACCTTGATGTATCTGGTACGACCGTATCAGCAGGTAAGATAACGGCAGACGCTGGCATAGACATTGACAACATCAACATTGACGGCACTACGATTGCCCTAAGCTCTGGCGATTTAACCCTAGACGTTGCAGGTGACATCATCCTTGATGCTGATGGTGGTGACGTTTTCTTACGAGACGCTGGTTCTGAATTTGGTAGGTTCCAAGGCTCAAGTCAAGACCTATTAATACGGAACGACACTCAAGATAAAGATATATCTTTTGTAGGAAATGACGGTGGTGTCACAACTACGGCCCTTGCCCTTGATATGAGCGCGGCAGGAGCGGCTACGTTTAATTCTAGCGTGACAAGTGCAGGACTTCATTCTACTACAGCAGGAACCTCTAACTTTATCGCAGGCGTCAACGCAGGTAACAGCATCACAAGCGGTGGTAATTATAATGTTGTTGTGGGCGATGAAGCAGGTACTGCGATTACTACGGGTGATAACAGCACTTTTGTAGGTTATGCGGCAGGAGATGCAAACACGACGGGATCATACAAGACGGCAGTCGGTTATCTTGCTTTAAGTGCGGATACATCTTCGGGCGGCTACAAAATCGGTAATGTAGCATTTGGTGGCTATGCTCTTGGCTTTACTACTAGTGGGGAAAGCAATTCTGCATTTGGCACATCTGCGCTAGAGAACAACACCAGCGGCTCAAATAACACGGCTGTTGGCACTAGAGCTCTTGATGGAAACACAACAGCATCTAACAACACCGCAGTTGGTTTTCATGCTTTACTCGCAAACACCACAGGTCATTCACATACAGTAGTAGGTTATCAAGCAGGAAATTCAAATACTACTGGTGCTGAAAATTCAGCTTTTGGTTTTCAGGCATTATACACAAACACTACAGGTAGTAATAACACAGCTTTAGGTAGAAAAACATTATTCTATAATACAACAGGTGGTTCTAATGTTGCTTTAGGTCAAGGAGCCTTACTTAATAATACAACCGCATCACAAAACACAGGAGTTGGTTACGATGCTTTATTAACAAATACAACAGGAGCTAATAATACAGCTCTTGGTTACCATGCTTTATACGCAAACACCACAGGCATTCAAAATGTTGCCATTGGTACTCAAGCATCTTCAGCTAATACCACTGGTCAAGACAACATCTCAATTGGTCTTAATGCTGGACGTGGTAATACTACAGCAAACTATAGCGTCGCTATTGGAACACTCGCTTTAGGTTCTACTTCAAACAATGGCGGCTCAAATGTCGGCATAGGTTATTATGCTTTGTCTACTAACACAGGGGAAAACAATGTTGCCGTTGGTCGTCAAGCACTGGAGGCAAACACCACAGGTATACAAAATGTAGCGTTGGGGATAAATGCGTTAGGATCAAATACGTCGGCAAATAACAACACAGCAGTTGGTACAAATGCTTTATTAGAAAACACCACCGCAAGTAACAATGTGGCTTTAGGCGCATTTAGTTTAAGCACAAACACTACGGGCGATGATAATGTCGCATTAGGATATGCCGCTTTAAGAGATAACACTACGGCTTCTAATAATACAGCGGTGGGTTATTTTGCTCTGGAGGCAAACACCACAGGCGGAAATAACGTAGCATTGGGTAAAAATGCTTTAGCCATAAATACAACAGGGACTGTAAACACGGCATTAGGATATAATTCTTTAGCTAGTAATACAAGTGCATCACACGTTACGGCAGTTGGTAATTCAGCCTTAGGAGCAAATACTACAGGTACAAGAAATACTGCTGTTGGCTCTGAAGCAGCAGATGCAATTAATACTGGACAAGACAACACAGCAATAGGTTCTTTAGCATTAAGTGCTGAGACTAAAGGTAATTATTCAACAGCTATTGGTAGAGGTGCTTTAAAATTACAAAACTTTACAAGTTCTACTTCTGCTCATAATACAGCAGTAGGTTATAGTGCGGGTGAATCAGTTACCACAGGCACTCAAAATACGATAATTGGTGCTCTTGCGGGTGATGCTCTGACTGCGGCATTTTACAACACGGCAGTAGGTTATAAAGCACTAAGCAATGACTTAAAAGGCATAGGAAACACCGCTCTTGGTTATGAAACGTTACAGGCCCAGCAGTTTGGAGCTTCTACAAATTCTAATAATACTGCCCTAGGTAAAAACGCAGGAACCGACCAAACCTCAGGCATTAATAACACTTATGTTGGTGCGGAAGCAGGTAAACTTTTAACTGACGCTGATTTCAACGTTGCTGTAGGTGCGTTTGCTTTAGATAAAGATGAGTTAGGTAGTAAAAGCACTGCAATAGGTTATGCAGCATTATCTACACAAGACTTTACAAGTGCCACAAATACCTTTAATACGGCTGTAGGTTATGAATCAGGCGTAGGAGTAACCACAGGCTTTTTAAACACTTTTGTTGGCGGTTTAAGCGCTACTGCAAATAGTACTGGTGATCAAAATGTAGCGTTAGGTTACTCTTCACTCCGCTCAAATACTGCCGGTAATGGCAATGTTGCAGTGGGTAATGACGCTTTATACACTTTTAATGTAACTTCAGATACATCCACTTACAACACGGCGGTCGGAAAGTCTGCGGGGCTGTTATTAAGTACGGGCACAAACAACACATTCGTGGGCGCTCTTGCAGGAGATGCGGTTACTACAGGAAGCTCCAACACTTTTGTAGGGTACGCTCTTAATAGAAGTGCCGCAGGTGTAGATAATGAACTACTCTTCGGGAGTGCTATTAATGGTGGTGGAACTAACACAGTTAGACTTGGAACATCAGCAGGTAATGCAACACTTAACTTAGACGGCTCTGATACCTCTTGGGCAGCAGCTTCTGATGAACGATTGAAGAAAGACGTTGCGGATTCAACAGTAGGACTTTCATTCATCAATGCTTTGCGTCCCGTCACATTTAAGTGGAACGCCAAAAACGCTATTGCAGATACCCTGCCACAGTACGATGCAGACTCCTCTGATCCAGTATACGGCGTAGGTAAAGCCCATCATGGGTTTATAGCTCAAGAAGTTAAGGCTGTGATTGACGCTAATTCTGATGTCGTAAATGGTCACGGGCTTTGGCTTGAAGACCCAGACGGCACACAGCAGGTAGCCCCTTCAGCATTAGTCCCAATGCTT
>Ga0222716_10002181_pt1 | contig 15935 bp, 19 predicted proteins | sample C33_13DmetaG_FD_165044 | JGI IMG/M metagenome (GOLD analysis project Ga0222716, IMG submission 165044) | Estuarine water microbial communities from San Francisco Bay, California, United States - C33_13D | ecosystem: Environmental > Aquatic > Marine > Unclassified | place: USA: California... | reverse complement strand
CAACAACCACGGCTCTCCAGCCACCCTATCTTGCACCTTCCAAGCCGCAACCCACGGCTCTGCAAGCACTTGCACCCCACAACCACCATACAACACCAACACACCATTCAGCAGGGGAACTTTTCAGCCTTCCCCCTTGCTGAAGCTTGCCAAGTGATCGACGACTGCGCCCATCCAGCCCTTCGCTCCAGCTCATACGTCACTAGCAACGTCAGTGCCACGTCTGAGCTCCTCGTCGCGCCAGACCAGTAACACTTGCCCCGTCTGAGCCACGACCTGAGCTTGGGCTCTTTGTTCCCGCGTCTTGCAGCCCAACGTCGACGACGACGCCTTCGTTATGGATCCACGTCACTGTTGTATCTGCTCCTTCGTCACTTTTTCCGTATAAGATGTTTTTATGAGTTCTAGCTCGACATTGCTCACTCGTAATTGTCAATGGATTGCTGTGAAATTTATGCTTAGGGTCGTTCCTCCTCCTAAGCATGCTCATACGCCCCGACAAACAAGTTTGTTCGGTGGCGATGGCTAAATTTTCCCCGACCATTAACAATTACTCTTTGGGTGAGCAATGTCGCTCTAGAACACATAAAAACATATGAAAAAAGATAACAAAGTATCCGATACAACAGTAACCCATAACGAAGGCGTAGTAGTAGCCGTCGGTCCACAATCCACGGACAAAGAGTACCCAATCACAGTTCGCAGCACAGACGGCGAGTATTACAAGGTCTGGCACGACGCATCACTCAGACGTGGCACGTCCGTCACGATTGACGAAGTGATCTGGGCAAACGGCTGGAAGGACACATTCCTCGTAACTTGCTAAGCCTCAGCGGCAGGGGGGCTGAAAAGTCCCCCTGCTTTCTGGTGTTAAACCAACAGACACCCCCACACAAGATATACTACAAGCTATACCAATCATAGATAACAAAAGAGAGGTTATAGTGATTCTAATAACAATAACACACACATACAATGCAAATCGAAATACAAGAAATCATCACTGAGATCAACTCCACTGAACGTTACTCTGACGAGAACAAAGCAGCATGGAGATCCCTGTTCCAAGCAGCTAAGCAACACGCCTACAAGATACGTACTCGTAACAAGTACACCCGTACAGGCATCAGAGTACCTCGCGACACTGACGAAATCATGGTCTCCATCATCGTAGACCAGTGGATGGCAGAGTACAATGACCACTACATCGAGCACTCCAGCCCACAAGACGATCGCCAAACAGGTGACTGCAGCTGCGTACAAGCACTAGAGCAAGCAGCCAAAAATGAAGCCATCGCAGCCATCCAAGAAGTGTTCACTGACGACGACAACACGCTAAGCAGAGTAATTGTACGAGAACGTCTCTACGATCAAATAGCTGGATCAGCACCACGACTAGCTAACTTCCTCAAACACGCATCCGACCAATGGCTTGCAGACAACGCCTCTGAGATCGTAAGCAAAGCTATTCGCTACACCAACTGCGACATCACAGCTCACATATCCCACGAACACACCAATGAGCGAAATAATCTACACTATTCAGAGTACGAGTCACTAGAAGCAGCCGACCAACAAGCTATGACAGATGAGTACGCTGAGTCCTTCTATCAAGACCCAGAGTGTGACCCAGATGACGCCCGCTTCATCGGTACACCACCACGTAGTGACGACTGGGACGACAAGATGCGCTCCAACCACGTTGACCGCAAACGTGGATCAGGAGGTGTACTCAGTGGTCTCTACACCAACAGCCTCCCAGAACCCAGCTACTACAGCAAAGAAGCTCGTAATCGCTTACGCATGTCCTACCTAGATTCAGATAACAAAGTAGATATTGAAGTAGGCTCTTGGATGAAGAGAACGGATCCTCTCCGTCGCAAACGTCTAGTAGCTAATCGTATCAAAACTAACATCGAAGCATAAACAATCATGGAAATCGTAATCTTTTCATTCATCTCAGCACTAGGTCTACTCCTAGTGCTGACCCGTACGCTTGGTCTAAAGCGTACCCTAAAAATAAGAAAGATGTTGGATGTGATTGTGACGTTTGGCGTACCTGTCCTATTCACAGGTACGTTCAGCGGCATGATCACCGCGTTCTTTACAGGTCTTTGGTTTACATTACTTACCTGCTTACTCCAAGTAATTGTAAACCCACATCAGTATCCTCTGCTGGCAGCATCAGGATCTTATGGTAAGCAAGAAGACAACACAAACAGTTCTGAGGGTAATCGTCCCTCTCGCTCTCGACGTTCTAAAGTGTGCCCTCACTAGATATACGTTCAGAGTTTTAAGAGACAGTGATAATCGGAGACGACATCAGAACTATTAGTACAAAAGTAGCCCTTGGTTGTGATCACAGAGAGATGATCAAGGGCTACCCAGCTTTAGAAAAGCAGCCTGCCCCTAGAGACAGGCTGCTAAACCAAGTAACAATACAATAACAACACAATCAAACCGTAACGACCCGACTGTAAAAAACAGTATGTGTGTCAAAGGTATACCTGTCAATAACAATTTAGATATTTTTGGACTCAAGTGAGTCTGAACAACAAGAACCAAGTAATAATAACAAAATGGAAGAAAACATCACAGTAACCCTCCGCTACGGTCTCACTAACACAGTAACCCGCAGCTTCCCAGAAGATACTACAGTATCTGACATCCTCGCAGACCGTTCAATCCTTGCAGCACTGTCCGCTCCCGAATCAGTATCAGCCGTAGCCAACGGCGTTACTCTTGACGGATCAAACATGCTTCACGGCTTAGGTACTATTACACTGGAGCAACAAGCCTCCAGCAAAGCGTAAGTAGTACCGTCCTAAGCAAGACATGAAACTGCTTCCTCTTTTGTGTTATCGTATACGTGCGTGTATACGTCGTGTGTACCTGTCGTCTCTCCGTGAGGCGGCAGGTTTTTACCTTTAACTTACTATGAATAATCCACATCAAGAATACGTATTAAATGCCGACGGCAACTTCTACAAACGCACAGTCCTTGAGACAGTTGTGTGTGACCAAGAAGAAGCTATGGCTACTATCAAAACAAAGCCTTTGTTCTTCGTAAACAAGTTTACAAAGTCTTTTACAGTCGAATCCGAACTAACAGGTGGTGCTAAAAAATACAACATGTACTCAGCCAACCACATCTCACCAACAGGTAACTCTCCTATTCAACTGTCCTTTGTAGAAGCACCTTACTTCTACTTCAGAGGTGCAAATATATTTTGCAGACGCCGTGGAGAAGAGTTCCCCGAACATTACAAGCTACACATCCCTCATCAAAACGATTCACCGCTTGAAGAATCACCAACACTCAAAGTTAAGAGTGCTGATGAACTACAAAACCAAGTTCGCTGGCAACCATCGCTCGACGGTTTACGACTGTTTTTCATGTTCAGCCATTCTAAGCACCCATATAATGACTCTTTCTTAATTACAGCGCAGTCAAGCCCTTATGTCTTTGTATACGATCCCGTAACAAAACAAAGTTATGCACCACACCTAGCAAACGTTTTCGATCGCGGAGACATCTGCACAGGAGATACGTTTCCAGACAGTGCAAATAACTTTGAAAACATAGAAAACGACGACTTGCTTGGCTTAATTAAAAGAAGCATGCTGCACCTAAACACATCCCGCTGCAACAATGACTTACGTGCTGACCTACAGCTGGAAGCTGAAAACCTTAAGTTTGACGAAACAGGTAACAGCATCCGTGTACTGACTAGTGAAGGTGTACCCAGCAAATCTAGTTTCTATCAACCAATTAACCACGACTCAATATTGAGCTTTACAACATGGCTGAACCAACAAACATAACAGACGCACTCCAAGATTGTCGAACCTCTATTCACCGATGGCACGAAAATCCATGGGAGTTTAGTCGTAATGACTTAGAACAGCTACACTCAGTACTACCTGGGAGAGAAGCAAAACATTTAGATACACATCCAATCGATCACGGACTCGACAAAGATGATCTCCGCATCTTATTCAAAATCCTTGCAAAAGATCTTCCTGAGTGTGGTCGTAAGCGTGGTGCAATACTTCGCTACATTGACGCATACAAACAACCAAAACAAGAACTAGGTAAGAACCTATACAGATTCTTAAAATCAAAATGAAACCAAAACTCAACGCAGTAATTATCGGTGCAGGCGGCGTAACCAGCTACATGCTACCAGCTCTTAAAAACAGCTTCGACCTAACAGCTACTATCATTGACGGTGACAAACTTGAGAAACACAACCTTGACCGCCAGCTGTTCCGAAACAATGCAGTCGGACAGTACAAAGCAGTAGCATTACTCAAGCAGTACAACTTTCGTAAGAACGAAGGTCACGCTGTTCGAGAATACTTCAGCGAAGACATGCTCAACACCGAGTACAAAATATTCTTTGCTGATGCTGACGTATACATCTGCGCAGTAGACAACCATCCAGCTCGCAAAGCTGTACTGGCTGCAGCTAAGAAGTACAATAAACCCGTTGTTATATGTGCTAACGAGTACCACACAAGTCAGGCGTTCTACTACGACCCGTCGATGGAGTACGACTTCCCAATGATCGATCCAATCGCTCGCTACCCTGAGATTGCCACAGACAAGTCAGGCAGCCCAATCAGCTGTCAGGGTCTTGCGCTTGAGTCAGACCCACAACTTGCCATTGCAAATCAACTTGCAGCAAGCTTTGCCAACTACCTATTATGGTCTTGGCTCGGTATTCCTGCGCAACCCGATCTGCTGCCTTACATGCCTATCGAGTTTCAAAGTACATTCTCTCGTATGCAAACAATCACAGTTGAAGACTTAAAGAACATCGAACAAAAAGCATCATGAACCAAGAACAAATAATCTACGAAAACAAGTTATACAACGAAGTAAACACTGACTTGTTTACAACGTATCAAGAAGTAGAAACATTCTCTACAGAAAGCATTACTCCTGTATTCAAAGGTGCTAAGATTCCACGTCACATGTGGAAAAACATCTTAGCCTTCATGAAACAATCATATGATCAGTTCAAGTCAGAAACACTAGTCTATCTGTTCTATGACGAAAAGTCCAAAACACCTTGGGACTGGTGGGTTCCCCCGCAAGAAACCGCAGGCATGACTGTTGAATCCTCACCCGAAGATCCAAAGTACCAAGAACAACGTAAGTTGTATTCAGACACCATGTTCGGCACTGTACACCATCATTGCTCTACATCAGCGTTCCAATCTGGTACTGACGAAGCCGACGAGGTCAACCGAGAAGGTATCCACTTTACCGTTGGTCATATGGACAACGAAGAAGGATTTGACATACACTGTCGTATCACAATCGGTGGTTGTCACGCAGAGATCGACGCTGGTACTTACATTGAACAGGCTGGAGACCCGTTCAAAAAGACTGCAGCAATACCCGATCAAATGAAACAAGAAATTACAAAGTACTTACATACAAAAGACATTGTAAATTTAAACCCAGACTATAAAAAAATCCCGTTTACTCAAATGAGTAACGTAACCAAAAGAACCTACACAGTAAAATCCTATAAAAATAAATACCCAACACAATTAGGTTGGAACTACGGCAACCACGAGTTATCGGCAAACTGGTACGACCACAACACATCAAAAAAAAACCAAACAGAAGAAATGGTAGAATGCGCAAGTGATTCTGAACTCACAGGGCATGACGCCCTAGCAGATGAACTAGTGAATTTAATCCAAACAGACTATGAATACGAAGACATTCTTATCAAGTATTATGATTACATCGGCGATAATGCAAGCAGCTGCCAAGTGTATACAGGGAAAATGCAAAACACAAGAATTGCAAAAGACCTTAAAGCACTGTACGATAACAACAAGTTCCTTAGCTCAGAAGAAGGCAAAGAAGCTCTTATCCTCACTAAGGAATTCTTATTCGATTGGGCAAAAGGCAACGGACTTGACACAACCATCAACGACCTCAAGTATGGACTCGGAGAGTTACAGTACTATGAAGACGGAGAAGGAATTCAATCAATGGTTACGGAGGATGTTTTATGAAAATATTCCTACTAAATGCCTTGTACAACGTATCGAGAATACTACGTCTAATGGCATCCCTGACATCATGGTTATCCTTCCAAATCGAATGGTGCTTGTTGAAAGCAAGTTTGAAACTAAAAAGATTCGACCAGAACAGGCTGCCTTCCAAATCAAAACCAACTCCATTATCAAAGACTCCCTCAACACCTGCATCACCCTCGCAGCCTACCCAAAAACCAACAGGTTTATAATGCTGCGCTTTGATACTGGATCTATCACAGAAGAAGGTATAAAATGTGAAAGCGAAGTAGTCTTTTCTCTCGACAAAGATGGTTTTAACGACTTTCTTAACTACATAACTTTATAACAATTTTGACAGATACCGAAGTAAGTCACTGCGACCGAAATAGAGTACAACTCAAAAGAGCGACTCTTTACAGCTCTTCAAATTGTAAAGACTAGGCGACATCGCGCATACCAAAGAGGTCACTCGCACCGTCCTTCCTAGATAACTGACTGTATGCCCTAAGTAAACAGTCAGCCAATTTATTATACATACATTATGGAACCAATACAACTAGACCACGTACAAGAGTTCGGCTCAATCAAAGAAACAATGGACATTGTTAACAAAGGCACAGAGCGCCTACTGAAACAAGACGTTCTCGCTGAAGAAAGAGCAGCGGTAGCTTGGGGCTTTGCTAACGGACTCCTTCGAGTAAAAAGCGAATCTGAAATTAACTTAGAGCTAAGAGAAAAACCTTGGCTAAAGATCAACAAAACAATACAAGCTAATGAAGATCTATGAACTCCCTATCAATCATGACTCTAATACAAGCTTTAATCCTAGTAGAAAGCAACAACAATGACCGAGCAGTGGGCGATGATGGACTAGCATACGGTTGCTTACAAATACATAAAATTTATGTAGAAGACGTTAACCGTATATTAGGTGAAGATAGATATGTACACGTTGACGCATTTAATCGACACGATTCGATAGATATGTTTATAACGTACACAAGTCACTACGCTACATACACAAGACTAGGTAGAGAACCAACACCAGAAGATTTCGTTCGTATACACAACGGCGGTCCTAATGGGTGGAAAAAACCCGCAACAAAGAAACACTGGAACAAAGTTAAAGATACACTAGATGATTATGCAAAACGACCTTTTTCAAATCCCCCGCAGCGAAAAACCAGCACTAGACTTACCTCCAGTAATGCAGCCAAAAAGTAACTGGCGACCTCCTGCACAGCTACCAAAGTTCGACAAAGTCATTGCCATTGACTTAGAAACCTGCGACCCCAACCTAAAGAAAAGCGGACCCTCTTACAAACGAGGAGAAGGTAAAGTAGTTGGCATTGCTATTGCCGACGAGCATCAACAAGTTTATCTACCCATCGACCACCAAGGTGGTGACAACCTAGACAAAAAGCTAATATGTCACTACGTACAAAGCGTAATCAACGAAAGTACTGAGATACTATTTGCAAACGCAGCCTATGACCTAGGCTGGCTCGCTATCCTAGGCATGACAATTAACTGCCCAGTGCGAGACGTACAGATTGCAGAAGCATTGATTGACGAAGAACAGTTCTCATACAGCCTCAATAATCTATCTAAGAAATACCTCAAGCGTACTAAGTTTGAAGACAACCTGAAGAAAGCAGCAGAAGCCTATGGAGTAGACCCCAAGGGTGGTATGTGGAAGCTACCAGCACGTCACGTAGGCGAGTATGCCGAGATAGATGCTCGTAACACTTGGGACATATACCAGCACCAAAAGCCTGTCCTACAAGAACAAGACTTGTGGACTGTATGGGAAATGGAGTGCAAGCTCACACCCGTACTTGTCCACATGACAATGAAAGGTGTACCTGTTAACGTCGACGGCGCTGATAAATTAAACGAAGAACTCAAGACAAAAGAAAAACAACTAAAACATCACTTCTCTGACCTAGACATCTGGTCTCCTGTACAACTAGCAAGGCATATCGAAAAGCTAGGCTTTATCGTACCTAAGACAGAAAAAGGCAATCCTTCCGTAGATAAAGACTTCCTAATTAACTGCGACCACCCTGAAATTAAACTAATTCATGAAGCAAGAAGCATTAACCGACTCCGAAAAGTCTTTGTTGAAGACATCATTCTCAACCAAAATTATAAAGGACGAATCCACGCAGACTTCAAACAGGTTGCATCGGACTCTGGTGGCACTCGTTCAGGGAGGTTATCTTCATCCAACCCAAACATGCAACAAGTCCCTAAGCGAAGTGATATCGGTAAAGCTATCCGAAGTCTCTACGTTGCAGAACCAGATACACTCTGGTGTAAAGCAGATTACAGTTCACAAGAACCACGACTCCAAGTACACTACGCACTCCTCGGAGAATTTGGACAGCCCCTGCCTAAAGCAGTACAAGCCAAAGAAGCATTCAAGCGAGGAGAAAAGCTATACACGTTCTTTGAAAAGACCACAGGACTCCCTTACGATACCTGTAAAATGTTATGTCTAGGTATCAGTTACGGTATGGGTATGAAGAAGATGGCAAAAACGCTCAACATATCTGAAGAAGAATGCAAAGCTACTATGCGTAAATTTAACAGCGAAGCGCCATTCCTAAAAGTCTTGTTTGATAACGCAATGAACGTTGCAAGCTCTCGTGGTTATATCAAAACAATTATGGGACGCAGAGCACGATTTGACTTCTGGACACCAAGCTTTGAAGAGAAACCAGTAAAAGGATACGGTCCAGCCAGAGGAAAGTACCCAGACAAACCACTCCAACGTTCTTTTACAAGTAAAGCACTAAACAGGCTTATTCAAGGAAGTGCGGCAGACCAAGCAAAGAAAGCTATGATTGACGCTTATGATGCTGGTTTTGACATGCGTTTGCCAGTACACGATGAGATCAACGCTATGGTTACTTCAGAAAAAGAAAGTTTAGACTTGAAGTTGATCATGGAAAATGCTATACCGCTCAAAGTACCAGTTATTGCCGATATTGATCTCGGTCCTACTTGGTGCTAATCAAATACAATATGCAAGATACAGAACAAGACATACTAGAAGAAGCCCTGAGTATCACTCAAGGCGACCGACAAGAGGACTACGGAGACTGCAAAGTAGAGTTAGAGAGAGTTGCCACACTGTGGTCAGTAATCTTTAACACTACAGTAAACGCTAATCAAGTAGCCCTCGCAATGATTGCCTTAAAAATGACAAGGCAGATGAACAAAAACAAAAGAGATAATTGGGTTGACATTGCAGGTTATGCAAGAGTCGGCTATATCGCAACAAAACCAAATAATAACAATGACTGATGAACTACTACAAGAAAGTGACGTTATACCTATTGCATCGATCGAAGGATTTGATACAGGGTCTGTCCCCGCTGGAGACTTGGCTGAAATTAAAAATCTGGGCGAAGCTCTTAACGACTTGGATCAAAACATCCTTGAAGAAGAAGGTAAAATTAGTGCTCTTAAAGCTAATCGTAAAAAGATAGCAGAAGAGTTGCTTCCAGACTTAATGGAAAAAGTTGGACTTAAGCTTATTCAACTTAACGACGACACCAAGATTCAGCTTAACGACTTCGTTGACGCTCGAATCAAAGACCCGCAAACTGCATTTGACTGGTTGCGTGAAACTAACAATGATAGTATCATCAAGAATCAACTTAGTATTACACTAGGACGAGACCAAGATGCACTAGCAAAAGAAATACAAGATTTAATTGAAGAGTCGTTCAGTGTGACTGCTGATGCAAAGATCAGTATTCACCACGCAACTCTCAAGTCTTTCTGTCGTGACGCTCTGGACAACCCAGAGCTGGCAGAATCCTTACCTCGTGAAGCCTTTGGTATCTACCAAGGAACACGAGCGAAAATAACCCGATAAATAGAAAAGAGAAATAAGAATCATGGCATTCGATATATCAACAGTAGCAGGTCAAGGAACAGAGAATCTGGACACAGGTTCTTCCTTGCCCTTCATCCGCATCCTGCAAGACTTGAGCCCTCAGCTCAAACCACAAAAAGACGAATACGTAGAAGGCTCAAAGTCTGGCGATCTCTTCTTTGCTAAAACGCAAAGCATTGTAGATCAGCCCGCAGAGATCATCCCTTGTTACACTAAGTCCATCTATACTGAATGGGTTCCCCGTTCAAAAGGTGGCGGTTTCAAAGGTAATCACCCACTGAGTATTGTTAGTCATCCTGACTACGAAAAAGGTCGTGAGCGTCAATACGATGAATGGCTAGGAGAAAACGAGCTTAAGTTCACCACATACTGGTTTGTGCTGTTAAAGCTCAACGGTACATGGGAACAAGCAGTTATCCCCTTCACCTCTTCTCAGCTTCGCGTATCTCGCAAGCTGACAACAGACATCAACCGTTTCCGTTACGACGGAATGGACGTTGTACCACCACTCTATGCCCAAGCATGGAAGCTGGTTTCTGTACTAGAAACAAGCAAAAATGGCGACGATTACTTCAACTTCGGATTTGAAGAACCCCGTGTTCTCGACTTCGAGAATGATGAAGAAACGCTGACCCTTGCCTCTGAGACGTACAACACTGCGTCCGACACTCCACTACTACAAACATCGGAGCAACCAAAGTTGGTTGCAGATTCCGCTGTACACTTCTAGTAGTAACCCCACCGCCCCTAGTTCCTTACATGGAGCTAGGGGCTTTATTTTCCAATGATACCTGTAGCCGATTTAGCATTTAAGTTTTACGATCTTTTCGTAAGCAACCCATCCGTACACGGACAGACTTCCCTCACAGGAAAGACTCGTGATCGTGATGGCAAACAAGATTCACGATCTTTTTTAGTCAAAACACCGCTGACCAATGAAATCTGGGAAGAGCACCTTAAAGGTGACAAGATCATCGGCTGCACTCCACTAATCAACGAAGACCGAGTTCGCTGGGGTGCACTCGACGTTGACGTATACCAAGACACCAACACAACAGAAGACATCGTAGCCAAAGTTAAAGAACACAAACTACCCTTTGTTGTTTGCCGCTCTAAATCTGGTGGTGCTCACGTATACTTATTCTTTGCCGAAGAAGTTTCCGCAGCCGCTGTAATTGACAAGTTAAAGTCATTCAGCGCATTCTTCGGACAGGGAGCTTGTGAGATATACCCTAAGCAAGCAAAGATCAGCAACCGCAAAGACGACTCTAAGTATGGCAACTGGATCAACATGCCATACAGTGGCAACCCTACCCTGCAATACGCATTCAACGACGACGGTGAGTTCCTTAACCCACTTGAGTTCCTAGAACTAGCAAATCAAAAACGACTCAGCCAAGAAGACTTTGACAACTTAGAAGTACCAGTACTTGAGACCGAAGAGTTACCAGAAGGACCTCCGTGCCTTAACTATATCTTTCAAAACCGCACACAACACAGCGAATCTCGAAACATCACTCTAGCTAATGTAGCCGTATACCTTAAGAAAGCTCAACCTTCCGACTGGAAACACCTACTACCTAAGTACAACAAGAAGTTCTCCGAGCCGCTTGAAGACAGAGAAGTAGAAGCACTTGTTAGCTCGTACAGCAAGAAAGACTACAAGTACCAATGCTCTAGCCAACCTCTGTGCAAGTACTGTGACGCTAAACTGTGCGGACAGCGCAAGCACGGCATTGGCGGAGAAGAGTTCCTACCTAACAACAGGTCTCTTATGCAACTTAAGAGTGACCCACCTTTGTGGTTCTTAACACTAGACGACTCTGAGCTACAGCTTACAACTGAACAGTTTGATAACTTCAATCTATTCAATCAAAAAGTAATGGAACGACTGCTGTTCAAGTACCCACCAATCAAGCAAGAAGACTGGGTCAAGCAACAGAACCTGCTGCTTAAGAATTGTACACAAATAGAAATACCGTTCGAGATGACTCCAATAGGTCAGCTCGTAGAGTACGTAACTATGTTTTGTGCTAGCGCCAGCGACAACCCAAACAACATTAAAAACGGACCCATAAAAGCTAACAAAAGTTTTTACTTCCGAATGGTTGATCTCAAAGACTACCTCAGCCAACAACGCTTTAAAGACCTACCAGATAACAGAATACTGTCCGTGATCAAGCAAGTGCTTAAAGCAGACGCAGTAACTCACACCATCAAAGAACCAGTAAGACTCAACGTGAGATGCTGGCGGGTGCATGAGACTGCTCTGCACATGGATCCTACAATACCAATGCCTAACCTAAATGACCAAAACCAATACTAGTACAATCTTTGTAGCCAGTGCAGGTACAGGTAAGACCACAACCTTAATGGACTTACTTACCGACTGCCTAGAAAAAACAACTCCCAATAGAATCTGCTTCACTACCTTTACCAAGGCTGGTGCTACAGAAGCAATTGACCGAGCGTTAGTCAAAAACGAAAGCTATGCTCAAGCGGACTTTGAAGCCTTCAGCACACTGCACGCTCTCTGTTATCGACGTATACCTCGCAAACAGATGCTCACCGTGCAAGACTACCGACAAATTGGCGAGCTAACAGGCTACCCAATCTCAGGTAGTGCAGCTTACTCATCTAAAGACGGGCTTGTGTACAACAGCAATGCAGGAGACAAGATCCTGTACTACGACAGTCTCGTACGTAACTTAAAGTCTACACCCGAAGAAGTGATCAACTCACAGATTGGTGCTCGTGTAACAGCAGAGCAACTTGCAGACTTCAGTGCGTTTTACAAAGACTACAAGATGAAGAAAAACAAGTACGACTTTACAGACCAGCTAGAGACGTATCTTGCACAAGGAATCATCCCTGAGTTTGACTATGTGTTCATTGACGAAGCTCAAGACTTGTCCCCACTGCAGTGGGACATTGTTGATTTCATTAGTCAAAAAGCAAAAGAAGTATTCATCGCAGGCGATGACAAACAAAGTATCTTCAAGTTTGCAGGTGGTGATCCAAGTTCACTGATCAACAGACAAGGTAAGCGCATCGTACTCGATACATCTTACCGTCTACCACAACCTGTATTAGACTATGCAGAAAAAGTTGCCGATCAAATATCAGAGAAACAAGATTACTCTGTGAAAAGCAACAAAGACCACGGGTCTGTTCAACACATTCACAGTCTAACAGACATAGACATGAGCAAAGGTACTTGGTTTCTACTCTGCCGCAACAAGGCGCACATGGAGATCTTTGAACACGCTCTAATGAAGAAGCAACAGTTATTTGTATCAGCAAGTAGCCACTCACTATTCAATCAAAAACAAATTGACTTCATCCTTATGTGGGAGCAGCTACGCAGAGGTTACAAGTTCAAAGCTTCTCAGCTCAAAGTGCTGTACCGAGAGTTCCTTCCATCAGGACGAGTAGTCGCCCGTGGGTGTAAGAACCTTCTAGACTCAATGCCTGACAACGAATTGTTTGACAAAGACCAACTTGTAGACAGCTTTGGTCTCAAGACGACAGTCAAGTGGGACTTAATATTCAAACTACCAGAGTTTACTAAAGAAGTCCTGTTGAAAGCTGAAGCAGAAGGTACACTAGAACGTAGTGCCGATGTTCAGATTAATACAATTCACGCTACCAAAGGTCGAGAGGCTGATAACGTAGTTGTTCTACCAGACATCACAGAGACTACCTACAAAGGTATGCTTAAAGATATGGATAATGAACATCGTGTGTTTTATGTTGCAGCTACTCGTGCTAGACAGAACTTGTACATACATGCTCCTACAACTAACAGATTCTACCAAATGCCAAAATGATATACAAAACCAAACCATTCCAACACCAAGAAGACGCTGTAAACCGCTTTGTATCTAAGAAGTACGGAGCTCTGTTCTGCGAGATGGGTACAGGGAAAACTAAGATTGTACTAGACATCGTACAGAACGCAGAAGACATCGTTGACGTGCTAGTAACTGCACCAAACGGTCTGCACCACAACTGGGCAATCAACGAGATTCCACGGCACTACGCTAAAGATGTAAATGTGTTCTGCTGGAAAGGACCAATCAAAACTCAGAAAGCAAAAAAAGAATTCAAGTGGTTTATCAACGATAACAGCAAGACCCGTGTCTTCTTAATCAATGTAGAAGCTCTTCGCACAGCGTCAGGCTTTGATACTGCAACAGAGTTCTTTCGTTCCTCAGTGTGTACAAAGCACATGATCATTGATGAATCAACGTGCATTAAGAACCCAAAAGCACTACAGACTAAACGTGTTCTCAAACTTTCAGAACAGGCTCAGTGCAAGTGGGTGCTTAACGGTACACCTATTACGCAAAGCCCACTAGACTTGTTTAGCCAGTGCCGCTTCCTAGACAAAAATGCAATCCCATATAACACTTACACTGCATTCAAGCACGCCTTTGCTATCGAAACTGTCATGACAATGGGTAGTCGAGCGTTTCGTAAGATCATAGGATACCAGAACCTAGAACAGCTGACCAAGATACTTGAACCATTTAGCTTAAGAATTGAAAAGAAGGACTGCCTAGACTTGCCAGACAAAACGTTTGTTAAGCAAGCAGTTGAACTACATCCAAAGCAAGAGCGCATCTATAACAGTATGAAAGATGACTGTTTAGCACTTCTTGAAAACGGAGAACTCGTCACATCGACCTTGGCATTGACCAAGATCGTAAAGCTACACCAGATACTCACTGGTTTTGTAACTGACGATGAAGGCACAGAACACCCAATAGACAACAACAGGATAGCTGCTCTCATGCAAATCGCTGAGACTACAAAGCCATTGGTAGTGTTCTGTGCCTACAAGTTCAACGTATCTCAAATTAAGGAAGAGTTACAGAAAAAGTTCCCTGATTCTAAGATCGTTGAGTACACAGGCAACATAACAGACTCAGTACGCAACGAAGGTGTTCGCCAGTTCCAAGACGGAGAGGCTGACTTCTTTCTTGCTACATCTGCTGCTGCTAAAGGTCTCACGCTCCACCGAGCCTCAACAATGGTATACTACTCAAATAACTACAGCCTAGAGACTAGACTGCAGAGCCAAGACCGTATCCACCGTATTGGACAAGATAAGAAGTGTACATACATTGACCTCGTTGTGCCAAACACTGTTGACGAAGGCATTCTGTCTCGTCTCAAAGAAAAGAAAGAGCTGTCAGGTATGGTACTTGATGACTTAATTGAAATTATTAAATAAGAAACAAAGTGTCCTCACTTATCAACAATCTCACATACACTAAGCACTGCTTCGATTATTCCCTACAGCCGTAGCTAGACTACAACAATAAGGGATAATCTAACCAATACACATCTATGAAAAAACTAAGCGAAACACTAACAGAACTAGGGATTGCATTCACTCTTCCTATCGAGATTACAGATGACAATGACAGAGTGACTTATTTCGAGGACTGTGATGACTACTGGGAGAGGTACGAGCGTGATGTCAAGGGTCGCCCAACTTACCACGAAGACAGTAATGGCTTCTGGCAGAAGTGGAAGCGTAATGCAGATGGTGACGTTCTTTATTATGAGGACAGCACAGGCGTAAAGAAAGGCATACCTGAATCATTAACCAAACCACTAACCGAATCGAAGGAGCGTTGTGCATTCTGCGATAAGCCCGATGTGTACCTAAAGGGTCTCTGCCCTGTGTGTTTCGAGGATCACTACGGGGATTAGGTGACAAATCGCTGACAAAGTTTGTCAAAACAGCTAAAACAAAGGCAAGTGCGAGGTGACAATTAAAAGAAATTATCGTTGCAAATCAATACGTTGACATAGCTTCAAAAAAAGTTAAGATATTGCTCATGGGATAGTAAATGTCTTTATTGTCACCTCTAGCCGTAACCCTATTGAAATATAAGCATTTTTAAACAAACACTTATCCGTTTTGTTCCTAAGTATTTATTTGCTTAGGTGACAAATCACTGACAAA
>Ga0222716_10002180_pt1 | contig 15940 bp, 17 predicted proteins | sample C33_13DmetaG_FD_165044 | JGI IMG/M metagenome (GOLD analysis project Ga0222716, IMG submission 165044) | Estuarine water microbial communities from San Francisco Bay, California, United States - C33_13D | ecosystem: Environmental > Aquatic > Marine > Unclassified | place: USA: California... | reverse complement strand
GGCCTGGGGGCTCTCGTCTTGATTGGTGCCCTCGTTGTTGCGGTGATTCTCACACGGGAACGAGAAGAAGAAGTCGAACGAGACATTTACGAATACTGCCCATCTTGTGACGGGGAATTGGAAGGTACCGAAGACCGTTGTCCACACTGCATGTTCAATTTGAAGAAAGCACGAAGTCAATTCCACGACTGCGGAGAATGCGGCGAATCGATTCCTGATCTCTTGGAAAATTGTGCCTATTGTGGGGCATTCCAAGACGTGTCATCCTACTTTGAGAAGCGCGAGCGACGCGAACGTCGCCAAATTGTCAAGGAAGTAGTTGCTCTTCCCGAAGATGATGACGACCAAATCGTCACGGGAACTGAGAATTATGCTGAAGCCGTCAAGGATTTCGGATTTGATGAAGAACACCTCGAGGACGAGTGGGATACCAACATCGTCGCCGCAGAGGCTGAGGTTGAAGCCGCCTATGACCGTCGCTATGCAGACGAAATCGCCATGAGTGAGATGACCGAGGAAGAAGTTGAAGCCTACAAAGACAAGGTGACAACGACGCTCAAATCGACCAAGGGCACCGACCCCGACCACGACATTGACGCTATCTTAGCCTCCAAGGGAGAATTGCGCTCTCTGGGCGAAGACACGGGCGAACTCAGTGCATCTGATGCTGGCATCCGTGAGCGTCTGTTCGAGATTACGGGTGAGGAAGGCGTTCTTCCCGGTGAAAAGGTCAATGTTGGCATGAGTCTCACCGATTCAGCCCTTGCGGGCAATGAAGTGGCTGAAACAACGGCGAACTTCAGCTTTGACGATGACGACGACATGCCGCTCTCCGCATCGGTCAAGTCAGACGATGAGCAAAGAGCGGCTGCGAAGGCAAAGAAGCCAACCCGCCGTCGAAGTGCTCGGCAGAAAGCCAAGGATGAGGCTGAGGCTGCCGAGGCTGCCAATGCTTCTGATGAATGCGGTGCATGTGGTGCGGAGTTAGCGCCTGATGCCGTTGAATGTAAGACCTGTGGCGCACGCTTTGGTTGAGTGTCTGTCGGCGTTCATAGGGCTCGTCATCGCCAAGGCTCGGCCATGGTTTGCTTCATTCAGACAGCCATCGCAGCCGGTCTCGTAACTTGAATTGAACGGCCCTTCACAAAAGCGAGGCTTTCTTAGGGATTCACCCTGTGGGTTGCTTCAATGCGCCTCAAGGGTCTTGCAACGGCGCTGGTATTGGTTGCCCTCATGGCCTCCACATCAGGTTGCATGGGCCTCATTGCGGCGAGGGAATCGGTTGAGTCCCTCCGCGAGGAACCCTTTGAAAGTTTGAAAAATCAAAAGATCGAAGTATCGCATGAATTTGTACAACTTCTTCCGCTGAACGAGTTCACGAACATTTCAACCTTCGTTGTTGATGACCAGACCGCTGAAATTCGGATTTACTTCCGCGCACGTATCTCTTTTTCAGATACCATTCCATCCGATAACACCACTCGGTATGTTCGAGCGGTATTGACGGACAGCGCAGGCAATGTTCAATGGGAGCAGGATGTCAGTGAAACGGCCACTCCATTGGAACAACAACTCTTGCCCACCCCGGAATTCGTACTCGGAGAATGGGATTTGAACGTCAAGGCACGGGGTATTGGAGAGACGACGGTTGGCTTCATCAGTGATGATTTTGACATCATTGTGACCGTGACAAATACCTGCATTCAATATCCACTGGTGGACGATTGTTTCTGATTTCAAACCAGCGAGTCAGGGCAAGCATAGCGGCGGGAACAACTTCTGCACTTTCCTTCTCTGCTATGGTTGCGAGCAGCACCGCCTTCGGCCATGGTTTTCTGAACGGTTTTGATGGCTTGGTCTAATTTCAATTTCGCTTCATCGTCCCAAGAAATGGAATGCAATTGCTCAGGACCGTAACGAAGAAGAGCATATGGAGGCGAGGCTCCGGTCGTTGCTTCAACCAAGGATGCATAGGCGAGAATTTGCAGAACGTGCGACTCATGCGGCTTGTGAGGGACCTTTCCGGTCTTCTGTTCTACCGGAATGAATTCTCCATCGATGATCACGATTTGGTCAGGTCGCCCCCGAAGACCGTTGAGTTTGTTCTTCAACAAACCAGTGGTGCTATCGTCGTCGGAATAAGCGACCGAAGTTCCCGATTTGATATCGTTTTCAATGGCCAATAATTGGGCTTTATTGTTGCTGACCAACGCTCGCTGCAATCGGAAGGAAGTCAACAGGGTCCATCCGATGGTGGTGACGGCAAATACGTAGGCTGCTTGCTCACGGTTGCTGGCAAATTGCAAGGCAATGGCATGCAAGGCGATGGCGATGGCCGCAATGAGGAAGGCTACTTCCAAGCGCCCTCCGAGAAACCAGCCGCCTTTGAATCCCTTTGGCTCAAAAAAAGGTTGGACTGCACCGCTTTCTTGTTCAAAATGGCGTTCCTTCATCGGATTGGAGATCTTCAGGAATTTCCGCCAAGGTAACAAAATTGCAGCAATGGCAATCAACAGGCACGAAATGGCCCACAGGGCCAATAATTTGGAGAACTCTTGCGTGTCAAAATTAGCATCGTTGATGTTCATGAATGCCAAGGTGTCCACCAACAAAACAACCACGACAGCAAACCACCATTTCCAAATGGTCAGGTTTCTCATGGTAAGCAGCCGAGACTTCTCAAAATTGCTTATGCCTTCGTGGATGGCCTTGTGACGTTGGATGCCAGCCTTGATGCTTTCACTTTGGCCTGAATGGCCCGTCGCAGAGAGGTACCAAGACATCGGGCAGTACGTAAAACGCTCAAGGTCACTGGCACTCACGGGCAAACAATCGTCGTTTTTGTCGACCCAAAAACCATTGTCGCGGGCGACGGCTTCAGGATGGGTCGGTTCAGAGCCCGATGTGCTGATGGCGTTCTGCTCCGACACATGTATGGCACAGCCCTCTCTTTTTGATACCTTTTCCCTCCATGATTTTTTGAAATCTCACCAAGTTCATAGGGCTTGGAAGGACGAAGCGGTTTAATACAGGGGGTCTGTGGGCGGCTTGCTGTGGTTAACAATGTCCGAAGAAACCAGTTTACTCGTTTCCGCTGAAACATATGAGGAGAACGCCGTGAACATCGGTACTCAACAGAAGAGTGCCGATATGGGTCGCTTCATTGAACGTGTCCGAGAAGATGGTCTCTACTTGCTGGATATTCCTACCACAGATGCGCGTATCCGCTCCATTGCTGCTCTTCTCAACACCTTTGACGCACCTTCCATTATGGTGGTAAGCGCCCGACAATACGGACAACGCCCCGCCCGTCTCTTTGCTGAGGCCGTTGGTGCTCACTCCGCAGTCGGCCGTTTTATTCCTGGTTCGCTGACCAACCCCGCTCTTCGTTCCTACATCGAACCTGATGTCTTGTTCGTGACCGACCCTGCCAACGACCAACAAGCACTCCGTGAAGCAGTTGCTACGGGTCTTCCCATCGTCGGTATTGTCGACGCTAACAACCACCTGCGCAACGTCGATGTCGCTCTTCCTGCCAACAACAAGGGACGACGCTCACTTGCTCTCATTTACTGGCTTCTCGCTCGTGAAGTGCTCAAGGTTCGTGGAGAAACAACCGATGAAGCATGGGCCGAAGCAAATGACCTTGCTGAGTGGGAATCCACTTTCTGAAGTCAAGCCTTGCTTGCTAGAAAATGGCTGATAGCATCAGCCATGCCTTTGACCGTATCTTCATCATGCATGAGGCTGCGTACTTTCTTTGCATTTGGCAAGCCCTTGGTGAAGGCAATGGCATGTCGTTGCATCCACCGAGGTTGAATCCCAATCGTGGATTCTGACAATTCGATATAACGGTCCCAACACCATTTACGGGAGGCAAAGGCCTGACCGACTTCAGACAGCGCTGACCAATCCTCGTGGGCATGAATCCAAGGCACATCCTCTTCCTTCATCCACCCGAGGCCCAATTTGATTTCGGCAAATACCGACGGTCGCCCGATGGCTCCACGTCCGATCATCAATCCCGATGCATTGGTATGCTCGAGGCAAGCTGCCGCTGAAGATGCGTCGACAACATCTCCATTGGCAATGACTGGGACGTTGACCGCTTCAACGGCCTCCTTGATGCTGCTCCAGTCGGCAATTCCTGAATATCGTTGGCGCAGAGTTCGTCCGTGGATGCACAGACGCTGCGCTCCAACTTTTTCGAGGCGCTGACAAATGTCTGTTGCATTGTTCGTACCCGAACCCGTACCCAATCTCATTTTTGCCGTTACGGGGACATCAACTCGTTCAACGATGCCTTCAACCATGGAAACAAGGCGTTCGGGCTCACCCATCAACGCTGCCCCAGCACAGATGTTGGTGACTTTGGGCGCAGGACATCCAAAATTAAGGTCGATGATATCCGCAGTCGGAGCGAGCATTTCTGCTGCAGTAGCCATGTCTCCTGGGTCGCCTCCAAAGATTTGTGGAATGAAGGGGACTTCACTCGCATGGGTTTCCATGCGCCGCCAAGAGGTGGCAGCTTCCCGAGTCAATGCGGTCGAATTGGTGAATTCAGTGATGGTAACATCTGCTCCACATTCCTTTGAGAGAAGACGAAAAGGAAGGTCAGATACTCCTGACATCGGAGCGAGAAAAAGGGGTCTGGCCTCGCCTTCCCAAGGACCCATTTTTGGAGCGATGAACTGACTCATGGCGATGCCTCTGCGTTATGCTTCGTCAACAGCATCGTCATTGGTTGCCGCTGCGAGCAGGTCAGCGACGCGGACCATTCTACGAAGAACACGTTCAAGACGATCTTGTACCGATCGTTGGACAGAAGCAAGTGTTTGACCCGACATACGGTACCCCATTGGCAAGCGCCCTCCGAGGAGATTGAGCAGGAGCATTTGTTCGCGCGCATCGGTTGCCTCGAGCTGCTGCCCGACATCTTCGATGGTCAACGTTCCTTTGGCGAGCGCTTTGAGCAACATCCTTTGCTGCTCTTCATTGAGCAGTCGTTGAAAGCCTCCTTTCTTCAACATCCAATCTTCACCACGCCGCTGGTGTTGTGTTGTCATGGCCGTCCATAGGGCGCTTTGCAAGCGGTCGGTTCGTGCAACCCGCTCAACCATTCCCGATACCCTAAAGCGTTCCAATATCCGCCCAATTCGGGCTTTTTGTCCACCGTGAATCTCAACAGCCTCATCCAGTGAAAGAGGAGCATCTCGTTCAAGCAAGGTATTGAACAGTTGAACTGAAATCGAGTCGGATGCGATCTCCTGACCCGGACGTTCACCAAGGAGTCCGAAATCATTCATCCAGTGGGAACGAGCGTTGCCCGTAGATTCACTCGGAACAGGGCGGTGATCTACCAGGCCAAGCATGAACGGGGCAGAATCGTCTTGGGGCAATTCTACGGGTAAAGGAAGACCTTGGCGCGACCAATCACTTTCGAGGTGCTTCATACGTTGCTGGAGGACCATCAAGCAGTGCTGTTGGAAAAAAGCAACTGCATTCGGTACAGAGCCTCCACGAAGGTAGTATCTCCTCCATCCTTTACCTTCGTTGGTATAGCCGATCAGGCCCGCTTCGACCAGGCGCGTTAAGTGGTGATTGAGCGATGCGGGCATGAGGGCCAATTCATCGGCCAACATTTGGGCGTCCCAGGCGCGCTCCGGTTGACCAAAGAGATGATCACGAAGCAATCGGTGCACGGGGCCCGCTCGCCCACCGTCGGCCATCGTATCGCCTCGCTTACGCACGAGGCACAAGGTCTCCGTCATCCATTCAACCAGAGAATCTATGTCACGGTCAACAGAAGGCAGTGGTTGTTCCACCAAACGTACGGAGAACATGGACGCAAGGCGGTGGCGAGAGCCTTTGAAGTCTATGCAATATTTGCCGTTCAAGCGATAGATTTCACAATCGTTTATTCTGTGGCGTCAATTCTTTGCCGGTCATCCACATAGTCATAATTGACGATAGGGGATACACTCCGGCACATGTTCATGTCGATATGGGGCATGAGTTCGATGCGGTCATCACGCAGGATACCGCGGCGTAGCAGTACCTTCACAGCGCTGTGAACGGTCGCCCTCGTCCGACCCAATCGGCGTGCAAGTTCAGCCTGTGACCTCGGCACACCATCCCGCTCTATGTTTTCGAGGATGAGCCGCTGAACCAGGGAGAGTCCAATGGGCAATTGTTGAGCCATGCGTTGTTCACCGACGATGGTGCTTCGCAAGACTTCGACCTGACTCGGGCCACCAGCAAAATAGCAGGTTCGTCCGTTGACGGGCATCATCGTGACGGCCTTTCTTGATTGCAGAACGTCGAGGTGATGGCGCAAGGTACCGTTGGCCGCATTCATGATCGTTTGCAATTCTCTGTAGCAAAGACCAGGGTGAGCATCGAGAGTTGAGAGGATGCGACGCCGAAGCGGATGTTCATGGTGAGTTGCGCGTGTCGATATGCCGCCAAAAGCCATGGCTCCAACGGCGCCTGCAGCAGCAACAAATCCTCCAGCGAGCCCAACCACGCCGGTTGCTGCACTGGCCATACCTGCTGTCAGCCAAGGCCGTTGACGGGTCCACTGGGCAAGAAGAGGCATACCTCGTGGGTTCTTCTTCTCCTCCCTTAAACCATCGGCTTGTTGCGTGGGCGAAGGGCACCACGATGCAATGCGAAACGAAGGGCAAGTCGTGAATCAAGCAGAGGTCACTGACCCGTGTTCCATTTTGAGATGGGCCACCAACGGTGAAAGCAGACGCCCGCAGGTCATTCCGTGTTGATTGAGTTCGTAACTTACCTTGACGGGCGGGCCGTCGGTGACGACTCGACGAACCAGCCCTTCCTCTGCAAGGAAGCGTAACTTGTCGGAGAGCGTGCGGCTTGAAATACCCGAGAGCATGTTCTTAATCTCATTGAATCGTCGCGGGCCTGTGATGTACAAGGTAGCAAGAATCTCGATGGTCCACCGCGATGCGAAGACATGGAGTGCTTCGACAGCGGCTTCAACTTCCCATTCTGCCGTGTAAGGCCCTTTGCCAGAGTGCTTGGCGAGAGCGGTACGAATTGCTTTACCGTGGTTGAGCGTTTCTCCAATGCCTTCCTGAAGCGACTGATAATCATCGGCTGGTATGGTCATTGGTGGTTGTGGCATGGACGCTCAAAGGGTGGGTGATGGCCACCCTACTTGATTTCTTTTCTACACCTCCAAGCATTCCTGTCCTGTCAATGCTTGATGATTCATTCAAATGACTGGATGATTCAAGAGGGCGAGCCCTCTCCATTCACCATGGGTCGGGATGAGCCTGCAACAAAGCGACAGCAATTGTTGCTGGTACGGGGCGGCGTGCTCTCACCTTATTCGGGTTTGGGAGGAGCCTTTCACGACCTCCGGACTTCTCTTGAATCGGGCTCCATGCCGTCATGGTCGCTCGCTGAGGTAGCAGAATACGATTTAGGAACGAAGCCATCTGCTTTCAAACGGTTGTTGAAACGCTGGTTCATTCATCCCCGAACCGTCAAGCAACGGATCAAATCCCTCCATGCTGAGGGGCGGCTTCATCTCGTCCAAGTCAGCGACCAAGAACAGGCTCATCTGATACCTCGCCGGTGTCCAGTACCTGTCGTGATATACGTGCACGATTTTTTCCATCTCCTTCCGCAACAACTCGAACTCTCCGGTCAGACGATTGAAGTCGGAGAGCAGCGACCATCGCCTATCAGAAAGAGTGATTTGAAGCGCCTCATGAAAGGATTGCACCGAGCTGATGGAATCATTTGCAATACCAAGGCAACCGAAGCGCTTTGCCGTGAGCATTTTCCCTCAAAACCATTGTTCCGCATTCCCTACGGCTTGGATGCAAGCAAGTACACTCCTCCCGAGAAGCTCCCTGCAAAACCCGCAGCTCTCACAACCGAACAGTGCCACTTTCTGGTGGTAGGCAGCCACGACCCTCGCAAGCGTTTGGCCTACCTCATCGATGTTCTATCACGCCTTGACGACGCCCTCAAATCCTCCGTTCACATCCACCACATTGGTGGAGACACATGCCCGTATTCGGGTCAGTCAGCCGCTGCCTACGCCGAGCAGAACAATGTCCAGTGGACCCATGTTGGCAGTGGAATCGATGACCAGACCCTCAATCTCTATCGGTGGCACACCGAAGCATTGCTGTTCCCTTCTGCAGCGGAAGGTTTTGGATACCCTCCCGTAGAATCAATGGCGGCAGGTCAGCCTGTGCTGGCATCATTACGACCCGCTCACGAAGAGTTGCTCATCGAAGGCCAAGGCTTGCCTGCGGAAGACGAACAGGCTTGGATGGCGGCGATTGAAGCAGTGCATACCACATGGACCCAACGTCAACGCAGTCCTCGTAGCGCAGACCCAGCGTTGATGGCTCATGTAGAATTCCTATCACCTGCTCGTTTTCACAAAGATATGGATGAAGCGTGGACCACGTTTTGCTCATCCTGACCATCCGTATGCTTCATGAGCGTGTTTTATCTCGCACGGTTCATGTCACAACCAATTCAGCGCGTAGCCGTCGTCGGTGCGGGGAACATGGGTTCAGGAATAGCTCAGAAAAGTGCGCAAGAAGAATTCGATGTCCAAATGGTCGACCGTGAATCGCAATGGGTTGAACGTGGCCAATCCATCATTTCCAATTTCTTGAAAGAGGCAGTCGAGCGTCGCATCTTTTCTCCTGCGCAAGTCGATGATATTCAAGGGCGAATCAAGGGCGTTGTTGGTGTTGAATCCACGGCAGTTGATACGGACTTGGTGATCGAAGCGGTGTTCGAAGACTTCGATGTCAAAACGGCCGTCTTTACGACCCTCGACGACGTATGTGGGCCGGATACGATTCTCGCATCCAATACCTCCTCGCTTTCGGTTAACGCACTCGCTGAAGCAACTGGCCGTCCGGACCGCTTTGTCGGTTTGCATTTCTTTTACCACCCAGCCAAGAACCGCCTTGTCGAAGTGATACCTGCCGTTTCATCGAGTCAAGAAACCGTTGACAAAGTCGTACAATACTGCAAAATGCTTGGAAAAGTGGTCATCGTTTGTGCTGACCGACCTGGCTTTGTCGTGAACCGCTTTTTCGTTCCGTGGTTGAATGAAGCCTGCCTCCTACTCGAAGAAGGTGTTGCCAACGCCGCACAGATTGACGCGATTGCCTGCAAAGCCTTCCGAATTGGTTTGGGCCCCTTCGGTTTGATGAATCTCACAGGACCTCCTATTGCCTTGCATTCGACGGATTACCTCGCTGAACAATTGAAGACACCACGCTATGTTGGCGCACAAAATTTGCGCGAGATGGTTGCGGCGAACGAGCAATGGGTCATTGAAGATGAATCGGAATACACCGAAGAGCAATACGCAACGGTCAGTGAACGCTTGCTGGGTGTTGTCTTTGGCGTCGCTGCTCAAATTGTTGACGAAGGCATTTGCAGCATGGAAGATGTTGACCGAGGCGCTAAGGTTGGTTTGCGTTGGGCTCGTGGTCCGTTTGAGTTGATGAATCGGATGGGCGTTGCACGTTCATGCGCCATGGCTCAAGCCTACAGCGAAACAGCAGGGGAGGGTTGGGTAGTTCCAACGCTCTTCACTGCCCAAGGTGATCAACCATGGGACTTCTCCTTCGTAGACAGCGATGTTTCAAAGGGCGTTGCAACCCTTACGATCAACCGACCAGAGGCCATGAATGCGCTCAATGTCACGGTGGTTCAACAACTCACAAAGGCAGTCGCAGCAGCCAATGCAAACCCCGACGTCCATACGATTGTCCTCGACGGTGCAGGCAAGGCATTTGTGGCCGGGGCAGACGTGAAGTTCTTTGTCGATAAAATCCGAGCCGATGCAATCCCAGATATCTACGACTTTACAGCTGAGGGCCACGAGTTGCTCAACATGTTGGAAACCTCATCAAAAACGACCGTTGCTCTGACGACCGGCCTCGCTCTCGGTGGCGGACTTGAATTGGCCCTTTCATGTGATTATCGAATCGGTACGCGCAGGACCCAATTCCGCTTCCCAGAAACATCCATCGGCATCTATCCTGGATTGGGTGGCTCCCAGCGACCTGCTCGCATCTGCGGTATTCCAGCAGCACGATGGGCGGTACTCGCAGGGAATTTTATGAACGCATCAACTGCTCATGACCTTGGTTTTATCACCCACCTCGTCGATGTTGCAGGTGTTGGAACTTGTATCCAAGAATTGGCTCATCAGGGCAAACCCGCAAACAAATATCCGGGCCATCCGGCGAACTCGGAATCATCCGTTGCCAAATTCGCAACCTCCTTTTTCAGCGACGCCAACATGGTCTCGCTGATGCAAGGCAATTGTCCAGAAGGCTTTGACGTCGAAGAGAAAATGGTCGCTCGCCAAATCAAGAGCCTCTCGTTCACTGCCCCGATTGGACTGAAGATGGCCAGTGACCTCATTGACGCAACTGCATCCACATCACTCTCGGTTGGTCTGCAATTGGAACTGGACGGCTTGAATGCGATTTTCTCAACCAAAGACGCGCTTGAAGGGCTCTCTGCTTTGATAGAAAACCGTCGTCCAACCTACACCAACGAGTGATCAGGCCCACTCATCAGCCATGGTGTTAAGGGACGCCATGATTTCAGCAATGTCCAACTGAACACCGTCTTCTTTGGCCATGTGAAGTCGGTTGCGCACCGCTTCCACTTGCTCATCAGTGGGGGCTTCTCCAGTAATCTGTTCAATCACTTCACCAATGGATTTGCCAAGGCCGGTTACGATGGCGATCATCGCCTTTTGAAATTCATCATCATCAGCAGGTTGTCGAACGGTCATGCTTCCCCCTCCAGTGTGATGTTGTTGTCAACATACCATTGACTCCATGGAACGGGTGCTTCATCGGTCCACTGTGAAAGTGGGCCTTCATCGGCCAGATATTCAGCTTGCTGAATGTCCACGAGGGATTGGTTAGCACTGTGCTTTGGACCCGGCTGGCCCAGGACCATGGCTTTCTCCAAGATGGCTGCACCAAGGGACAAGCTACCCGTATCGGTTCCACTCCAGTAGGCGTCAAAGCGTGGGTGCGTGTGAACCCAGAGTTTGAAAGGGATACGAGCGCCAACGGGGGGTTGGAGTTGAACTTGCCCAGCCGTGCCCCAATCGAGGTACACTCGGTCATCAGCGTCGATCAGAACAGAAGTTTCCAAACCAGCCATGACCGACAGCACGTAAACGCCGTCCCATCGGTCTGCCTGCGAAAGTTTCCGTTGAACATCGAGCAGAACGGGGTCATCAACCACGCGTTCGGTTGCAGCGCTGCATGCCACCTCCCATTCTTCATCGGTGACGTTGAGGTTTGATGCGTCGGGAAGTCCAATCATGCATTCACCTCCGGGAAACGAAGTGCACCATAGGTCAAACTGCCCATGGACTGAGTTGGCGCGGTATGGCCCCTCCACTGTTGAAGTACCCACTGCGCTCCGTAAGCTGCTGCGACAGCAAACCCGAATTCCAGGTTCCCTGAATCAAGAGCTCCGTCGACCTGGCAACTTTTCGGCTCATGGTCGGGGGTCATGCGTTCAAGGAGTTCTGAAGACGAATGAGAAGAAAGAACCACCCAGCCGTCGCCACTGCACCTCAAATCAAGCCATGGCTGGTCGAGTGCGTGAACCAACCTGCGTGGTTCAGGACGGTCAACGCAAACAACGACCATGTCGTAGCCTTGGAGTTGCTCAGCGGTGCGCATGTTTACAGCCTCACCATAAACGCGTAGCGAGCTGTTTTCATCATCCAGTCGCTTTACTAAGCATGTAACTTTGGCCTGTCCTATGTCTTCTTGAGTGTAGCGTTGATGTCCAAGATTTCCGGCTTCAACAGTATCTGCATCCATGAGCGCAATGCTTCCGCTGAGGTTCACCCTACGGAGTGCAGGCACGAGAAGTTCAACGAGGTTCGTACCGATGCCACCGGCACCGACGAGAAGCAATTTTTTGCTGGGTCCATCCAAAGTCATGAAAGCCTTATCTTGCAAGGTGACTTAAAGAATTCAATTGACAATCAAAAGTTGTTCAAGGGCTTCGATTTGAACAGAGACATCAAAGTAAGCCTCAACATAGGTTCTGCCTGCTTGTGCCCATGCCTTCCGCACTTCAGGGTCGTTCGCTTCGTTGTAGGCGGCTTTCCATGCTGCAAGGTCGTCACGGGCAATCAATCGGCCCGATTCAACTTTGGACAAGGTATTGACAAAGCCACCCTCGTTCACCATCAGCGCTGGCGTTCCAATTGCCATTGCTTCGATTGGTGTGAGGCCAAACGGCTCGTAGCGGGCGTGGCTCACCATGGCCCGAGCCCCTCGAATCACACCGCACATGGCAGGTTGAGAAAGGCGAGGCATGCAAAGGACAGGAACGCCGATTCTCTCGCCTTCTTGCAACAACTCAGCGCGGTCCTGCACGTCACCGCCACCGATTTGCACCATGGTCAAGTCTGTTCCAATGAGGGAATGAAGTGTATCCCATGTGCCTTTGCCATGTGAGATGTACCCAACGGTGACGATGTAATGCTCTGGAAGGTTTTCGACTGCCGCCAGTTCTTTCTTTTCATTCGAATCGGGCGACGCTGGCCAATGTTTGAAATCAACGACGGGGTGAACATGCGTCGCTTCTAACGGCCGCCCTGCAGCGTCCCTCTTTGGCGGTTCTCCGTTGGCTTTGTTCACATTCATTGCCAACCCGTAGACTTCGTGTATTCTTCTTTGAATCCACAAAGAATTTCCAGAAATCGATGCGTTCGGCCGGTTGATCAGTCTGCGAACGAAGGATTTGTCCCTTCTTCTCTGACGGGTGAAAATTAGATTTGTAAGCCATAATGGACGCTTGAGTTTTCCGTTTGGGCGTCGATGAAGGATGTCTTCGTACAACCAGCGAGGCGGTTCAAGGCAGTGGTAATGAACCGAAATGTGTGCGGGTATGTGGGGCAAGATTTCGAGCGTCCCTTTGCAGGCAGTAAGATGCACTGCATCGTATTCCGACCATGGAATGTCGAGTTTCCCCCACGCTTTTTCCGCTTCTCGACTCGTTCGGTCAGAAAGTTCAGCGAGGACTCCAGATGCCCATTTATGTGGGCTTGAAGGCTGATAAATTTGGACTGGAACTCCTTCAAGCAACGATTCAGCATCAGCGGTGAGCTCCAATGTTGCCAAGCCGAGCGACCATCGATTGGCGGCACCACGCATCACTTGAAGCAGGTCACGTGCAGCGCCACCCAACGTGGAAAACGATGCTCGCACCATCAGCAGTCGGATGGGTGTTGAAACCTCAACCCCCGACGTTGCCATGCCTTTCTGTATGCTCCACACCCTTTCAAATATACCTCTGTATCAAAGATGGTTCACTCTTTTCCTTGTCCTTCGCTACGGGACGATTGAAAAAGGGAGGCGTTTACAGGGTTACATGAGCGGCAAGACGGCTATGATTACTGGCGTAACTGGTCAAGATGGTTCGTATCTTGCTGAATTGCTCCTTGAGAAAGGTTACACCGTTTACGGTTTGGTTCGCCGTGTATCCCAACCAACATCAGGTCGCAGCCTCATCAACCACTTGATGACCAACGAGAACTTTCACTTGCTTAACGGTGACCTCGCCGATCAAAACTCCATTGACAATGCGGTTGCACAAACACAACCGGATGAATTCTACAATTTGGGGGCTATGTCCTTTGTCCCAGAATCATGGCGTTCTCCAATGATGACCGCCGACATCACCGGCCTTGGGGCACTTCGCTGCCTCGAAGCCATTCGCAAGCATGCTCCAATGTGCCGCTTCTACCAGGCAGGTTCTTCGGAACAATACGGCAAGGTGCGAGATGTTCCACAGACAGAAGCCACACCCTTCCATCCTCGCTCGCCGTATGGATGCGCCAAGGTCTTTGCTTTCGAAATCACTCGTAATTACCGTGAATCCTACGACATGTATGCCTGCACTGGTATTCTCTTCAATCACGAGAGTCCACGACGGGGTCTTGAGTTTGTGACTCGAAAGGTAACCATGACGGCTGCACGAATCGCTCACGGCTTCGATGAATGTCTTTGGATTGGCAACGTCAATGCGAAGCGCGACTGGGGATTTGCAGGAGACTATGTTGAGATGCAATGGCGCATGTTGCAGCAGGATACGCCCGGAGATTTCGTGGTCGCCACTGGACGTACACACAGCGTTCGAGACATGATCACCCTTGCATTCAGCCATGTTGGCATGAACCTAACATGGTCCGGGGAAGGCGTTGACACCATCGCCACCGACCAAGACGGCAACGTCCGTGTGCGTACCAATCCCAAATTCTTCCGCCCAGCAGAAGTTGACTTGCTGATCGGCGACCCAGCACTTGCAGAGAAGGAACTCGGTTGGGTCCCTGGTACGTCGTTTGAGGAACTTGTTCAGATGATGGTAGACTCAGACATGTCAACCGTACAAGAAGCCGTTGACGGTGGCTACGCTCCACCCATTCCGCCAGAGTGATGATGGAGGCCACGCGATGGCACGCCCCATTCTCTACTCCTTTCGCCGATGCCCCTACGCCATGCGAGCTCGCATGCCCATCGTTCGAACTCAATTTGAGGTTGAATTACGAGAAGTCGTTTTGAGGGACCGTCCTGACCACATGATGGAAATTTCACCCAAGGGCACCGTTCCGGTGTTGCTCTTGGACGACGGGACCGTCATCGAGGAAAGCCTCGAAATTATGCAGCATGTCCTGAATTGGACGCTGACCAAAGAAGAACAGCATTGGATTTCACGCAACGATGATGAATTCAAACTCCACCTCGACCGCTACAAGTATCCAAACCGGTACGAGCAGGTCGATGAAGTTGAACAGCGAACTCTCGCCTCAGCCTATTTGATGGACTTAGACCAGCGATTGTCACACAAGCCATCAATCAGTCAACCCCTGAGTGATGCCCTCTTCCCTTTTGTCCGACAATTTGCCAATCATGACCGTGAGTGGTTTGATGTTCAGCCATGGGCCAATGTACGTGAGTGGTTGGCAGAGAATTTGGACAGTGAAGCGTTCAAGCGATGTATGAAGAAACACAAGCAGTGGACGTTGGGCGACGACGTGACCCTTTTTCCAACAGCTTAGAAAGTGGCCCTTGGTGCGTTATGTTTTGTCTTTGAACGGTGACATTGTGGGTAAATCATAGGGTTACTTCAAGTAGGATAGTTCTTGACCCGCAACCCATGCCAACAGGTACAGTAAAATGGTTCAACCGCATCAAGGGCTTCGGCTTTATCGAACAAGAAGATGGAAAAGACCTCTTCGTTCACAAGTCAGAAGTCACCGGTGAAATCACCGAAGGTGACACGGTTGAGTTCGAAGTCGGTGAAGGTCCAAAAGGACCCAATGCCGTCGGCGTTCGTAAAACCGAGTGAAACGCCCTCAATAGCCACCCGTCCATCGGGTGCTCTGCCAACGGGACCCCTGCTTCTTCGCATCGGGTTCAGGGACAAAGCCAAACAGTGCTTTGTCTGTTCCTTTACCCACGTCGTGCAAAGCCAAGAACATTAACTGCATTCTTCTTGGAAAAGGCCTTCTCCTTGGAAAGCCATTGTGAATTTACAAACTGTAGCGTCTGCTTGGATGCTATCTCAAATCAAGGGTTTGGACCTAGGAAGACATTCCCAATTGTTCTGAAGGCTCGGTTTTCTTGGCCTTGGAATGTTGGAAGAGGCAACGGGCAACCATGAACCCCGAAACAAAGATGGAACCGAGCATCAACTGTCCAATGAGATCGTAATCAGCGTTGACAAGGCCCCCGCTGAGCAAAAGGAAGTCCAATGAAAGAATTGCACCTATCGCCATAAGAGGAATTGAACCATTGTTGGTGAGCGTCACTTGAGTTGGAAGCGCTAATTGGCCGCTTCTGTCTGAAGTTTTGTTCATTGGGTCGTAGAAGTG
>Ga0222716_10002176_pt1 | contig 15947 bp, 11 predicted proteins | sample C33_13DmetaG_FD_165044 | JGI IMG/M metagenome (GOLD analysis project Ga0222716, IMG submission 165044) | Estuarine water microbial communities from San Francisco Bay, California, United States - C33_13D | ecosystem: Environmental > Aquatic > Marine > Unclassified | place: USA: California... | reverse complement strand
CGCATTATACTAATTTACGAATGATTGACCCAAGAGAAAATTCTAGAAAAGGAATGAGATGCGACAAAACTCTAGAACACCTTTTAAAAGACTACAACAAAAGAGGATAATGCCGAATCAAATAATCGGATTATGTGGTTTGATAGGTTCCGGCAAAGGAACTGTAGCTGATATTCTGGTCACAGATTATAACTTTCAAAAAATTTCATTTGCAGATAAATTAAAGGATGGAGTTAGTGCGATCTTTAACTGGGATAGAGATATGCTTGAAGGCGACAACGACGATAGTCGCAAATGGCGAGAAGAAGTAGATTTTTTTTGGTCACGCGAAACAGGACAAGAAGTAACACCTAGATTAGTGCTACAACTGTTTGGCACAGAATGTATGCGAGAAGGTTTCTTTGATGGTATATGGGTTTCGTTAGTTAAAAAGGAATTATTAGAAAACCCTGATAAAAACTTTGTTATTCCTGATGTACGTTTTATTAATGAGATTAATATGATTCGCCAGATAGGCGGAGAAATATGGCGAGTAAAACGAGGAGAAGATCCTCTATGGTATTCTACATATGTCAAAAATAAAATACCACCTAAAAAAGTACACCCATCTGAATGGAAATGGATAGACGGTAAGATCGCAACAACGATTAACAACAACTCTGATCCATTAAACTTATCTAACAAAATACGTAGTTTACTGACTACTAAACCCCTATTTTAACTCTGGCAGGCTAAATACTAATAGAAGTAATTAGCCTACGAGGAGAAAATACATGGCCCTAGTATCACCAGGAGTAGAAGTAAAAGTAGTTGACGAGAGTTTTTATACTCCGGCCCAACCTGGCACTCTACCAATGATTTTTGTTGCAACTGCATCAAATAAAGCAAACGGCGCCGGGACTGGAACCGCACCGGGAACATTAGATAAAAACGCTGGAATTCCTTACTTATTAACATCACAACGAGACCTTGTTGATACCTTTGGAGATCCAATCTTCCAGACAGATATTTCAAATAATCCAATTCATGCCGGCGAGCTCAATGAGTATGGACTACAGGCTGCCTATTCTTATTTAGGTGTAGCTAACAGAGCATTTGTTGTTCGTGCTGATATTGACTTAGGCGCTTTGGAAGCAACAGCAACCGCACCGGGCGGAGATCCAACTGATGGTACATATTGGTTTGACACAAGTGTAAGCCTCTGGGGTATTCAAGAATGGAACGGAGATACCATTATTAATGGTGGGCAACAGTTCTCAAACAAAGCACCAATTGTCATTACAGATACATTTGACATTGAGAATACTGGTTCTATGGACATAAACGGCTATGCTGGCTACATTCCAAAGAAATCAATTGGTGTAATTGGTGATTATGCCGTTGTAGCTAACACAACTTTAAACAGAGTATTCTATCGTAATACACAAGGCACATGGGTATTAGTTGGAAGTGCGGCATGGACACAATCACATCCTGTCGTTAAAGGTGCAAAAGCTAATCCAATCTTTAACCAAACTCAGCCAGGATCATTTAACATTGTTACTACAAATAATTTAGGTGCTGTAATTAGTACACCAATTGTAGTTGAGCAAGGTGATTCAACAGCACAAATCGTAAGCAAGATTGAAAATGCCTTTGTAGCCACTGGACACATTAGGGCACGAGACGTAGCAGGACGAGTAGAAATTTTCTCAAATGGAACTGACGGTATTGGTAATAGAGTAGAAACTATTTCAATGGTAAACGTTCCAGGTGCTGACAATCCAGCAGGTCCAATGTCTGAAGAAGGTATGGACATGGATTATGATGCAGCTACTAACCAAGAATTTTACAACGTTCCTAAACTGCAAATTTCACGACACACAAATGTACCTGAATATAAAACAACAGATGATCTACCACGACCTTCAGGTTCAATATGGTGGAAAACAACTTCTCCAAACTTAGGAATGAATTTTACACTTCGTAAATGGAATACTTCTACACAACTTTGGGAAGATCAACTTATTGCTATCTATTCGTCACATGAAGAAGCACTTTACCAAATGGACAGAGCAGGCGGAGGCTCATCTTTATTAGCTGGTAATCTTTATGCTCTTACAAACGTAGCAGACGACGATAATCCAAAAGCAACTATTAAATTTTATAGAAGATCTGATGTAGCACCTTTGTCAGTTACGGGCTCTAAAATAAATGCTGATGTTATTTCAGGTGGTACACATTCATTTAGACTTTCTTCGTCGGATATTAGCGAAGTACAAATGTCAAATTGGTACGACATTACTGCAACATACGATGGTGAATATACAGATGCAGATATCATGGCAAGTGCTATTAATGATGCTAATGTTCCAAATGTGCGAGCAAGAGTAAACGTTCATAATAAGATCGTAATTGAGCATGCCTTAGGCGGCGAAATTCTTTTTGAATGGAACGCTTCAATGGGCGACAATGTATTATATCAAGCTGGATTTGTTCCTGCGGTAAACGGTATTGGAGCTACTAACTTGTTCTATGATCACGGAACTGACGAGAATTATGATCCGTTGAGAATGAGAGCATCTCTTTGGCACGTTCTAAAGTACTCATCATCTGATAACGAATTATTATCTGACACAGAAGAAGGTGCATTATGGTATAATTCTATTGTAGACGAAATTGACCTCCTTGTTCATAACGGACACGAGTTTGTAGGATTTTTATATGACGGACAATCTGGAATGAGTCCACGACCATCCATTTATTATGATGTAGATGAATCATTACAGACTGATCCAAACGGTCCTTTAGTAATGGCATCTGTACCATTAGTTCAAAGTGATAATACTCCATTGGTAACTGGAGATATTTGGGTTGACACAGCTGACTTAGAGAACTATCCAAAAATTTATCGCTATAACGGTCTCCGTGTAGATTTACCAGTTGAGAATCGTTGGAATGAATTAGATACATCTGATCAAACAACTGAAGACGGAATTATTTTTGCTGATGCTCGCTATAATACAGCAGGAAGTAACTCACACGAGGCCGGCGACATATCCAGCTTATTAGCGTCTGATTATGTTGATCCTGACTCACCAGATCCAGCACTATATCCAAAAGGAATGCTATGCTGGAATTTACGACGGAGTGGATTTAATGTAAAACGATATGTAAAGAATTACATTGATCGTGCTGAGAAAAATATTCGATACAATGACGAACCAATGGGTGACGTATCTTTAGGTGCTTACTTTAGAGATCGTTGGGTAACTGAATCTGCTAACCAAGAAGATGGTTCAGGATCATTTGGCTACAAAGCTCAACGTAAAGTAGTAGTACAAAAGTTACAAGCAATGGTTAACTCTAACGACGAAATTAGAGATGATGAATCACGCTTGTTCAACTTAATGGCATGTCCAGGTTATCCAGAACTTATTGGTGAAATGAATAGCCTAAACTATGATAGAGGATTAACTGCATTTATTGTTGGTGACTCTCCATTTAGATTAGAAGCAAACGGAACCAAATTGTTGAATTGGTCAACTAATCAAAATCTTGCAATGGAAGATAATGACCAAGGTTTAGTTTCAACTGATGCAAATATCGCAGTATACTATCCATCAGGATATTCGTCAGATAACTTTGGTAACAATGTAGTAGTACCAGCAAGTCATATGATGCTGAGAACTATTGCTCTATCTGATCAAGTTAGTTATCCATGGTTTGCACCAGCTGGAACACGCAGAGGTAATGTTACAAATGCTACAGCATCAGGATATATTACCGACGAAGGCGAATTCAAAAGTGTAGCACTGAATGAAGGATTGCGAGACACACTGTATGCTAATAATGTAAATCCAATTACATTTATTACAGGAGCTGGATTAGTTTGTTTTGGACAGAAAACAAGACAACTTGTACCAAGTGCTTTAGATAGAATTAATGTTGCTAGACTGATTATCTACTTGCGCTCTACCTTAAAAGTTTTAGCAAAGCCTTATTTGTTTGAACCAAATGACAAGATTACACGAGATGAAATTAAACAGCAAGTTGAAACAATGTTGTTAGAACTTGTTGGATTAAGAGCATTGTACGACTTCTTAGTTGTTTGTGATGAGACAAATAATACGCCATCTAGAATTGATAGAAACGAGCTCTATGTAGATATTGCTATTGAGCCAGTAAAAGCTATTGAATTTATATACATTCCAATTCGTATTAAAAATACTGGCGAAATCGCTGGACTATAATATCATAAATAATATTAGTTAGGAGTTATACAAAAATGTCAATAGCAACTTTATCAAAAATGACAGTGCCTTTAGGTTCCGGAGATTCACCAGTATCTCAAGGCCTGCTGATGCCTAAACTTCAATATCGATTTAGGTTATCATTTAATAACTTTGGAGTATCTACTCCAACCACTGAGTTGACTAAGCAAGTAATTGATGTAACTAAACCAACAGTAAGTTTTGATCCAATTGTACTAGATGTTTACAATTCACGAGTAAACTTAGCAGGTAAACATACATGGGATCCAATCTCAGTTAACCTGCGTGAAGATGTAACAAACAATGTTCAAAGACTTGTTGGAGAGCAACTACAGAAGCAAGTAGATTTCTACGAGCAATCATCTGCTGCCTCTGGTTTAGATTATAAATTTACCACAGTAATAGAAATCCTTGACGGCGGTAACGGAGCTCATGTAGCAACTGTACTTGAAACCTTTGAACTGTATGGATGCTTTGTTGAAAATGCAGCATATAATTCATTGAACTATTCTGCATCAGAACCTGTAACAGTAACATTAAGTATTCGTTATGATAATGCCATCCAGTCACCACAAGGTACTGGTATTGGATCTGCTATTGGTAGAACAGTTAACACGCTTTCAACAGGCGGCGGTATTTAATTATTAGGAGCTTCGGCTCCTTTTATTAAAAGATAAAAATGAATATATTTGATGGATTTTTAGATAATCTAGTTTCTGGAACCTTAAACCCAAAAGGTAACTTTGGGGATTATCGACATGCCTCTCGTACTTTCAATCTTAATCAATTTCGTCTTGCACCAAAAGTAAAGTTTCTTTATCATGTTTTCTTTGATATTAACGATGATGCTATAAAGACTCTTTTACCAAGTTGGAAAGAACGACACACAATGGAATCTGGCCTGTTAGTAAAACAAGCTCAACTTCCAAAATTTACTGTCAATGTTGAAACCTTAAAAAAATATAACAGAACAAAACATATTCAAACAAGTATTAATTACGATCCTTTGAGTCTAACCTTTCATGATGACAACTTAGGTATCATGGCCGGTATGCTAGAAGCCTATAATAGATATTATTATGTTGATGCTTGGGGCAATGAAACATCAGTTTTATCAAGTTATAATAAACAGTTCCCAGCAGTTCAAGCGTCAGTTGGCAGTATGAAGCCTGCTAAGATGACATATATGGAACTAGGAGACAACACATACAAGCCTGCAGAATCGCAGCAATCGTTCCATGGTTTAAATACGAATCCTAGATCACCTTTCTTTAATAATATCCAAATAAGTCTAATGACTCGGCATACCTTTACAAGGTTTACATTGGTTAATCCTATTATAGAAAGTTGGGATTACGGTGATGCTAATTATTCTGCAAATGAACCAAACGAACTAAATTGCAGTCTTAAATATGAAACAGTTTGGATAGATAGAGGCAGTACCAAAGCTGGTAAAGGCATGTCAGCAACATCGCCTACAGGGTTTGGCGACCTTGCTCATTATGATGTAACACCATCACCTCTTAATATTTTTGGTGGCGGAACAGTAGGTATAGGTTCTACTATTAATGCTGTTGGACAGATAGCAAATATGTTTGGCACAAACTTTGGTGGTGACGACGGCGGTGTTGCACTATTTGACTATAAGAAAATTGACGACGAATTTAATATATTAAAGGCTATAATTGGTGGCATAAATGTTATTGGAAATATTCAACAGATAACACAAGGTGGTGTTATGGAAGAAGTTGGCGGACTAATAACTGGAGGAGTTGACCAATTATATAATAATCAAGTAAGCGGTGTTGGCGGATTTGGAGGGTTCATTGACTAATATAAAATCAGATTTACCAATTCGCGAAGGTACCCAATACAATCAAATGGTAGCCTTTTTTGATAATAGGTTTAATCGTCGAGAAGAATTTTCTGTTAATGAGTATGATTCCATTGTAGCTTTTTTTGAAAAGAGACAATTTGAAAGTATATCATCTAAGGTATTAGCTCAAGTTCTTTTAATTGAAGCTAAAAGAGAAAAAATTCCAGTACATCAATTACTAGATGGTCTTTCTAAATATTCTAAGCCACAACTATCTTCCATTATACTTACAATTCTAAATACATCAAGGGATAAAACATCTCAATTAGGTTTTTTGTCTAAGTCAACAATATCTGTATACGAAGAAAGAAATATTCCTGATATGATTACAAACGACGAATCTTACAATTCGTTATCCTTTAGCTCAGTATCGAATACAAAAAATGATGTAATAGCTATTACACAAGGCAGTACTGGCGAAACTCTATTACTGAACAATGGCTAGATACGCTAAGGGACAATTTCAACCCCGTTACCCAGAAAAATATTTAGGCAAAGGATTTCCTATTTACAGATCAGGATGGGAACTCCAGTTTATGCGATTTTGTGACAACCACACATCTATCACAAAATGGTCATCAGAACCAATGCGTATTCCTTACGTCAATCCTCTAACAAACAAAAAAACAACTTACGTTCCAGACTTCCTCATACAGTACACAGACAAAAACAACGAAATGAAAACAGAACTAATAGAAGTTAAGCCTGCTGCTCAAGCTATTAGAGAGTCAGTTGGCCGTAGTGTACGCAATCAAGCTCAGTATGTTATTAATCAAGCCAAGTGGGCAGCCGCAAGACAATTATGTAAACAGCAAGGTATCACATTTAGAATAGTAACAGAACATGAGATGTTCCACACTGGCAAATAATAAAATAAATATAGTATAGGGTAAATTATGAAAAAGCTAGAAGAAATACTTAATCTTCCTGAGTCTCAACATATTATTAACGAAGAGACTCTTAAGGCAGACACTGAAGTAGAAGAGACCATTGTTCGTAGTCATAGAGACCTAGATAAAATATCTGCGGCATTACCACAAGTAAATGGCTTAGGCGATATAGGAGATAAAGAACTAGACGAAGTTAGCTCTCGCAGTTTAGCAGCCTACGATGACCTTATGGACTTAGGAATGAATGTTGAATCTAGATATTCAGGACGTATTTTTGAAGTCGCTGGGCAAATGCTCAAAGTCAATTTAGATTCTAAAGTAGCAAAGCTAGATAAAAAACTAAAGATGGTAGAGCTACAACTCAAAAAAGAAAAGCTAGATAAAGATAATGCTCACAACCTATCTAATGAAATTGTTGAAGCTGAAGGCTATGTTGTATCAGACAGAAACTCACTTCTTGCAAAATTAAAAGGTTTACCAAATTAATTAGGATTAACAATGAAACATTTTAACGAATATTTAAGTGCATCGAAAAAAGTATATGAGTTTGCTGTCAGAATAGCAGGCGAGTTACCAGAAAACTTTGCAGATAACATGGAGCGCAGCCTAAACAAATACGAGGTTCTAAAATGTGCTCAAGTAAAAAAATCACCTATTGCTGAATCGCAATTAGACTTTCCAAGATTAAAAAATATTGAGGTAACACACTACGAAGTTGAACTAAGTTATCCTGTTACAACACAGATTCTTGAAACTTACATTGCAGAAGAGACTGGTGTCGCTGGATCACATATTGTTGCCCGCAATCCAAATGAGCCAATGGAACAAGTTAAAGAAGGCGACGAAGACGAGGCATATGAACCACTTCTTACAAAAGAAGAATTAGAATACGAAACAGCACAAGGCAGAGTAGGACAAGCTCGTATTATGGATCTACTACAAGAGCTTGAGGTAGCTCGTAAAGAACGTTCAACTGATTTTGCAACTGGCGAGAGCTCAAATTAATGAAACAAGTTGATTATGTAATACACCGTCCCTTAACTGAAGCCAAGGGCAGTGGTAAACACTTAGATAAAGTTGTTCAAAACATAGTCGATGATCTACCTAAAAATCCTAGCTGGGATGATATTGATTGGGCATACAGTAAAGCAAAATCTTTTGAGAAGACAAAATCATCTTGGAGCGGCGGCTCTGGATTAGGCATTACTAATAACTACTTTCATAGAGTAGCTAAAAAACTTAACCTACCTTTTATCTTTACAGATGGAGAAGACGGCCGTCCTGGTAGAGTTAAAGCAGACGGTACAGGCACCGGCCGCCATATGGATCCATTTGATTCGTCAAAAGACGAAGCAGAGGAAATGAACAAGCGAGGTATACTGTCACCTGCCGCTAGAATTTTTTATGATTTAGATCCTCCATCAGCAGCAAAGCCAGACGAGCCAGAACCTGAAGAAGAGAAGCCCGAAGAAGAGAAACCTGAAGGACCGCGAACACAAACACTTGCAAGTCCGCTACGCTTTAAGGATGACAACAAACAATTAGACATTGATAATATTGACGACTATCTTGCTGGTGGCGGTAGTTTAAAACCTGGTGAAGTTAGTAACTTAAAGAAACCTGATAGACCAGTACCTCCAGCAAGTGAGTTGCCATCAGTTAACAAAGATGACAAAGAGCAAGCTACGCAAGCCTCAGGAGGATCTGAAGCACCTACATTGGCAAATAAAAAAGATGAACATCCTTGCCCTGACGCATATTTCTTCTACAACAATACAGGTGACGGTTATGCTATAGACTTCTACATGAACAACAAAGCACAACCTGTAAGAATAACTGATCCGTCTATTGACCAAGGATTAACGCAGAAGGGTATTGGTGCTTTAAACAAGAGTTTAAAAGCCGGTACGATTGATTGTCAAAAATTAGCATCAGGAGACGCCGAAGGCAGTGGAGCAGGAGCAGCTCTAAGTGGTATACCTTTAGCTTTCTCAGCAGCCCTATTACGCAAGAAACCTAAGTTACCACCAGGGTTACCAGACGAGGCAGGTAGGTTGAAACCTACTACACCTGACGGAAAGAAACCAACTAGCTTGACGCCTGACGGAAAGAAGCCAGTTGTTCCTGACACTAAGAAACCTATATTACCTGATAGACCAGTTTCTACGCCTAAGCTAAAAAAGCCAGGAGTGCCTGATCCTAAATTGCCAGAGCTACCAAAAGGTTCAAAGTTACTTAAAAAGCCAAAGGTGCCAAAGCTCCCGCAAACACCAGAGATACCAACACTAAGAAGGCCTTTAACATCTCCAATAAAGCCTCCTAAAGTAACGAGTCCAGAAACTCCTCGTCTTAGGCCTAAAAAACCTCAGATACCTCAAATAGAGCTACCAAACGGTACACCTGAAAAACCTAAGGTACCAACTGCTCCGGAAATTGAAACTCCTAGATTGAGGAGACCTGCCGAACCATTGCCTAATAGACCATTGGTGCCAGATGAAAAAATTAAGGTTCCTAGTTTTGATAAACCAGCAGCGCCTAAAGCAATACCAGATAAAATACCAACACTAAAATTAAAGCCAGGTGTTGAAAAACCTATTGATTGGGATATTAAAGTCAAATATCCTGAGAAAGTTTTACAGCAGGTTGATTTACCAGACGCACCACCTGTAGAAACAAACAAACTTAGATCTCGTTTAAAGGATTTAAGTAAAAGATTCAAAGACTTGTTTAGTAAGTATAAAGACCCTTGGGATGATATACTTAGAAAATTAGGAGAAAAACCTAGTGGTAAAAAATTAGCTCAAGCATTGGCTCCTATTGAAGCACTTGGGCAGAGAAGATTAAAAGTACAAGAATTAGATCCACCTAATTTAAAAAAGCTATCTGATTATCTAGCACTCCATGCTGATAATTTAAAGTTAACACCTTACCTAGATAATTTTGAATTTGACATAGATAGAAATGCATTTAAAATTGACAACGAAATAATTGATCTAGGTGATGTTAAGGCAGATAAGCCACTAACAACAAATTCTGACCTAACGCTAAAACCTAGAGAAGTTCCAAAAACAACAAGTGATCTATCTGATTTATTAAAACGTACATCAGCTAAACAAGTTCCTATAGAATGGTTTAAAACACCTACTCATATAGATTCTGTATTTAATCATTATAAGGTACCAAATGATAACTTACTACGAAAAGTTTTTGGTCCTAAAGCACAACTGCCTAAAAATATTACTCCACAAAACATTGAGAAATTAGCAAAAGTAGATGGATTAGATTTTGAAGCACAAAAGAAATTATCAGATCAACTACGCCAATCATTTAATGGACAAAACGGTACAATTGATGTAGACAGATTAAAACTTAATCTAGCAAAAAATATAGTTATAGATCCTACTGTTGATTCTCTAGAACCTGATGAACGTCCTAAAAATGTAGACCGTTTTAGTGACATGGAGAGAGGGGCATTTGACTATGGGATTAAAGATGAAATAGATGGCATACGTCCACGAAATGTTGATGATACAAAAGACAGATTTGCAGGGCTTGATGATAGTGGTATAGATAAGGATGCAACTGCTAGAGCGATAAGAGACAGAGCACAACGTCAGCTAAAAGATGTTGAAGCTGAAATGGACAAAGCAAAACAAATCACCAACGCTGAAAAAAGAGCAGCCAAGGCAGCAGAGATTGAAGACAAGCTAGAGCAACAAAGGAAAGACGCTAGAGCAAATTTATCTGATGTAGAAGGAGAGCTAACTACTGCACAAAAGAAAGCACATCAGGCACACATCGCAGCCATAGATGACTTGAAGGCTGAATTATCAACTCCAACATTTGATCCTGGCGAAAAGCAAACACCAGGTACAATGCTAGGCACACCTGACGCAGAGCGGCAAGCATTAAATGTTGCTGACGAGCTTACAAAATTTGTAGGAAAGCTAGAGAAAGGAACATATCCAGATATACCTGCTGCTGAACTAGAGGCTTTAAAAGTAGGCGATATGCCATCTAGTTTCCATAGTAAATTAGATAAAGGAACATATCCAGATATACCCGATGCAGAACGACAGGCATTATTATCTATTGACCCTAATACAACATTTACTAGCAAAGCTAAACCAGGCACATTTCCAAATATACCTGACGCAGAGCGACAGGCATTAAATGTTGCCGACGAGCTTACAAAGTTTGTTAGCAAAATAGAAAAAGGTACATACCCAGATATACCTGAAGCTGAACTAGATGCTTTAAGAGCTGGTGATATGCCGTCTAGTTTCCATAGTAAATTAGAAAAAGGTACATATCCAGATATACCTGAAGCTGAACGAAATGCATTATTATCAGTTGATCCAAATACATCATTTACTAGTAAAGCTAAGCCAGGCACATTTCCTAGTGAACCTGAAGCTGAACGATTGGCTGCTATGTCAGGCGAAGATCCTAAAACAAGATTTGTTGGTGATGAGAAGCCAGGAACATTTGAACCAGATACAGAGATACAGGCAGCTAAAGATAGAATAGAAGAGCTACAAAAGAAATCTACAAAGGCAGCCGCAGAGTTAAAGCAAACAGAGCTTGCGGACCAACAGTTTGTCAAAGACTATCAAGATGCTATTACTGCTGAAAAGATTAGACATAGACAAGAAATACTTCGCTTAGAAAAAATACAATCACAAGGGCAAGCAGGCAGAGATACTGCGGCTGAGGAACGGAGAGCACAGGCATATAAAACAGAGATAGATCAACTTGCCGCTGATAAACAAGCAGCTATTCAAAAAGGCTGGGAAGCTATTACAAGCCAAGAAGCAGCTCGCGGAGAACAACTTGTTGATGATAATACTAGAAAGGTATTAGCACAAGACGCTGGCATTGAAGATTGGAAATACGATCCAACAAAAGCTACATCACAAGTTAATACAGCAGCCGCTAACCAATCAGATGCAGCAAAGAAAGCTCAGCAGGCAGCAGCAGATGTAACTAGAATAGCTAACGACACTGCGAGCGCAACTACAAGACCAGTTGATGAACCTGATATGACAGCACCAGAAAAAATTAATCAGGCTACAAATGCTATAAAAGGCAATGATGCTGCCCCTGACATGACGCTAGGAACACAACAGGCAAACGATGCCGCAGCTCAACAAGCTGATGCTGCCAAGCCAAAGTTACAACCTGATATGTTCTTAGGCGGTACAGATGAAGTAAAAGCTCAAGGCGAAAAAGCTATAAACGATTCAACTATGCTTTACGATAAGGCACCACCGCCTGATCCATCTACCAAAAAGTTTAGCAACTTTGATGATTACATGGCACAGATAAAAAAGGACGATCCTGCCTTTGCTAAGAAGCTAGAACGTAATGGAATAGATAGTGTAGAGAAATTAAATGCCTATAAAGAATCAGCAACTACATTTATAAGTGACAAACGTATAATAGAGCAACTGGTACAAAAACTAAATAAAGACTTAGATATGCCAGCTGATAGTAATTCGTCAGTTGGTAATCTCCAAAATAAAGAATTAAAGAAAGCAGTCAATGCCGCAGGAGGTCCTGAAGAGTTTGTAAAGAAAACTTTAACTGCACTTAGGAAAGGTGCTGTAGCATCAAGAGCAGCATCTAAAGCTGGACAGAAAGCTATATTAAAGGCATTGAAATTAGGTGCCGGTGCTATTGCTGGTGGTTTTGGTTTTGCTATGGCCTTAGTTGACTCTATGGATATATGGATATTTTACGATATAGCTTTGCTAGCAGGAGTTGTAGAGGACCCTGATGATCAGTTAAACAAAGCTAGAGAAAAAGATAAACAAAAAGTTGAAGACATAATTGCTGATAAAAATATGTCCCTAGAACAAAAGAAAGCTGAAATTAAAAGAATATTTTGGTACGAAGAAACTTGGTATGAGCATACTATTAATTTCTTGATGACATCAGTAACACAATTTGGACGTAGCGGCGACAGAGAACAGTGGGATCCTGGACAGTTAATGAGCGGAGAGGTGCCACAACCAATTACTGTAGGCGGTGAGCCAATTACATATGCTAACTTCAATAATCTAAATGTAACTGGTACTAAAAATGATTTAACAGGTAAAACACATACTAAGAATGACATTGAAGACATGTTTGACGAGCACAAAAGAATGATAGAAGAGCTAGAAGAAGATAAATGGGTTGGCATGCACAAGAAAGGAAAATGGATTCTTAATAGAGGAGGAGCAGTCCGATCAGGATATCCATTAGGTTCTCTAGCAAAAGTATTAGAAGATGAAGATAGATATTTATACTTTATGCCAAATGTCTCTCGTTCAACTACTGCTTTTGGAAGTGCTATGTCTAAGTTAGATTATATTGAATTTGCTCAAGGCGATTTGTCTAAGCTATCTCCGGAAGTACAAGAAAAATATAGAAAGAATCCAAATGCTCTAAGAGCAGATCAAGAAGCTATGAAAGAAATTATAGACAAAGCATTAAGTAAAAACGATAGAGATGACCTAATAGACAAAATTGATGACAAATTAGGACAATTACAAAAACAAATAAATTTAGATGACTATCCAGATAACAGAGCAGATGCTCTTTATACTCATAGTATGGAACAGTTAAGTTTACAAAGATGGGAACCTCCTAAGATGGAGTCACGGAAAATGTTTTTAATGAAACGGTATATATCACTGCTAGAACAGATAGATCAACTAGAAACAGCTAAATACATTAACGGATAAGGACAAACAATGGATATTAAAAGTTTACAAAAATTAGCAGGTCTTAACGAAGCAACAGTTAATATCTCTATGACAGGTGCTAACTCTGCAGAGATAAGCGACCTAATGAATATGTTTAAAGGACCAGAGCCAAAGCCTATTAGTATTGGCGGACCACCTCCACCACCTCCGGGTTTGGACATTCCAGGCGGACCACCACCTCCGGGTTTGGACATTCCAGACATTAAGCCACCAATAGGATTAGATAAGCCAGTTCCAATGGGAATTGATGGACCTATGCCTCCACTGCCGCCACCTAAGCCATTAGGAATGGACGACGGACCTGCACCATGTGACACTTGCGGTGGTATACACGGTGACGAACCATGCGGCGAAGATACATCATGGGATAACGGACCTGACGAGAAATATTTAGATGCTGACCATATGACAAACGGAGTATCAGGTGGGATTAACGGACGTAAGAATCCAAAAGACATTAGAGTTAAAGACGGATCATCAATGGAACAAACAAAAGAATCAATGAAAGAAAGCTACAAAAAAGAGCTGTGGAATGCATTACAAGAAAAGTATTTTACTCAGTTTGACGGACGAAAAACAGAGTCTGCTCCATCTCCAGCAGGCATGAGCAGAAGTGATTTGAAAAAATTAAAAATGACAAATCCTAAAAAGTACTATCTCCTAATGCGTCAAGCAAAACAAGAAATGAATCCAATAAAACAGTCTATGTATTCTGAAGAACAAACATTCTCAGGACGCAGTGACAGAACATTCTTTGTAGTACCTAATGAAGAAGACTATATGGACATCCAAAATGATAATCGCTTTGCAGGCGACATTGAGGTACCAGACGAGAACGCAGACATCATGGCGCTTCCAAATTCTAAAGCTCGAAAACTTAAAATGATGTTTGGTGACAAAGTTGAATTCCTAGGTACAGACTACGATGAGGCTTTAGCACAGGTTAGTCAAGAGGAAGGATATCAGACTACACCAGAAAAAGATTTAGTTGGAAAACAAAACAAATTGCCAAACGAAGTTAAAGCTAAAATTCTTTCAGCACCTGAAGATGGAGAAGAAGATAGCGAAAATAATAGTATGTATGATGAAGAGATGAATCGCATACGCAAACTGTCCGGACTACAAAATGAAGAGGACAATAAAAAGCCAGACGAAGACGGTGATGGTGTTCCAGACTGGGCAGACAAAAAGCCAGGCGAAGATGATGCAGAAAAGAAAAAAGCACGTCGACGACATCTAGCAAATGTTAGCCGAACTAAGGCTCGTGGAAGAAAATAAAATGTTAACAGAATCTTTGTATGACATCAAAAGGCTTGCAGGCCTCATCTGTGAAAAGGATTGGAGTGCTGCTCAAAAACTTAAAGTAGATGTGGGTAACAAATTAGGAAAGGCTCAAACTGTATTAGTAAACAATGGGTTTACTACACATCAGGTTGATCAAGCTATGGAGTTTATATCTAAACGTCCAAAAATGGCAGCAACATTCCAAACAATGAATCATCCTAATCAAATTGCAACTCTTAAAAAAGTATTAAACCATCTGAGTAAAGGCAGCAACGTTACTACTGGAGCAACTGCTACAAATAAAGCTGGCACTGGCATGGGAACAACTGCCACTATGGGTAATCCAAATATGGGCGGCGTAGCATAAAAAATGACCCAAACAAAAAATTGGATGCAACGGCACAACAAATAAAAGACAATGTCAAAATCACTTGAAGGTGTTCTAGTAAAAAAGGCAAACAAGCAAGAAACCTTTACAGAACACCAAGTAGAAGAATTAATGAAGTGTATGGATCATGAAAAAGGATACCTACACTTTGCCTCACACTACGCTTTCATACAACATCCAACAAAAGGTAAGTTATTATTTGATCCATACGAGTATCAAGTTAGACTCCTTAACACATACCACGCTCATCGTTTTAACGTAAATATGTTACCGCGTCAGACTGGCAAGACCACCTGCGCTGCGATATACCTAGCGTGGTATGCTATGTTCCATCCTGACCAAACTATCCTTATTGCCGCTCACAAGTATACAGGCGCTCAAGAGATTATGCAGAGGATACGCTATGTATATGAGATGTGCCCTGACTTTATTAGAGCAGGTGTAATCAGTTACAACAAAGGATCTATTGAGTTTGAGAACAACTCACGTATTGTGTCAGCTACT
>Ga0222716_10002160_pt1 | contig 16014 bp, 8 predicted proteins | sample C33_13DmetaG_FD_165044 | JGI IMG/M metagenome (GOLD analysis project Ga0222716, IMG submission 165044) | Estuarine water microbial communities from San Francisco Bay, California, United States - C33_13D | ecosystem: Environmental > Aquatic > Marine > Unclassified | place: USA: California... | reverse complement strand
TTACCTGAATTGAGCTCAACAAGTAGTCTTACTGTGTATGACACAGAACAAATGTCTGACATTGTAGATGATTTCACATCGACCGGACCAAACTGGAGGGATAGATGGAGAAAATTTGTCAGAAGCATTTGGGGCAAGGCAGACGAACAATACGCACAAACTGGTATTAAAAACCCTAATTGCCAAGGAGAAGGAGACTGCGGGCCTTGTCCATCACTTTGCCTACGATTCTCATTTGGATTAAACGGTAATGACGGGACTACTACAGAATTAACCCAATCAGAAATCAACTCTGGTTATGGACTATTTGAAATAGCCATAATTGAAAACACCACGACAAATTCTGAAACAGTGATGATTTCAGTTGAAGACGACTTCTTCGACAGCTACATATTAAATGACTATTTTACAATTCCTGAAGAACACGAAGTGGATGACAGCATTGCTGAAGCACTAGGATGCTCATCTATCACCCTCTACCCTGGCTTGTATAAGGTTCAGTACAACAACAATAAAGCTCACACTGTGCTACTAAATGCGGACATTGAGTAAATACATTAAAGAAAAGTGGAAGTTAATAGCAATAGCGGTGGCAACACCGTTATTGCTAACTAGCTGTTATTACCTAGGGGTAATCACTGTGTCAAAGCCAGGAAATGACTCGTTAGAAGAAATTCATGACTTTATTCAGCACAATAATTTTTACCCTGAATACTCATTTAAACTAGATTCAGTAGGCTTTCATAGATTAGGTTATGGAATACATAAACTTGAATCGAATCAACATGTAGGTAGCCAAATTCAAATTAGAGTTTTCGACAATATTGGAAACCTAACAAACGGCCTGTCTCTGTGTCATGGAGACTTTGAAACCAAGCAATTCTTAGGGTCTTTGTTTCCGCCAACCGCGTTATCTAAAAGCTCAGTAAGCAGTACGACAAGGCTATATCAATTAAGTGAACATTGGGGAATTAGTGAGCAGGAGAAAGCGGCGTTTTCAAAAGATGTAAAAGCGTCCGATTTGACAATTTTAATAGTCTGGAACAGCTCAGCATCATATTATTCGAAGCGGATAATGAAAGAGGTGGACAGATATAAATCAATGTTTGAGGACAAGAAGATATTGACATGTTACTTAAACGCTTCAACTGAAGCTGGGGGTTTCCAAGAGGAGTTCTTACAAGAGATAGCGGATACACTGGATAATAATTCAAGAGCAATAGATATTACAAACACTGCAGAACACCTCATGCACTTTGGCCAATACAGTACGGCATTAAAAGTTCTCAGTAATATTATTCCGGGCAGTACAACGTCGATAGAGAAACAACGAATAGAAACCGCAGTCGGGGTTTCTTGGTACATGTCACAGGAGTATTATAAGGCCATTGAACATCTCAACTCCATTTTGACTGACAGCCTTAACCCATCTATTGAACAAATAGTATATGTCGGAAAATCAATAGAACAAACTCAAGGCCCTTTTAAAGCCCTCGAGTATTACCACAACCTGTCAATTAAGAGTAGCTTTTACAATAGGTATGTTTCACCCCGAATTCTGATCTGCGAATTCAATGCCCAACCAAACACCACATTAGAAAGACAATTAAGGCGTATTCGATTTGACTACCCATACTCTAGCGAAATCAACTACATACTTGGAAAACATTCTTTAATAAATGGCAATTCTAAAGATGCTTGTGGCTATTATGAATCCGGAAGCAATGGCAGAGAGCTATATCCAGAATATTCACAACTATGCCGGTCTGCATTGACTGAGCACTGCAATTCAGCTCCTTAAGCCAACTCAAACAACATAAATAAGCTATTTGTGCAGCCTCATTTGGGCCTCAAACATTAACTCCAGGTTTGACAGGGTTTTAGGAAAAAACTTCCTTAATCGAGATAGTTCTGCCCGCATTTTCTTCAACTCTGGCCCTACTAGCCCAACGCCATCCTTAGGGTTGATTTTACTACTTATTTCCATAAATAGGATTGCATTATCACAAACCTCCTTGACTTTCGCCCTAATCTCTTCATTAAACAGAAGCCTAGCGGCTCTTTCTGTTTTTGAAATCTTATTTATGAAAGCAAATCCATAAGGGTCGTTTTCTGTAAAGCAGCCAGTGATACAGCGAGAAAGAATTTCACCAACTGATTCATAAATTCTATATCTACGATCAAACAAATCAACCTTTACCTTATATCGTTCATTCCGATACTGCATGTAAGCAAGACCAAAAGTCGCTAGAGCAACAAACAATGTAATACACTCTATTCCAATCATAACGTTCTCTTTATTCTAAACATCAAATGTTACCGTTATTAATACCGTATTTTCTCCAGCATTATCAAATGATATTCCAGGCTTCCCGTTTCTGTCCCTAGACAACTTTACTCGTTGCTGCTGAATATCAATAATCTCCCCTGGGCCATTCAATGGCAGATCTTCTTCTACGAGTACCAAAATGCTTGCATTCTGATTTAATCCTTCAAGTCCATTTTTCAAATCCTTGACCTTTGTAATTCCTAACATAACTTCTAACGTATTAGTTTATAACTGATCAAAAAAAGGAATCTAGTTCCTACATCTAATCTAAAAGAACAGATATAGAAAGCAGTGATACTTTTCAATCACATTACAGAGATTAACACCCCCACCGCACCCGCCTTTATATAGAGGCGGGTGCGGTGGGGGTTACTTATTAAACGAAACGCAGACTATCACTCATCTCAAAGAGTTATATCGGATAATCACCGAAAAAGACTGTATATTGCAACTACAAGTAAAGAGGTGTAAACTAGGTAAAGCCATCGGCCTTGGGAAGTTTGCACCATGGTGGTAACCACTACTGTAAAATGATTTGTAAAGCCTTTAATGGCAATGAGATAAGATGAAGGATACGATTCCGTCCATGTCCGACCAACTTAAAGTCGGAAGAAACACTGTACTTTTTACTCTACCAGAAGGTGTAGATCAAATCTCTGTGAAAGAGGTGAGCTTGACACCGAGCACTGGAATGGTCGTGCCGACCAGTCCCATGGTTCTAACAGAGGCAGTTTCACAGGATTTCAATGCGGTATTGTCCTCAAGTTATTATGCAAATCTTGGAAGAGAAAAAGCCTCAGGGTTAGAGGAGCTTCCTGCTTATGCGCTAAGTAAGAGTCAGGTGGCCAGCATCCCCGCGAGCTTCACTAACCTTACTAGAGGTGCCGTAGCCTACCGTGTTGTAGGCCAGCGGGATTCTATTAGTCACGTAACCATTGGGGTGGATCCAAGCATAGGGTACAGCCGTCTAAGAGAAGTAAAGGTCTTCTATTTTGACTACGAGCAAAAAGACTGGGTTCAGGCCCATGTGAGCAAGGTGAACCATGCGAGCTATACGTTAGAGGCTGACGGAGAAGGAGGAACGGATTATTTCGCTGCGATGATCAAGACGCCCGATATGCCTGAGGCGGCAGCATTCATGCCGACGAGTATTTCGGATTTAGAACCCGCTAACCCTGCAACTGGAATCAATCTGATCCAACCGCCTACAGCAAATCAACAGGGAGATGCAAACATTAGCTATCCGATTTCTATCCCTCCCGGTAGACAGGGTATGCAACCACAAGTATCCTTAAACTACTCTTCTTCAGGAGGATCGGGTTGGGCAGGATTCGGATGGAGCGTTCCTGTTCAAAGCATTAGTGTAGATACAAGGTTTGGTGTACCGACTTTTGATGCGACGCTTCAAAGCGAGGTATATATGCTCGATGGAGAATCATTGCACGGTGAGGACGGCGACAAGGCGAACCGGCCAACTGCTTCAGGAGGAAACGCCGTATATCCTACTCGTCAAACAACCTCTCCCCAACAGTTTTTTACAAAACAACAAAGTGCCTACCGCACTATAGAACGGATGGGCACTTCGACCAGCACCTATTGTTGGGTGGTGACCGACGCTAATGGTACCAAAAGCTACTATGGAACCTCCAACGGTACTTCGGTAGATGTAAATGCAGTCCTCAAATCAGATCAGGGAAACATCACGAAATGGTTCTTGAAAAAGGTTCAGGACAGGTATGGCAACAATATTATCTATACCTACCAGCACAACACGTTTACAGGAACGGATATCAAATCTGGCGGTAAAAATTGTTACCTCTCGAAGATTCAGTACACAGGGTATAAGTCCACACCCGGTAAATACTCCGTTGAATTTTCATCGACAGGTTCAAGAGCCGATGCCCGCGTGAATTTGACAAGTGGCATCAAGGAAGTGGATGATCGTCAACTGACAAAGATTGAGGTTAAGTATGACGGAACGGTGATTAAAGACTACCGATTAGACTATATCACAGGGGATTTTGGCAAAAAGCTCCTCGAGTCCATTGGTGAATATCACGGAGGCACGTTGTTCTACGAACATGAATTCACCTATAATCAAGTAAAAAGCATAAAACTATCGACCACTCCAGAGGTAATAAAATTCAAGGACTTATTGGCGAGCAGTCAAATATATGACGACATAGATCCAGGCTTTGTACAAAAAGCGATGACACCTGTGATGCCAGCATCGATGTTAAAAACCACACAAACGTCGGGATGGACCACAGGTGGTGCTTTAGGCACAGGTGCTACTCCAGTTTTGGTAGACGGAACCCCAACAAAAGAATGGACCTTTAGTGCCAAACTTGGGTATTCAGAGAATTACTCGCATGATAAAGTATCCATGCAAGATGTCAATGGTGACGGACTTCAGGATATCATTATTGCTAATAGAGGGAATACGAGCTATGCGTATCGCCCTATGCAGGTCGATGACCAAGGGAATATCACCTTTGGCGCGCCGAGAAAAATCATAGGAGAAAAACTATACAAAAGCACCTCCCAGTCTATAAACTCAGGTGTGGATTACGTAACGGGGTTCGGGCTATATAACTTTGGATTGAACTGGAATCACTCCACGAGCAAAGTCAAAAGGTATTTACTCGATTATAACGGCGATGGTATTCTCGATCGCACTGTACCTATATCTGGTGGAGGGCTAAAAGTTCAGTTCGGGATGTTGGCAGAAGACGGAACGCTTAGCTTTAGCAACTCATCGGTAAACACCCTCAACCCGGTCATGAAAGGTGCAGCATTACAATCCTACAGCGATCCAGATGTAAAATCATTCGAAGTAGTCAAGGTTTGGACGGCACCGGTAAGTGGAACCGTTAGGATCAGTTCTCATCCAACCATCACTGATCCTAGCTTAACAGGCACTGCTGTTGTTTCTATTCAGCAAAACGGGGTATTCCTTCAGAATCCTGTGCCCGCTAATGGAGCGTCCTATAATCAATCGGTGGGCGTAACAAAAGGAGATCAGCTGATTTTCCGTTTGGCACCTGGGGTAGATGGACAGCAGGATTTGTTTACCTGGAATCCTCAAGTGACCTATGCCCAAAGCTTACCTTTAGACGGAAATGGTTCAAAATATACTTCTTCAACGTACGATTCGGACTTTGTATTGTCGGGTAAAGAAGGGGTCACATTCACTGGCGATAAAGAAATCAAAGTGACATTGAATCGTGATGGGTTTGATTTTTCGGATGATATCTATTATCGTATTACAATAACGGAGAATGACACGATCAATCAGACCACCACAGATCATGTGTACTACGATCGCCTGGACCAAAACGCTACCTCTTACGGGGCCATGTCCGCTCCTTTTATAGGGAGCTTCGCGGCTGTTCCTGGGGTCGTGGCGACCGATTATTGTCAGTTGAGTATTGAAGTGCTGTCACACTCCAACGTGGATTGGCAGGATATAGAAATTCGCCCAACAGTAGAGATTCGCTCCAATTGTGACGATGGCCCAATTGTATTCTATCCTAATGTTGGCTATCGTTTCTTTAATGGTGTGAAGGCTCTCAAGGGCCCGACCGCACTAAACCTTCCTAGCGGCTCTTACGAAATACTCCCAGAGGTAAGCGAAAATAAATCGGCCATTAATAATGTGTTTTCAGGAGTTAGCGGAGTAGATGTAGACCAAACGATTTATTTCGTGGTAAAGAGTGGTGGCAAGTACATTAGTAAAAAAGCGTTGATCCTGCATAAAGACGTTGCTGGAACAGGATCAAACACCTATCGGTTGTATACGCTATCACAAAACGAAGGCGCGCCTATAAATACTACGCCGGCCCATTCCTTTACCGGTACTGCTACCGGAACTTTTAGTAGTAGTGAAGTGATCAATGGAGCGGTGACGCTTGAATTTTTTGCTGAGAACACTCCTTTTGCCGAGGCGGCGCTGGAGTATATCACTCAGAATTTAAGAGGGTTCAATGTGGTGAATAGTTCCAGCAGTATCGTGCAGGTATTATCGCCTAGAGTACCTCAAAACTTGTTTTACGCCTACTCTGATCAATTAGGAACGATGCAAAAGGGATGGGGGCATTTTGCTTGGAGTGGAGAAGCGAATGACCCTATTGATCCGGCTCAAATGCAAATAGCAGGAACGGCTGAAGCCCGCGCTCTAAGAGCACCAGTCCAAAAAGTTACAAAGGCAGATGTTGAACACATGAACCCGTGGGACAACTCTTTCTTTTCGTTGACCCCAGTGCGTAGTGAGAACGCCCGTGGGTTAAGAACTTATCAAGAGACGCTCTTATCTACTCTTGAAGACAAGGATCACTATGCCGTGTTTGGAAGTTATATGGGACATTACCGAAAAACGGGAGTGATGTCACCTGGGTATTTTGGTGAAGAGGAAGAGTCTACACCTACTCAAAGCGGCTTTGCCGGTGTATATGGTGCAACGGCGGCTCCAAGAATCAACAAATCGAACTCACTAAGCCAAAATGTAGGGGCAAGTTTAGGGTGGTTTGGGACCAGCGTGAGCACTTCAACAAGTGATCCACTGGTGTTCTTTGGAAATTCTCCTAGTGCATTTCAAGATATGAATGGCGATGGAATGCCTGATTTAGTCCTACAAGATGGTAATGATGTGAAAATTCAATACACTCTTCCTGGCGGTGGGCATAAGAACGCTGTGGTAGCAGTTTCAGGAGAGCGAAATTCAAAAAGTCTATCCTCAGGGTATGGGATTACCGCCAGCGGAAACTATAAGAATGACGACTTGCGATACATTGATGTGGGTAGTCTTGGATTAAGTGCTGGCGTGAATTTCGGTGAGACGGTTCAAGACATTGAATATGTGGATGTGAACGGTGATGGTTTGGTTGATCGAGTGTATGGAAACCAAGGTACGGTTCAAGTGGCGCTAAATACGGGCACTTCGTTTGAGACCAAGAAGAATTACGCGCTACCTGCCGGAATATCCTCGGTCAATGAATCTACTCAATCTCCAGCGGATTTATCTTCAGGACTCAAAGGCGCTCTTCAAGGAGCTTCGGTAAGCATCGGGTATCTAGCTAGAAGCTTTAATGCTGGAATTAATATTAACAATTCTGGTTCGCGTTCAAAAACAGTGGGCATGGACTTGAACGGTGATGGACTTACTGATATCATTAAAACTGACGGTAGTCGGCATATGGTGTACCTCAACACAGGAACGGGATATGTCCTTCATAAAGATGGAACAGCCACAGTTGATCTTGATCTCTCTCAAGAACTCAGCCAGAGTCAAAGTTTTGGCATGTCCGGAAATGCAGGAGCGACTATTGGTATACCGATATTTTTGAATGGTAAGCTCTCCATTAGTGTGAACGGCGGTGCCAATTACTCAGTAAACAAACTCCGTTCAAGCTTCATGGATATTAACGGAGATGGCGCTGTTGATTTTGTGGATGCCCAAGAGAATGGTGATCTACACGTCTATTATTCTAACGTCGTTAAATCAAACTACCTCACCAGTGTTAGCAATCCACTTGGTGGTTCCTTTGATATCGATTACAAGCTAGTAGGACACCGCCGTGGCGCCTACGATACAGAAGTAAAGACTCATAGAGCTGATGAAAAGGTGCTATGGGATATGCCAAGCGGCAAGTGGGTGCTCGCTCAGGTGACCATTCACGATGGCGTGAACATCGCAACGGACGGTGGTGTTGACCTCGATGGCGACGATTCCATGCAAATCTTCTTCGACTATGATGGGGGTATCCAGAACCGCCGAGAGAAAGCATTTGCGGGCTTTACTAGAGTTGAGACAAGACAGCAAAATCAAGCGGGAAGCGAATCCAGTTATCCCAAAAAATACCTGACTGAAGTAGTGGAATACCTCGCTCCTAATGCGTTAAGCTTTTCTGATTTGGTAAAGCATGATTATCAAAAAGGATTGGTTCGTGGAACCTATGCATTGTATCACGAGGAGTCCAACGCAACAAGCCATACCGTGGCATTAATTTCCGCGCAAAATTCGACCTATGACTTTAGAGTGGTGGATATTGCTGATGGTTCTGCCACCCTTGGACAGGTGAAGAAATCAGGTACGAGTTTTGAAACCGTTGATTGGGGAACAATAGGTGAATCAGCAACGGTATTTCCAGCAGTCACAAATTCTGAAGCATTGAACATTCCACAACTATCACAGAATACATTGTACCACAGCCAAGAGTTTGAGTTGGCTTACGATTCGTATTTTAACGTTACCCGATATCAAGATAAAGCTGAAATGACAGCCAATGGAATTTCAGAAACCATAGAGGAAACTATATTCTCAACTAGGGTGGAGTATCATAGGCAAACCAATACCTGCAGTACTCTTGTTGGCAATACTCCGGTATATCAAGATGAATTCGTGAAGAAGTATGTGATCCAACCAGAATCAGGGTATTCTGGATACAGTGTGGATACTTTGTGGCTGATGGATTTCTCTGGAAACTGCCCTCCCTCAAATATCTATGGCATGAATGTATGTGGGTCAGACCTGGGGGTTTTCGTCACGCACCACTACAAGGAAACGCCAGAAACGACCTATGTGAAGAAAACCAGTACGAATGCGGTCTACAATTCCGATCGCATTGCGGTGATGGACTATTTCACTCCTTCCCAAGCAGGAGGACGAACGGGAGTGTTGAAGAAACACAGTATTCACCTTGGCTCCACGTCTTCAAACCCTGTGCGCGAAAGCGAAGTGACGGCGCTAACAACAGATAAGAAGGGCGTTGCTACGATGCGAACGACTTTAAATAGTACCGAATATGCCGTCAATGACCTGCAATACGATGGATACGGAAATGTTACCCAAATTCAAGGTCCGAAGAATCATGCCAATCAACGTTCGTTGTTAAAATACACCTACGATGCGACGCTTCACCAATATGTTACGGGAATATCCAATCAATTTAATGAAAGCGTTTGTAATACGTACGATTACCACACTGGCCAGTTGCTCCAAACTATTGGCATCAATGGGCATCCGATGGTCTATGAATACGATGCATTCAACCGATTAGAAAAGGTGTGGGCCCCTCGTGAGATTTACATTGGGAATAGCGCACCGACCATTCAATACGATTATCGCTTATACGCTGTGAGTTCCGGAACGGTGGTTCCTGCGCGGGCCATTACCACTCACAATTTAGCCAACCTTACGTATAAGAGTGTTTCCTTCACTCCAGAACTCTGTGGGACCGCGTTTGATTTTTCTGCTCGTCCTGAACTTGGTTCCGGAGTACGCACAGCCACTTTTGTAGATGGAAACGCTAAAGCTGTTCAATTGCAAACCGAGCAATCCACTACTTCCAATGGCTTCAACGGCTCAAGCTTTATGATTTCGGGTCCGGAATCCGTAGACAAGTTTGGGCGCACTTCGCAGGTGTATGCAGATTTCAGCAGTACCAGCAGCATATCAGGGATAGGCAGCTTTGGGACGTTCGCTGGAGTGGTCAACCTCTCTACGGTAGATTTGATGCAAAAGGATGTGTTGTACGATTACAACAACCGGGTAACATCATCGGATACTTGGACGGCAGAATCCGGAACTACCGCAGGCCAATGGGTAACTACCCAAATGCAGTACGACTGGAACGATGATCTAATCTCAGGTAAGGATCAATACTTTGAAAAGACCTCGGTTCTTAGCCAGGCGAGTGGTCTTACCAACTCGACGCCTAACATCATCAACGCCACCTACACCGATGCTCGAGGACGGAAAGTAGGGACCATTACCTATGGCGCCACAGCCAGCGACGATATCACCACGCAGTTTAACTACAACCCCATAGGAGAATTAATTGAAGTAGTTGACCCATTAGGGCTTTCCACTTTTTACGAATATGATCTTGCCGGTCGTGTGACTCGGGAAGAACACCCCGACCGTGGTGTGACGCGCACAGTATATGATCCAGCCAGCAATGTCATTCAGTTGGAAACTCCCGGGACGCTGACCTTTGGCGGTTCCGTGACCATGGAGTACGATTACAATCGATTGGTGCATAAATACATGCCGCTGTCTTCTGGTGCGGATTTGTACGACATGGCCTATACCTATGGTACCAAAGGCGATGGACGCAACGGCGCGGGGCGCATCACCCAGGTAATTCAGGGGCAAGGCTTCAAAACCGATCTGCTGCGCTACGACGAACTAGGAAATATAGTAGACGAAAACACTACTATAGATGTACCACTGTACGGGTACAAAGGTTTTACCACGACAAAGCGCTACGATTCCTTTGGGCGTATCCTTCAGGCTACTTATCCCGACGGGGACCAGGTTACCTATGGCTACACAGCCCTTGGGGAGCTCCATACGATAGATTCAAAAGTGGGCGGAACAACACAGTCCATCGTGAGTGGGATCCTCTACAACGGTTACGGACAAATCTCCAAGCTCTCCTACGGCAACGGTACCTATACGGACTATGACTACAACGTATCAGGTTCAGGAGCTTCTACCCTAAAGAAAAACACCCTGTTTAAGACCACGACCACAGCCAAGGAGCAAGGCGCCACTTCGCAGTCCACCGTATTGGAGAGAAACTACACCTACAACACCCAAGGGATGGTCACTCAGCTGGACCGTGATGTGGCCGGTACTTTAATGAATTCCTCTGCAGGCACAACGGTCCCTTTGTCCGATAAGTACAACTACGATGCCTTTGGTAGGTTTGATACGCATCAGCATACAATAGGCGGGAGTACCGAATACACCCTAGAGATGACCTACAACAAGGCCGGGGGAATAATAAAGAAGGACGCACTAGCTACGGGCATCATGAATGCCCCGGACCTAAACTATACACTGAACTACAACTACAATGCAAGCAATCCCCATCAGCTAGAAGAGGTCGTGGATTCTAAAACAGGGGCGCAAAGCTATTACCAGTACAATTCCTCGGGAAGTATCCAGGAAATTCAGGATCATGCCGCAAAAGGCCCACAATCCTTCTTCTGGAACGAGGAGCAGTGGCTCAGCGGGGTACGTAATGACCTGGGAGTACACCACTACGTATACGACCACAAAGGGGAACGGGTGATGAAGAGCTCCGTGATGCACTCTTCTGTGCAAGTCAACGATAAGAATATCGACGATGTTCAGTATCTTGAACCCTATACCCTGTACATCAACCCCTATTACGTGGTTACAGAACTACAAGGTGGAGATAAGGTCAGCAAACACTACTACATGAACACTCAACGGGTCGCTACAGACATCAGCATCAACTACCAAGCCCAGGAGTCTATGGCAGGGCCGCAGCAGCCGAATGCTCGCGACCCTAAAAAGCCAAGCGAAGACACCGCTTCAGTGAACTACAATGCGGCTTTTGCAGACCTTCAAGCTACCTTAAACGCCCTTGGCCATCAGAAAATAGATGTAAATGGATTGGGCCAGCAGCCTACGCTGGAGGAGTACTACCCTGAGCTGGTGAGAGAAACAGCATTGAACACTACTGCCGCTAAAAACGCTCCGGAATCCACTACCCGGGTATTGTTCTGGTACCACCCCGACTACCTCGGAAATGTGGACCTAGTAACCGAGCGCGACGGAAAAACCTATGAATTCTTCACCTACAACCCATGGGGAGAAGAAATGCACCAGTACAATGCCAATACCTTTGGGTTTAGCTCGCCGTATAGATTCAATTCAAAGGAGAAGGACGAAGAGACGGGATTACACTACTACGGAGCGCGATACTATCAGAGTAAACTCAGTGTGTGGATGAGTGTGGATCCGTTGGCGCATGAGACCCTTGAGCCGTATGTGTTTACTGGAAATAATGCATTGACTTTTGTGGATCCAGATGGGAGAGCTATTGATGTCCGCTATCTTCTACTTGCGGACAATAAATACGGAAACGACGTTACAAAAAATGTAATTGCGGACCTTGAGGAAATTACAGGGTTAACAATTACTGTCTCAGATAAAGGATTATTAGAATACGCAAAAGATGAAAATGGATTAGCAATAGTTGACGAAAGCGTTAATAGTAGTGAAGCAAGAAATATGCTTACTTCTGCAATTGATAATGAAAAAGAGACCCTGCTAGTATATGATGTAAAAAATGGATCTCAGGCTGACCATGGTGGTTTAAGGATGGGCCTTGATAATAATCAAATTAACGGTTTCATTAATGGAGCTACCGGAGTGAATAATAAAACCATGGGTTTTGGAATGACATTCCTGCATGAATTGGATCATACGGCTCTTGGTTCAGGAAATGATGATTCTAAAGGTCTAGGTAAAACAGGAGATGTTGTAGATAGAATGAACATAATTAGATCTCAAATGGGTGAAAGCTGGGGACAGAGATTATCTTATTCAGCATTGAAACAGAACGGGAGGTCATACATACCAATGAGCCCGATGTCATTGTCAGAAATCAAAGATGGTCGTGCTCCATTTGGTGGAAAATATATACATTATTAGATATGAAATTTGTTATTCTAGCTATTACAGTTCTTTTATTCTCCCTGTGTGAACGTAACTATTATAATGTGGATAATGATATCAAGAATGAAATCCGGAAATTATATGGAAGCGGAATTGATATTCGTTTGGATGAAACATTGTGGGAGCCCATTTATATATGTAATTCAATGGATAGTATTTTAGAAGTGAACTCTGTTAATGTTGATAGTTTAAAGGTAGCTATGATTTTGACGAATGACTATTCGGTCAATACTTCAACGAAATATTCACCTGGTTGGGTTGCACTTGTAAGTCCGGTTTTTATAGATTTTGTGGTAGTAAAAGTTTTTGAAATTGAGAACCTAGAAGATCATGTAATGAATGATGTTACGTTTGAAATAATAATATTTCACATGGATGAAAATCATAGAATGAACCGTATTTGTAGGGATAAATTTGTTAGGTAATTATTAGTCGTAAAATTAGCTCAACCTATGACAGGTGTTAATGAAAACAAACATCTTAACTGCTCTGATTAACAACACATTATAGGTTTTGTATAATTATTAGCTTTTGTTGGTTACGGTCATTTGCGTTAGATTTGTATGCAAATTGCACGCAAATTTTGATTTATGAGCACGTTAGCCGTTAAGGTTGTTTTAGATACGCGTCGCGCTTTGCTAAAAAACGCCGGATCGAAGGATCCTATCTACCCCATTAAGCTTCGAGTGACTTTTGCTCGTAAGCAACGGGTCACGTCCTATTTGTGGGGAGAAGGTAACGCAACCTACCTTCTCCCCAGAAAAAAGACCTGACCCCTGTTCTGTCGGTACCTTCATATATGGTTCTGAACTCCAGGTGTAGCTTGTACGCCTTTTCGATCTCCGGATAGGCCTGGAACAGCGTTGCCGCTCTGACCACTTGATGTTGAGTCCACTGATGGGGCAACGTGTAAAGAATGTACCTAGAACGTGCCAGTGAAGGCTTCCCCTTAAACAGTAACGGTTAAAAATTAAAAATCGTTAACTTAGAAAAGAAGGAAGCAAAATGAAAAAGAGCAAGTTTACCGAAAGCCAGATTATTGGCTATTTACGTCGTATGGAGCAAGGCGAGAAGACAGCAGATCTATGCCGTGAGGCAGGTGTGAGTCAAGGCACCATGTACCAATGGAAGAGCAAGTACTCGGGCATGGAAGTGAGTCAGCTTAAGAAGCTTAAAGAGATGGAGAGCGAGTTGTCTCAATACAAGAAGATAGTGGCAGAGCTGACCCTTCAAAACACGGTCTTAAAGGATGTGATTGAAAAAAAGCTATAGGGCCTGCTGAGAAGCGAGAGCTGGTGGATTATAGCCGTGAGGCTCATGGCATAAGTCTACGGCAGGCCTGTATACTGTTTAGCCTTCATTTTTCGGTCTACTACTACAAGCCCAAGCCCAATGAGGATCATCTGGTTCGTGATGCGTTGTCATCCTTGGCCGAGCAACATACACGTTGGGGATTTTGGATGATGCACCACCGCTTGAGGAACCTGGGGCACTTGTGGAACCATAAACGTGTGTACCGCATCTATACTGAGATGGGGTTGAACTTGCGCAGAAAGACCAAGAAGCGATTGCCTGCGCGTACCCTAGAGCCGCTTTTACAGCCAATCTATGCGAATGAGACCTGGAGCATGGACTTCATGCATGATGTGCTAAGCAACGGAGTGAAGTTCCGCAGCTTTAACGTGATCGATGACTTTAACAGAGAGTGCTTGAACTTGACGCTCGACACCAGTATCAATAGCAAACGAGTGATACGAGAGTTGGACAAGCTCATCGCATGGCGCGGTATGCCGAACAGAATACGCGTGGACAATGGCCCAGAATACATCTCTCATGCTATGGGAGAATGGGCAGAAGAAAGAGGTATAGAACTGAAGTTCATCCAACCAGGAAGCCCATATCAAAACGGATATGTAGAACGCTTCAATAAGAGCTACAGAGAGGAAGTCTTAGATGCATTCTCTTTTACACGCATCAAAGAAGCGAATGCTTTATCACAAGCCTGGGCATGGATCTATAACAATGAAAGACCGCATAAGTCGTTAGGGTACCAACCGCCCATAACCTTTGCGCAGCAGCGAAGAAGGAGCGGAGCTCCGAAGTCGCTGCTGCCTGACCAACAATACCAATGGAAAGCACTACTTTTAAGTGTTACTAATTAAGGTGAGCCTTCACCAGCAGTTGTTTTGGGGTGTCTCCGTTACTGAAGGTTTTGATTTTGTATCCTTTGCCGAGCAACCAGCTCCTCAGGGAAAAACAACTTCAATAACTCTAGTTCCATAGTCTTGATTTATTAAACCACAACTAATCTTTTGAGCCCTTCTCCCCAGAATTATCCCGTGACCCAGAAAACTCCTTGAATAAAAGCCTATTTATTTCTGGATCATTATTAAAAACCTCCTTCAGGTACTATTGAATTAATTAGGATTGCAATCGATGTGATAAAAAATAAAACGCTGATGAAAACGTAAAGTTTAACTAGTTTTCTTTTACTATTTGTCTGAATAATTTTTTTAACCATTCCAATGCGAATTGTTTTTGGTATTTGCCTTTCAATTAGCCTGAAAAGAGTCAAAAAGAGTAACGCTAATATGAGACCACTTATATATCCATATCCTGACTTCGGGATACCTGAAGGAGTCCAAAACTTTAGAATTCCAAGCTCAAAGGGTGAAATTACATCTAGGATGACTAGTACAGAATGAATATTTAGTATTACGATTGCTATCCCTAGCACAACTGAATTTGAAGTGTTTTCTTTATTTCGCTTTCTATATAGTCCCTTCATGAAATATATGTATGCAACGTAATATTTATATAGCCGAAGAATCATATAGCTAGTAATTAGTATTTCCCGTTTGATACTCAACTCCCATTTGAATCCAGTCACTTATAGTAGCACTTAGAAGAATTATACCTCCAACTGGTGCCAATGGGGTGAAGAGCATAACTGTACCAGTAGTGTAGGCAGCTCCTTGTAGCCCATTAACGGCCGATCTCCCGTAATTACCCTTTTGATAGTCGTTGTATGCTTGAATTCCATTGTCCACAGTTCCAATCACTCCTCCTGCGAAATTAGCTGATTTAGCTAATGTCTTAAGGCCTTGACCCGCAGCCTTTTCTCCTAGCTCACTGATAGTCAGTTCAGCTGCTCCCCCAACCTCTGTAGTAACTATCGAAGCTCCAAAGG
>Ga0222716_10002157_pt1 | contig 16023 bp, 12 predicted proteins | sample C33_13DmetaG_FD_165044 | JGI IMG/M metagenome (GOLD analysis project Ga0222716, IMG submission 165044) | Estuarine water microbial communities from San Francisco Bay, California, United States - C33_13D | ecosystem: Environmental > Aquatic > Marine > Unclassified | place: USA: California... | reverse complement strand
TCGACAGCTCGAAATGAGAAATCGCCAAGATTTCCAATTGGAGTTGCTACTACGCTTAACTTACCCGCCACGAATCAAAAGTACTATGGTAAAGGCAAATAAAAAAGGCCGGTTAACCGGCCTTATGTTATTGTTTTTAATTTGTTATTTAGCTACACCGACTGATCTCTTTTCACGGATAACCGTGATTTTAACTTGGCCAGGATAGCGCATTTCAGTCATAATGCGATTTGATAGTTCAAATGCTAGAGTATCAGCTTGGTCGTCATTTGTCTTCTCTGCACCCATAATAATTCTTAACTCTCGTCCTGCTTGAATCGCAAATGCCTTTTCTACACCGGGATAGCTCAATGCCATATTTTCCATTTCCTTGATACGCTCAACATATTGATCATCACCTCTACGAGCACCTGGTCTTGAACCACTAATAGCATCACATGCTTGAATAACAGGGCTTAATAGGCTAGTCATTTCAATCTCATCGTGGTGAGCACCTACTGCATTACATACTTCAGGATGTTCTCCAAATTTCTCACAAAGTTTCATACCCAACAATGCGTGTGGTGTTTCTTCATCGTTGTCTGGGCACTTACCAATGTCGTGAAGTAATCCTGCGCGTTTTGCTAATTTAACATTCAAACCCATTTCTGCTGCCATAGTTGCACATAAACGCGCAACTTCTCTGCTGTGTTTCAAAAGGTTTTGTCCGTAAGAACTTCTAAAACGCATTCTCCCTACATAGCGAATCAATTCCGGGTGCAACCCTGTAATTCCTAAGTCAACCACTGTTCTTTCTCCCCATTCAATAACCTCTTCTTCAATTTGTTTTTTAGTTTTTTCTACAACCTCTTCTATTCGCGCGGGATGTATTCTACCGTCACGAATAAGACGCTCTAAAGCTACCCGAGCCACTTCCCTTCGAATTGGGTCATAACAACTTAATACGATGGTTTCAGGTGTGTCGTCAATTAAGATTTCAACTCCAGTTGCTGCTTCAAATGCTTTAATATTTCTACCCTCTCTTCCAATTATTCTACCTTTTACATCATCAGACTCAAGGGGAAAAGCAGTAACAGTGTTATCAATTGCTAATTCTGCAGCAGTTCTTTGAATAGTCTGTAAAACAATTCGTTTTGCTTCTCTTGTAGCACCAAGTTTAGCTTCTTCAACAATCGTTTTGGCAAGAGTTAAACCTTCAGTATGCATTTTAGCCTTAATGGTTTCCATCATTTTTTCTTTGGCCTCGTCTTGTGACAAACCAGAAATACTTTCAAGCTGTTTGATTTGTTGTTCACGTAATTCGCCTATTTCTTTCTCTCGGTTTTTGTAGGACTCAATCTGAACATCTAATCTTTCCGATCTTTTGGAAGCCTCTTCTTCTTTTTGCTTAAGGTTTTTGATTTTGTCGTCTAAAGATTGTTCTTTTTGTCTTAATCTATTTTCAGAATTAGACAATTCTTGGTTTCTTTTATTTGCTTCCTTCTCATACTCTGAACGAAGTTGCATATACTTTTCTTTGGCCTCAAGGATTCTATCCTTTTTTAAGTTCTCACCTTGAGATTTGGCCTCCTCAAGAATTCTCTCTTTCTCTTTTTCTAGTTGCTTTTTTCTTGAAGCAACAAACAATACATAGCCTAGCACTATTCCTGCTACAAGGCCTGCAATAATTAATAATAATTCCATAATACTCCTTTTTTATTTATTGTTGGAGCACCAATTTGAACGAACGAATACTAAAAATCTTTCAACATCGATTCTAATTCTTCCAAGTATTCAATACTCGAATCATTAAAATCAGATTGGGTTGAGGTTTGTGATATTTGCGCATTTTCATCTCCATTTTTCTGGCGAAATACATCGCCTGCAAGATCTAATGCTGCCCATGTCATTCTGTCCATGGGATCGCTTGTACCAAACTTTTTAAACCCTTCAATTCTTTTATTTAGTAATTCAGCAGCACCAATAACTGAGTCCCTGTCCGTTTCCGCCACACGAAGTCTCATTGACTTCCCATCAATTTCTACGGTAATTACTTCAGTTGGGTTGCTTTCCATTTATAATATTTATTCGTTTAGCAAATCAATGCACCGGTCAATGTCTCGAATAAGTTCGTTAATCTTGATTTTTAAATCATGATTATCGGCTTTTTCATCTGACATTTCATTTGCAAGTTTAATCAATTTATTCTGTTCCTTTAAATCGTTTATTGTATTTTTTTGAATCTCTAAGGTGTTCTCTTTCAATAAATTTTCTTCTTCTAACTCACTAATTCTAATTTTTAACTCTCTCATTTGATCGTCAGATTCTTCTAGAAGCGCTTGTTTTCTTTCTAACTGACTATTTAATGATTCAATTTCATCTGAACTAAAATCTTGTGAATTTGCTTCTAGTTTATTTCCATCAAAATTTTCATTCTGAGATTGAAGCTTTTCCAATTCCAACTTTAAGTTGTTTATATTCAACCGATATTCAGCATTCTCTTCTAGGAGTTTTTGAATTTTATTTTTTATGGCTAAAAATCGATTATCCATAGGTTAAAACTAATATGTTTGAAGTGTTGTAATTTTTTCTAAATAGTCACCGTATCCACTTTTTTTAAGAGGTTGTGCAATTTCTACTAATTGTTCTGTACTAATAAAACCTTGCCTCCAAGCAATTTCTTCTATACAACCAATCTTCATTCCTTGCCGCTCCTCAATAGTCTCGACGAACTGACCGGCTTGCATCAAAGAACTAAAAGTGCCTGTATCGAGCCAAGCAGTACCTCTACTCATAGTTCTCACTTCCAACTCACCCTTTTCCAAATACAACCTATTGATATCTGTTATTTCTAATTCTCCGCGTTCTGATGGCTTTAGATTTTTAGCCATTTCAACCACTTGGTTGTCATAAAAATAAAGACCTGGTACAGCGAAACTCGATTTTGGTTTATTCGGTTTTTCCTCAATACTTAGAGCCTTTAAGTTTTCATCAAATTCTACTACTCCATAACGCTCTGGGTCGGAAACGTGATAAGCGAAAACAATACCCCCTTCAAATTTTTTACACCCTTGTAAAATCTGATTAAGATTAGATCCATAAAATATATTATCTCCTAATACTAGTGCAACTGAATCATCTCCAATAAAATCCGCCCCTAATATAAATGCTTGAGCCAACCCATCGGGTGTTGGCTGGACGCAATATTCAAATTTGCAGCCAATTCTAGAACCATCTCCCAATAATTTTTCAAAATTTGGTAAATCTTGAGGGGTAGAAATAATCAATATCTCTTTAATTCCCGCCATCATCAGTACTGACAATGGATAATATATCATGGGCTTATCGTATACCGGCATCAACTGCTTACTAACTGCCATTGTTAGCGGATATAAGCGAGTACCTGAACCACCGGCTAAAACTATCCCTTTCATATCTCAAAGATACAAAGGACAGACGCTAAATTCGAATGATTTACTGATTAAATAAGTTCAATCACAAAATAATTCTTCTTTCCCTTTTGCAAAATCACATATCTTTCATGTAAAGCAGCGCTCATATTTATTGTTCCATCAACATTTGTATATTTTTCCTTGTTGATAGAAAATCCATTTGCCGCTATCATCTTTCTAGCCTCACCTTTTGATGGGAAAATACTTGTTTCAACAGCAAGCAAATCTAAAATATTGGTTCCTTTTTCAAGCTTTTCTTTATCAACTTCAAATTTTTCCATTCCTTCTAAAGAAGCTTTTAATGTTGGCTCATTCAATGCTGACAAATCTTCAGCACTGCCCTTTCCAAAGAATACTTGAGTAGCTTTTTCAGCAAGTTCTAATGCTTCTTCTCCATGTACACGTATCGTCATTTCTTCAGCTAACGCCTTTTGAAGACTTCTTAAATATTCTTGACCTTGATGATTTGCAATTAAACTTTCAATCTCTGATCTGGATTTCAGAGAATAAATTTTGATGAATTTTGAAGCATCTTCGTCGGCCACATTTAACCAGAACTGATAGAATGCAAATGCAGATGTCTTTTCTGGATCTAACCATACATTGCCCCCTTCTGATTTTCCAAATTTACTACCATCAGATTTTGTAATTAAAGGAGCAGTTATAGCAAAAGCCTCTCCCGATGCTTTTCTACGAATTAATTCAGTCCCTGTTGTAATGTTACCCCACTGATCGCTACCCCCCATTTGCAGTTTACAGCTTTTTTCAGTGTATAAATGATAAAAATCATATCCCTGAACCAATTGATAAGAAAATTCTGTGAATGACAAACCACCTGATTCCAAGCGGTTTTTAACACTATCTTTTCCCATCATATAGCTTACGGTGATATGCTTACCAACATCTCTAATAAAATCAAGAAAACCCCAATCCTTAAACCAGTCATAGTTATTAACCACCTCAGCGCCTGTTTCAGATTCATTAAAATCTAAAAACCTCATTAACTGGCTCTTTTGACCTTCAAGATTTTTTTGAAGCGCATCCCAATCTAAGAGTTTTCTTTCAGCACTTTTTCCACTCGGATCTCCAACCATTCCCGTTGCTCCACCAATCAAAACTAATGGCTTATGCCCAGCTTTTTGAAATAACGTAAGCAACATAATGGGTACCATGTTTCCAATATGTAAGGAATCAGCAGTAGGATCAAATCCAATATAAGCTGTAACTCTCTCTTTATTTAATAGCTCTTCCGTTCCAGGGATTGAGTCATGCAACAATCCTCTCCACTTTAATTCTTCAATAAAATCAAAATTTGGTTTAAAACTCATTACTAATCCTCTTTTTCAATTCTCGCTTTTAATGTATCTGATATGGCTTGTTTCATTTTCTCAGTGTCTTCTTCACTGAGTCCACTTGTAGCAAAAGAAACTACTTGAGCTGTTTCCTTTAACATAAAGTTTATTTCAAAATTTAAATAGTCTATTCGCTGTATAAATTTCCATGGAATATATTTATAACTAGAAAAAATATGTTCGCGCCAAGAAACACCTTCTTCATCAACTTGGAAGAAGTATTCTCCCTTTCTTTTTTGATAAATTCCTAATAATAGCACTATCCCTAAAACTAAAGCAATTCCTCCTCCGGTCCAGCCAAAAAATCCATAGTGGAATGCAAAAATTATAAAAACCCCAATACCAGAAATCACAAGAGCAGGTATTTCTGCTTTAGTCTTTGGTATTTCACCATAAAATTTTACTTCCGACATTATTCAACAACTAATTTCTCTGAAAACTCTTCGGTTTTTATAAAATAAATTCCTGGTAATATTTTATCTAAAGAAATAGAATAATGCCCCTTCTTAACCTCTGCTACTGGTGAAAATATTTGCTGCCCCATATTGTTGAACAGAGAAGGTTGGTGTTTTGAGAAAATATTAACCAATTTGCTCGCTGGGTTGGGTGATATATTGGTATGGCTTTTTACTAGTTCAACATTTGAATTTGAACCACCACTTATAAACAACGCGTAACTCCTAATAGTATCTGACTGGGAAAGCGGAAAACCAAAAGCCTTTGCATAAATAACCACTGGAATTTCAAGTGGATACATTCCGCCATTAGCAGTATTACCTTTTAACGTAATACAACTTAATGTTAAAGGTAGAAATGTGCAGTTATTATCCTTGCATACAAATGAAAAGCCGTCTGGTAACCCAAGGCAACCTGTAATAACCATAGAGTCAATTGCCGCATTTACAGTTTGCCCTTGAATACTGACCATAGTATCAGAAAAAAGCATCACTGTAATTCGTTCACTGTAGTCTACATTTACCTCACCTGAAGGCAAAGCCAATGGCAAAGTACCTGGTTGTGTGAGAGATGAATCAGGGGTGCAATCTTGGGCTAATGCAGATTTTACAAAGAAAGTCATGCAAAATATGCTCAAAATACATGAGAACTTGTGTATCATTGTGTTTAGTATTATTTCTACGAATTTACATGGAATTTAGGAATCGACTTCAATTGTTTGCGCTGTATTCTATACTAATCGGTATAATACACCCAGTAATGGGCCAAAAAATTAGCGATTCCTCTAATTATGAATACCTTGATGCAGTAGTAGTATCGTCCAATAAGGAAGAGAGTAAATTAAAAAACAATGTACTCGGGATTTCAATTTTAAAGCCCTATTTAATTGAAAACAAGATAACTACAAATTTTTCTACTGGGCTTCAACAAGTTTCAGGTATTACTGTAAATGACGACCAAATAAACATCCGTAATGGCAGCGGTTGGAGTTATGGTGCAGGAAGTCGAGTAATGGTATGTGTTGATGAAATGCCAATGATAACTGGCGACGCGGGCTCGGTACCATTTAGTTATTTACCTACTGAAGCAATTGGGAACGTTGAAGTTATAAAAAGCGCCGGATCGGTTGTATATGGTTCATCGGCCTTAAATGGTGTAATCAACCTAAGAACTAAAGATATTCCTAAAAAAGGATTTGGCGAGGTTAATATTATAGCCGGAACCTACGATGTTCCCAACCAATTAAAATATAGGAGTAAAAGACTCTTTCAATACGGAATAAATGGGTATTTCGGAAAACAAATTCGTGATCATTCTTACATTATTACTTGGAATCAGTTAAATGATGACGGTTACCGACAAAGTGATTTTGATAACCGTTTACGAATAGGTGCTCGTTATGTATATAACCCCAATTGGCTGCCTCAATTAAAATTGCATTTAAACGGACAACTACAAAAAGGCGAAAGCGGGTCTTTTTTAATTTGGAGAAGCGATACTTTCGGATACAATACTCAAAATAACAGCGTGACAAAAACTTTAGGTACACGATTTAATATTGATCCCAAAATAACATGGAATGGTAAAATTTGGAATCACACATTCCAAAACCGCTTTTTCAAGGTGGTTAATGATATTGACAATGGAGATCCCGATAATAATCAGGATAATAAAAGTGATTTCTACTATTCCGAATGGCGAAGTGCTCGTTATTTCGGAAAATATTTAAAAACAACGCTAGGAGCTGTAAACACTTTCACAACCACCGAGTCTCCCTTATTCGGAGGAACTCATAAAGCCCAAAACCATGCCGGATACTTGCAGTTAAACTACAAAAGATTTGGTTGGGTTTTTGAAGGTGGATCGCGATTTGAATACTTCAAACTTGACGAGAAACAACGCTCAAGACCAGTATTTAGAGCCGGAGTTAACAAACAACTCGCTCGAGGAACATTTTTACGTGCCTCATATGGTGAGGGATATAGGTTTCCGAGCATGGCGGAGTTGTTCACAGCCACGAGCAGTGGAGGTGTTTCCGTATTACCAAACCCAGATTTAGAGCCTGAATCATCTAAATCAGTTGAGTTGGGACTAAAACAAGGGATAAAATTTGGAAAGGTACAAGGGTATTTGGATTTTGCAGGCTTTTACACCCGGTTAAACAACCTAATGGAATATACTTTCGGAAACTGGGCAATAGATATTGGGTTTCCGAATTTTGGATTTAAAAGCTTTAATATTTCTGAATCAGAAATAAAAGGTGTAGAAATTGAAACCGGAGGTAAAATTTCTCTATCGGACAATTCATCAATTATGTGGTTTGGCGGATACACTTACAGTGTACCAACTGTTTCAAATCCAGATTCCGCGTTTACTTATATGGGTTTTGGTACTGCATATCCAGTAACATTTGCTAATACACGAAGTGATGAGACTGATTTTATGAAATATCGCAATCGTCATGTTGTTAGATTTGACGTTCAAGCAGATATTAAAGATATCAGCATGGCAATAAGCTACAGATTTGCTAGTGGATTTGAAAATGTTGACAAGGCTTTCCTAAACGATGTTCTTATTCCAGGCGCTGAAAATCAATATCGAAACGGCGCAATATCCGGACATGTATTTGATCTGAGATTGTCTAGAAAAATTACAAAATCAACTCGAATAAATGCTCAAATAAGAAATATAACTCAACGAATATACATGGGAAGACCGGCAGACCTATCAGCACCGCGGCAATACCAATTACAGCTAGTTCACAATTTTTAAATGATTTTTTTAGTGTAACTCATTACAAAAGCACTAAAACAAATAAAATATAAAAGTCCTCCAAGTCCTTGTAGACGAACTCCAAGCATCCAATATCTAAAATCAAGAGAGAAAAACTCAAAGAAAACAACACTGCCTAACATTATTAGCGAAACAATTGTCAATGCCAACAGAATTGGATTAATAATCTGTTTGTTCTCAATAAATGTAAAAACCATATACACTAAACTTGGAATTAATAAAGCAAAGGAATAATCCCTTTGGTGAGGAAATATTAATGGGATTGAAGCACAGAATAATGCGATTGACAAGAAAGAAGAATGATAAATATGAGCGCTTTTTTTAATTCTGAGATACAAAAACGAAACAATGCCAATAAACACCAATCTCATAACTTGGGTAATTATAAAAATTGCTTTGTGGCTCAACTCCATAATGCAAACTGAAGGTTCTGTAGGAATTTTATATGATGTAAAATATTTCACCACTAATGCACCTATATCAACAAAGCCACCTTCCCCTACCGTTATAACATGTTTTTGTTGTAAGGGATTTATTGTATTTAGCCAACTTAAAGTTTGCTGACTAATATATTCAAAATCATAAAAGACAAAGGGTATTGCAATAAATAATATCAACCATAAAAGTACATTTATTGCAGCTTTGATATTAAAGTCCAAACCATATTTACCCATGAAAAACAAGGGTAATACTTTTACATTTATGCCCAAACCAATAAGCATACCGGAATACCATCCTTTTTTGAACTTTCCAAAAAAGGATTCCATTATAACCCACAGTAAAAATATTGTTAATTGGCCATACCATAGATTCATCCAAAACCATCGGTAACACAAAATCATAAGTATAATCCAAAAAACATTTCGCTTTTTAAGTGTATCTGGCGTAAAAATCTGCGCAATGATTCTAATGATTCTTGCTATCATTATTATTGAAAGAGATGACCATACAATTTTCACAGCGACCAACGCATATGAAATTCCAGGCAGCATGGAATCATTAGGAAATTGCCATTCTCTTAAGAAAACAAATGGTTGCAATAGCATTGCAAAAAAAGGTGAATAATAATAATACAACCCATTAACAAACGGCTTTGTGTATAGATCTCCACCATCATGCAGGGCATATGCAGCGCGAATAAAAATATCGAAATCATTTCCGCTGCTTATACTATGAAATGCGGGCCAAAAAATGAGCGCAGCAAAAACCCATTTCAGAAAATTTATAGTAGTAAATTTGATGTTTGATTGCATTAAATTCCTTCAAAAATAAACCAAAACATAGGGTTACACACCACGTTATTGCTAAGTGTCGAATAACATATACAACACTGATAAGAACACCTTATTATATATGGCAAACCATAAAAAGTAGGTATATTGCTATTTCACAATGAAAAAACTAGGTTTTTTATTTGCATTTTGTGTAAGCTATTCGATTTCTTTTGGACAAATAACTGAACTCCGAAACCCTGACTTAAATACGGTAAAATTAGTTAATTATAGCCCTGAAATACCTCTGAATAATCCTGGTCAAATAATCAATAAACTAAATAATTTAAGTGAGTTATCTAATTGGAATTTAATAAGTAACATCAAAGACAATATCCAGCAAACACATACGAGATTTCAACAACATTTTAAAGACATTCCTGTTTTTCAGGGCGTAGCTATAATTCATAGAAATGAAAATGGAATATTTAGAATCAATGGAGATATTATCCCAGAAAATAAACTCATCGGTAGCCAATTAATTTCAGAAGAAGAGGCTCTCCAAGGTATATTAAATTCACTCGATTCAATTAGTGGATTTTACTGGTTGAATCCAAGAATAAATAAAATTCTACAAGATTTAACCAATAACCGAGATACCTCATACTATCCGTATGGAAGATTATGTTATGTTGGTAAAGATTTTAATCTAAGTGGTAACCATCAACTATGTTGGAAGTTTAGGGTATTAGCAGAACAACCCTTATTCGGAAAGGAATATTTTATTCACGCAGAAACAGGTGAAATTTGGGCCCAGCAAGACATTATACATCATACCGAGGTAACGGGATCCGCACAAACTGCCTACAGTGGCACCCGAAACATTCAAACTGACAGTATTGCAACAGATACTTTTGTATTACGAGAATACAATCGCGGTCAAGGAATTTACACCTTTAATATGCAAACTGGAACCACATATGCCAATGCCGTAGATTTTGTAGATGATGATAATGATTGGAACAATGTAAATGCGCAAAAAGATGAGGTAGCCACTGATGCCCATTGGGGTGCTGAAGAAACCTACGATTATTTTCTTTCCGAACATAACCGGAATAGTTTTGATGATAATGGAGCTAAAATTTATTCATTTGTTCACTATTCAGAAGATTATGATAATGCCTTTTGGAATGGGTCTTTCATGACTTATGGAGATGGGAATACTTTCAAACCATTAACAGCTCTTGATGTATGCGGGCACGAAATTGCTCACGCCGTTACTACTAATACCGCGAACCTTATTTACAAAAACGAAAGTGGAGCACTAAATGAAAGCTTTAGTGATGTTTTTGGTCAGAGCGTTGAAGCGAGGAGTAGACCAACACAATGGCAATGGAAAATGGGTGAAGATATTACTAGTACTGGACTTGGGTTAAGAGATATGTCTAACCCAAACCCGTATAATGACCCCCAATACTATAAAGGTGTAAAATGGTATTCCGGAACTGGAGACAATGGTGGTGTTCATATCAATAGTGGAGTTCAAAATTATTGGTATTATCTGCTGGTTGAAGGGGTTTCTGGAACTAATGAAGTAGGTGATAATTATAATATTGATTCATTGGGTTTTTCTAAAGCTGGTAAAATTGCATACCGTAATTTATCTGTATATCTAACACCCTCATCTACCTATGCAGATGCGAGAACCTATGGTATTTTAAGTGCTGCAGATCTATACGGGCAATGTTCACCCGAAGTGATAGCTGTAACAAACGCTTGGTGGGTTTGTGGAGTAGGAAATAAATATGATAGCAGTTCCGTAATCGCTGACTTCCTAGCTGATACCCTAGTTTGTAAAACAACAGACACCATCCATTTTACCAATCGTTCCGAAAATTTCATTTCAAGCAGTTGGAGTTTTGGTGATGGAAATAGTAGCAGTATTACTAATCCAAAACATATCTATTCAAATTATGGTGACTACACCATAACCCTAACAGTTGAAAGCTGTTTCAATCAAACGTATGATACTCTTGAAAAGTCTTTTTATGTACATGTAGATAGTAGTAGAGACATCTGTTCTGCAGTTATACTGCCTTTCGAGGGAACTGATACAGCCTACCAATGCATGGGGTTTGTATATGATGATGGCGGTGAAGGTGATTATGGCGGGCTTAAAACCGTTATTCAAACCATAGATGTACCCTTTGCAGATTCTGTTACTTTTAGATTTTTAGATCTCGATTATGAGGATGGTTATGATAGCTTATATGTTTATCTAAATTCAGAAAACCCAACAAACCTTTGGATCGGTTTAACTGGTTCAAATATTCCCAATGCCGGCAATTGGATAACCCTTCCCTGTTCCGCTCTTATTTTCAAACAATTTTCTGATCCCTACGTTGTAGGTCGCGGTTTTAAAGTTGAATATTACTTTCACCGGAAAGCTCCAACAGTTGATTTGGGTTTAGCTGATACTGTTACATTATGTTTTGGGGATTCTTTAAACATATATCCATCATATCAAAATATATATCCTCCTGAAATATACTTTGGCTTTCCTTCTGGATTCGACTCAAGTTCGAACTATTGCAAAACAAGAATTGACAGTCAATTGGTGTTCATGATTAACGATGCTTGTATGCATCAAAAATCCTATGATACCGTTTATATGGATGTTTTAAACCCAATTAATACAACACTTTCTCCTGATACTATAATTTGCTTTGGTACCGACGCTAAAATTGAAGCTTCAGTTTCTGGAGGCTTGAGCAATTATTCTTATTTGTGGAATATTTCTGCATTAGACAAAAACATCATTAGCCAATCATTTGCAGATACAAGTCTAGTAACGGTGATTGTATCTGACGGATGTTCCATTCCAGATACTGTTTCAATGAACGTTTCTGTTTTGGATTCACTGGAAGTAGATTTATCGCAGAACAATAATCAAGCTTGTTTAGGTGAATTAATCACAATAAATGCTATATCCAAAGGAGGTAAACCTAACCAGTATTCTTTTATTTGGAATCCAAACAAAGGAAATACAAACAGCATACAACACAATTTAGCTAGCAGTCAGTGGATTCATGCAGAACTAACCGATGGTTGTTCATCAAACACTGCTAAAGACAGTATTTACATCAGCATTCCAGACAATATTAACACTACAAAACCAAATGATACATTCATCTGCTTTGGAAATAGTATAAATATTGACCTCCAAACAGAAGGTGGTAAGATTAATAATCGAATTATTACCTGGAATGACCCATTATTAAACTCAGATAGTTTTGAATTAACTAAATTACCCGGAACGTATTATCTAAAATACACCGTTAACGACAACTGTGTTAATCCAGACTCGGGTTCTTTTATTATAGAGTTTCTAGATAGTATTTCATTCCAATTAAATTATGGAAATACAGATTTGTGTATGATGGATTCATTCTATTACACTGTTACTCATTCTGGCGGTGTAGACAGTTTGAGAAACCTATTTATAAACGGCACATTAGCAGTTGATTCTGCTACAATTGATATTCCGAATACAACCACTTTATTGTTCACAGTTTCTGATGGTTGTTCATTAGATAAGAATCAAAATGTTTACTTAAGAAAAAGTACCAAAGATTTAGTAATTGATATACTGCGGTTTGATAGCACAATGTGCTGGTATGACACCACCGGTAGATTAGATTTTTCTACAAATCACAAACTACAAGATTTAAAGATTAGTTGGAATAATATTTCCGTGGTAGACAGCTCTTTTCAAGGCTTAGGTCCCGGTACCTACACGTTATTTATCGAAGATAGCATTGGGTGTAACGCTGCAGACACGTTCCGTATTACCAGATTTACCGAATCTATGATAGGTTTCAGGGATACTACTATTCACAGAGGAACAACTGCTCACTTATATGTTGTAAATACAACTAGCCAAGATTGGTTTGGTGAACCCATTATTGGAGATAATACAGCCACAGAAATTTGGGTAAACCCCATTCAAGACACTTTATATTGGGTTGAAGCTATCGATATAAATGGTTGTTTCAATGAAGACACTTTCTTAGTTCAAGTAATAATTCCTCCTAATTATAAATTACCAAATATCATTAGCCCAGACAACGATGGAAATAATGATTTTTGGGATATTTCACCGCTTGGTGATAATGGCAATTGGATATTAACTGTTTCTGATCGTCAAGGAAATAGAGTATTTCACTCTGATAATTACCAAAACAACTGGAATGGCACAGATTTAGCTGGTAATCCATTGTACAATGGGGTATATTTCTATCATTTACGCAATAAACTAAAAGGAAATATCTTCAAAGGGTATATTCAAATAATTCATTAACACTTGAAATAATTACAAAAAATAAACGTCAAAATTTTATGAATAAAGTGGTAAATACTACATCCCTAATTTTTATCTCGCTATTTTTATTAATAGCGTGTAATAAAACTGAAGAAAATAATAGTGCCACAGACTTTAAGCATTCAGCCATTGATGCTACTTTCAATGGAATAATTTCTATAGATGATGTTTATGACTACCAAAATGAAAAAATTCCTGCTTACATAACCAAGGCTAATGGATTAAACAATCCTCAAAATAACAAGAAAATAACCTTGGGAAGGGTTTTGTTTTACGATGTCAATTTATCTGTTGATAATACGGTTTCTTGTGGGAGTTGTCACCAACAGCAATTTGCTTTTTCCGACACAGCAGCGCGCAGTATTGGGGTTAATGGACTAACCGGAAGACACTCAATGCGCCTGATTAATGCGCGATTTAGCAGAGAGTCTAGGTTTTTTTGGAATGAAAGAGCTGCTAGTTTAGAAGAACAAACTACCATGCCCATTCAAGACCATGCTGAAATGGGTTATAGTGGTCAAGATGGAAATCCTGGAATTGAAGACCTTATTCAAAAGCTTAACGGAATAGAGTATTATCAAGAATTAATTAATTGGGCATATAATGATGAATCAGCAAGCACCAAAATTTCTGAAGAAAAATTGCAAGAATGCCTTTCTCAATTTATAAGAAGCATTCAATCATTTGATAGCAAATACGATGATGGAAGAGCCATGGTTAATAATAACAATTCTCCTTTTCCAAATTTTTCACAAGAAGAAAACCAAGGTATGATGTTATTTTCTGCACCACCAACTTTTGGAGATTCAGGAATGAGAATTGGAGGTGGTTTGGGATGCGCAGGATGTCATCAAGCACCTGAGTTTGATATTGATCCAAATACAAGAAATAATGGGTTCGTTGGCGATTTAACAAATCCAGCAGTTTTAGACCTAGATAACACCCGTTCTCCTACGTTAAGGGATATTGTAAATAGCAATGGAGATCCAAATGGTCCCATGATGCACACTGCAAGTATTAATAGTTTAGCCGCGGTTATTGGACACTATAATAGAATCATCATCAGGCCAGGAAATAACACTATTGACCCTAGGTTAACACCCCAAGGGTTTCCGCAACAATTAAATGTTACCCCTCAAGAAAGAGGAGCTATAATTGCGTTTCTTAAAACTCTCACAGGTAAAAATTTATATACGGCAGAACAATGGTCTAATCCGTTTAAATAAGTTGCGTACATTCGCAATTAATGAAAATTAGAAATCTACTGATTGCATTAATACTGTTTTTCTGCAACACTTTATTATCCCAATCTAATTCATTTTATGAGACCGTATATTTAAAAAACGGCTCACAACTTAAAGGAATCATTACTGAATGGATTCCTAATGAAACGATTACATTGAAATTAGTCGATGGTAGTGTGTTTGTTTTCAAAATTTCCGAAATAAGTAAAGTAACAAGAAACATAAAAGAGATTAAGACTTCAAAAAATATCACTGCTGAAAGTGAGATGATTTTTGAACCAAAAGAATACAACTCTCAAATTTCTTTAGGTTATGGTGCTGCCGGAGGAAAATATGGGCTAAATGTAATTGGTTATAACTGGGTTTATGGTAAAAATTTGAAGCCCAAACATTACATAGGCGGTGGAACCGGAGTGAGATATTACTTTTATCGTTCAGAAGAGGGTAGTATCACCATGATTCCTATATTCATCGATTATCAGTACCGAATTAACAATGAAAAATTCTCTCCATATGTAAAAGTTGCTGGAGGATATTCATTGAATATTGAGTCGGGATTTGATAATTCAGGGTTCTTATTCAATCCCCGTTTGGGCGTAGATTTTTCCCTAGGTAAATCATCCATTTTTATGGAAATTGGTTATCATACTCAACAAATGTCTTTTGGTGTAATTAAGAATCCCATCAGTGGTTCAGATATTATCACTATATGGGATAATAGTTTAAAAGACATCAATGGATTAGGAGGATACTATTCAAAAGTTTATAGATTTTCTGAATCAATAAATATCAATTTGGGCTTTTCCTTTTAAATGAACAATATTTACACAATCCTTTTTAATTTTTTTTATTCAGTGCTACTTGAATTGTATTTTTGTGTTCCTTGGCCCCGTAGTTCAATGGATAGAATAGAAGTTTCCTAAACTTTAGATGCAAGTTCGATTCTTGCCGGGGCTACAAGTTCAAATAAGGTTTCGGTTGGTTTTATTTTGTGTTTACTTCAATCTGACAACCCAGGTTAATTTTTTAATTTATGAACACTGAAAATAACATTGATTGGATAGAAAAAAACGATAGACTATGCAAAACTTACGTCTTTAAAAACTTTTCAGATGCGCTTTTATTTATGGGTATATCTGCAAAAGCAATAGACGA
>Ga0222716_10002153_pt1 | contig 16041 bp, 23 predicted proteins | sample C33_13DmetaG_FD_165044 | JGI IMG/M metagenome (GOLD analysis project Ga0222716, IMG submission 165044) | Estuarine water microbial communities from San Francisco Bay, California, United States - C33_13D | ecosystem: Environmental > Aquatic > Marine > Unclassified | place: USA: California... | reverse complement strand
CGCGTCCCCCTCGCGACCTCAGACGACGGCGCGCCCTCGTTCGACGCGCAAAGATAGGAAGGCCACCCAGACGCAAGCCGCGAGGCAAGAAGGAAGAGGGCGGCGACCACCCAGCGCCCACCCACACGTCCACCATGGCGGTCGCAGACCCAGAGGACGCCGAAGAGGCTGTCGTCGAGCTCGACTCAGACGACTCAGACGCAGCGGGCGGTACCGAGGACGAGACCCCCAACGACGTCGCGGGGACCGACGACGACGTCCCAACCGGAGGCGAGAATTACTTCGGAAGGGCCGCGAAGGAAGGCGCCGCGCCAGTCGGCGCCAACCCGTTCGCCATGCCGGCGCCGTCCGCGGACGACGATTGGATGCGCGAGATCGCAGAAGCTAAACGGATGGTCGAAGCTCAGCGAATCAAACGCGAGCGCGAAGAAGCGGTGGAACGGCAAAAAGAGATCGAGGCCGCGGAGGCCAAAGGGAAGGTGTACGAGGAACGACGCAAGGCTGGGGATTCGCCGGCACCGGTGTCCGGTACGGGAGGACAGGGAGGAAGGCGCGAACGGAAAATCGTCCGAGCCAAACGGCCGACGGGGGGAGGCGGCATGACGCCGACGTCCGGGGGAGACGGCGGCGGCGGCGGCGCGAGCCCGTTCGCGGCGTTCAGCTTCGCGCCGCCGTCCGCGGAGGATACACCCGTACAGGCGGCGAGTCCTTTCAACGGGGGGTTCTCGCTGCTGTCCACTCCGGCGGCAGAGATTCGTGATGCGGGTGCGGATGTGAAGACGGGTGGCGGAGGCGGGATCATGAGCCGATTGAGCGGCGCACCGAAGCCCTGCGTCGAGCCGGAACCCGAGCCGGAGGAGGAGGAGGAGCCGGCGGAGGAGAAAGAGGAGGAGGAGCCGAAGGCGGCGCCTTTCTCGTTCCAAGCGGCACCCGCGCCCGTCGCGGCTCCAAAGTCGGCGCCGGCTCCAAAGTCGACGACGTCCGCGCCTGGTCGCACGGCTCTGGCGGTCGAGCTGGATCTATGACGTAGTCGCTAGTACGTTGAATCGTTCCACCGAGCACGCGTCGGTACTCGTACTCGCTCGTCACCGTTAGCTACTGTTACATCGGGAGAGAGTCCCGTCTGGATTTAATCTAATCTCTTACTCGTTTGGGTTCGTTTTTTTCGCTGGCAACCGGTCATCAGGCGGCGGGCTCGGACGCGCCGGGTTCCTCGATGCGCACCTCCTCCCACTCCTCCGTCGGCTCCGTCCCTTCCGGCGAGCCATCCGGCGGGTCCACCTTGCGTAGCAACACGAGCGCGATCTCCATGTCGTTCTCAACCTTGAGCTCCTGCAGCTGCATACCGTCTTCCATGGCGCTGTGCCACCCCGGGCCGACGAGGAGCTTCTGCGTGCGCGGGGGGAAGCCCCCGGGGCAGTCGTCGCCGTCCGTCGCGAGCTGGATCTTAGCCTTGAGCTCGAGCACCGTCTCCGTGGGCTCGACGTGGAGGAACATCGTCGTCCTCGCGCGCTTCACGCGCACGTACATCGTCTGCGGGATGGGGGATGGGACGGTTCGGGGGGGAAAGTCAGAAAATGACTCGTCGTCCGTCGACGCGTCACCGCGCGGCGAAGGGAGTCGCGACGGAGGGTTTGGGGTATGGTCCGGGGGCTCGATCGAGGGCTCGGAGGCACGCACCATGACTGATGATCCTTCGGACGCACCCGCGCGTGACCTAGCGCCCCGTTCGTCGTGGGTGACGGGCACGCGTTTGCAATGTTCGTTCCGTTTGCATTTTTGTCGCTCCAAAACTTCCTGTCGTCGTCCGAAAAGTCTTTTTCTCTCGAGTGCCTTCCAACAGTGTGAGCCGCGCGCTTGCGGGGGCGAAGATCGCCTATTGTCATCAGAGCGCGTGGTGTTAAGGCTCGTCAGTCCGTTGAGGCATCCGTGGGGCAGTCGTCCGTTTCCGTGGCTGGCCAGTCACCGCAGTGAGTCACCGCAGTCCGCGGAGGAAGTAATCGGTTGAAACGAACGCGCCATCATGGCGGGTCGAGGCTACGCGCCCCAGACGAACTTCGGGGAGGCCCCGAAGGGCTACGTCCCGGGCATGGGCCGCGGCGCCGCGGGCTTCATGACCCGCTCCGACCTCGGCGGAGCCGTCGCGCCCGCTCCAGGACAGGTACGCGTGCCCCTCCCATCCATCTCACCCATCATCGCCGCGCGTGAAAAAACGAACCCTAAAACCTCGCCACGCGATCCCGAACCCTTTCCCTGACTCCCCCTCCCCCGATTCCATCGCAGGGCGGACTCGGCGAGGGCGCCGGCTCGAGGTCCGCGCTCGCCAAGTTCTCACGCGAGAACGCAGAGAAGGCGGCGGGCGCGGAGGGCGGCGGCGGCGACGCCGATGGCGGTGGCGACGACAAAAACTTTGACAAATTCGAAGGCGGCGACTCCGGCCTCTTCGCCAACGCCGAGTACGACGAGGACGACGCGGAGGCGGATCGGATCTACGCCGAGATCGACGCGCACATGGACTCGCGGCGGAAGGACCAGCGCGAGGCACGGCTGAAGGAGGACCTCGAGAAGTACCGCCGCGACAATCCAAAAATCACCGAACAGTTTCGGGATTTGAAGCGGAAGCTGGGCGAAGTCTCGTACGAGGAGTGGGACGCCATACCGGACATCGGCGATTACACGATCAAAAAGAAGAAGGACTTTGCGCAGTTCGCACCCGCGCCCGATACGCTTTTGCAACGAGCGCTGGACGAGAAAGGAACTTCGACTCAAGAAGTCGACGACGGAATCGTGACGGTGAGTTTATTTCTATGTTCGTATGGCGTATGGGCGATTGGACTGACGCCGTGTTCTATTTGCTGTTTACAGGATCTCAACGCCGTCGGCGAGGGCCGCGGTACCGTGCTCGGTCTAAAGCTCGACAAGCTCTCCGATTCCGTGTCTGGCCAGACGGTGGTGGACCCTAAGGGGTACCTCACGGATCTGAGCTCCATCAAGATCTCGTCCGAGGCTGAGATCTCGGACATTAAAAAAGCTCGGCTGCTCTTAAAGTCCGTCATCTCCACAAACCCGAAACACGCGCCGGGTTGGATCGCCGCCGCGCGGCTCGAAGAGCTCGCGGGTAAGCTCCAGGCTGCCCGGAGTTTCATCCAGAAAGGGTGCGACGCGTGTCCAAAGTCCGAGGATGTCTGGATCGAAGCTGCGCGGTACGTTTCTATTATTATTTCCGTATGGGCAATTTGCGTTTCTATTATTATTTCCGTATGGGCAATTCGAGATTGACGTTTACATGTTTTGTCCGCAGGCTCAACACTCCGGAAAACGCTAAAGCCATCTTGGCTCGAGGCGTCGCGTCCCTGCCCAACAGCGTCAAGATTTGGATGCAGGCCGCTAAGCTGGAGATGGACGACGAACGCAAGCGGCGGGTGCTGCGACGGGCGCTGGAGAACATCCCCAACAGCGTCAAGCTGTGGAAAGCGGTCGTCGACTTATCCCGCGAGGACGACGCGCGGGTGCTGTTATCTCGAGCCGTCGAATGTTGCCCGCAGCACGTCGACCTCTGGCTCGCACTCGCGCGGCTCGAATCGTACGAACAGGCGCGGAAGGTGTTGAACAAGGCACGGGAGACGTTGCCCACGGAACCGGCGATCTGGATCACAGCCGCGAAGCTCGAGGAGGCCAACGGCAACGGCGCCATGATTGGTAAAATCGTCGAACGCGCGGTTAAATCCTTGGGCAACCACGGCGTGTCCATCGACCGCGAGTATTGGCTCAAAGAGGCGGAAGCCGCGGAGAAGAACGAACCGCCATCGCTGGCGGTGTGCCGCGAGATTGTCCGCGTGACCATCGGGTCTGGAGTCGAGGAAGAAGACATGAAGCGAACGTGGAAAGCTGACGCGGTACGTATTGTTTTTTTTTTATTTTCGTACACGTACGGGCGATTGGACTGACGTCGTGTTCTATTTACTGTTTACAGGCTGAGTGCCAGAAACGCGGTTCGGTTCACACCGCCCGCGCCGTCCTGTCGCACGCGTGCGGGCTATTCCCCGCTAAGAAGGGCCTGTGGGTGCTCGCCGCGAGGCTCGAAAAGTCGGTAAACGACAGCGCCGCGATGGATGCCATACTCAAGCGAGCCGTCGTGCATTGCCCTCGGGCTGAGATTTTGTGGTTGATGGCAAGTTTATTTTTATTTGTTTCCGTACGGGCGATTAGTCTGACGTCGTGCTTTCTTTACAGGCTGCGAAGGAGCGTTGGCTGTGCGGCGACGTCCCGGGCGCGCGGGACGTCCTGGAGGAGGCTTTCGTGGTGAATCCCGAGAGTGAAGATATCTGGCTCGCAGCGTTCAAGCTCGAGTTTGAGAACAGGGAACCGGAACGAGCCCGGATACTACTGGCGAAGGTGAGCTTATTTTTATTTGCGTGCGTATAGGCAATTAGACTGACGCCGTGTTTTGTGGACAGGTTCGCGAGAAGGAAAACGTGAGCGAGCGTGTTTGGATGAAGAGCGCGATCGTGGAGCGCGAGGTTGGGGACGTGGCCGAGGAGCGGCGGCTGTTGGCGGAAGGGCTCGACAAGTTTCCGACTGCGTGGAAGGTGAGTTACTTTTTTATTATTTCCGTATGGGCAATTGTAATGACGGCGTGTTTTGTTACAGATGTGGCTCATGCTCGGGCAGCTGGAGGAGTCGCAGGGCGCCGTGGACGCCGCGCGAACCGCGTACACGAAAGGATGCCGGCGGTGCCACGCGTGCGTTCCGCTGTGGACCGCGGCGGCGACGTTGGAGCAACGATGCGGCGTCCCCGCCAAGTCCAGAGCAATCTTGGAACAGGCCCGAACGCGCGTGCCCAAAAACGAGTGGCTATGGCTCGCCGCAGTTCGCCAAGAACTCGCGGCGGATCCATCGGGAGTCGACCCGGACGCCATCAAAGCCGCGGACGCGTTGCTCGCGAAGGGCCTGCAGGAGTGCCCGGGCAGCGGCGCGCTCTGGGCGCAGGCGGTCAAAGCGGCGCCGCGGCCGCAGCGAAAGGCGAAATCCGTCGACGCGTTGAAACGGTGCGAACAGTCTCCCTCCCATACTCAAATACCCAATTACCACCCAATCACCACCCGATTACTGACCAATCCCCCCCTTCTTTCCACAGGTGCGACAACGACCCGCGGATCATCGCGTCCATCGCCGCGCTCTTCGCGTCCGATCGCAAGGTTGACAAGGCGAGGTCCTGGTTCAACCGCGCGTGCACGCTGGACCCGGACATCGGCGACCACTGGGCGGCGTACTACCGCTTCGAGGCGCAGCACGGCGGCGACGAAATGGCGGCGGCGGTTGCGGAGCGATGCAAGGCGTCCGAGCCCAAGCACGGGGAGCTGTGGCAGCGCGTGAGTAAGCGGGTGGTGAACTGGCACGACGACGCCGTGACGTTGTTGAAGAAGTGCGTGGCGGAGATGGGCGTGGGCGAGGTTTAGGTCGTGTGTCGATGACGTTTGATACAAGTAACACGGTGTCAGCGAGAGCGCTTCAATCAATCAATCCATTTTTTTCTCTCGCCCTCGAAACCGATGTCAACTTTATTTTAAACCGAGGTAAATAGGCACCCTCGAGCGCGGCGGTGTGGCACTCGTGGACGCCGGTGGTTAGCATGCGGCGACGGCGCCTTGATGGGGCGGCGCCGCCCCTTGTGCGGATGCCCGGGCGGCTCGCGCTGGTGTTCATGCTCCTCGCGTGCGTCCATGTACCTCTGGCCGGGGGTGCCCGCCCCCCGGAAGTCGTCTTAGACCCCGCATCGCGCGCGAGCGGCCTCACGCTGCGAGCGTCGTACACCGAGGGCAACGCGCCGCTTCGGCTGACGTCCGACGCGCTGCTCGCGGGCGTGGAAGGCGGCGCGCCGCTGGTACGAGCGGTGGTGAAGATCGCGAACCCCACGGACGCGCCCCTCGAGTTCCTCGGACTCACCGATGCCTACTCGGCGTGGTACGCAACGAACGGCGCGCCTTACGCGGACGCGCCTTCCGACGTAGCGTTGACCAAACGCACGGGGCCTGGCGTGAACATCGACGTCGTGGCGTCCTCCGCGGCGGACCAAACGTCGTGGACCGGGCGTCTCACCGTGACCATCAGGCCACAGCTCGGTACGCTGGAGATCGTCGCGCCTCTCGCGCGAGGCGAGGAGTTGCTCGACGCGATGGACGCGCCGACGACGCACGCGATACGCGACGCGCTTCGACACGTCACCTACCACCACACCGGTAAACGCCCCGACACCGCGACGCGCGGCGTATCCTTCGAGGTGGTCGACGCCGACGGCGGAACCTCCGCGCCCGCCGCGTTCCTCGTCGACATTCTCAGCGTCAACGACGCTCCGACGTTGGACCTCAACGGCCTTCACCGCGGCGGGACCGGGTACTCATCAACCATGGGCGAACACGAGCGAGTTCTCGGCGTGGCGCTCGTGGACGCCGACCTTTACGTCGGGGACGCGGACGGGACACTCATCGTGCGAGGGCGCGTCGCGTACGACCCGGCGGGGGTCGGCTACTCGGCGACAGACTTTCCGGTAAGTTTATTTTAATTCCCGTACGGGCAACTAGAATGACGTCGTGTTTTTGTTTATTTTCGTTTTTATTTTCGTTTCTTTTTATTTTCGTATCCGTATGGGCAATGAGAATGACGACGTGTTTTTTAAATCCACAGGATGGAGACGCCGAGAGCGTTACTTTGAACCTCAAGGGAACTTCGGTGACTGGGACGTGGGACCCCGCGTCGCGTGCGTTCGAGCTCACCGGCCCCGACACCGTGGACGCCTACCGATCCATCCTAGCGTCCGCGCGGTACGTCAACACCGGTAAGCTGTTCACGATCGACACGCAGAGACCGCCGACGAAAGAGCTGGGTTTCACCGCAGGCGCAAGGTGAGAGTTTATTTCTATTTCTATGTTTATTTCCATACAAACGGGCAATTAGTCTAGACTGACGTCGTGTTTTGTTTAATCTCAGGCGATTCACGTTTGAGGTGCAGGACGTGGACGGCGCGGTGACTCGCGCGGTGTCCGAGGTTTTGGTCAGCGAGGTGACGCGCGTGGGTGACCCGGCGCGTGATGAGTTGCAACGAACGCCGAAGGAGTGCAGCGGGGCGGGGTACCGGGATCTCGACGACGAGTTGGTGCGTTTATTTTAATTCTCGTGCGGGCAATTGGACTGACGTCGTGTTTTGTTTATACAGGGAACGGGCGACCCGGAGACTTGCGTGTGCGACGCGGGGTTCGAGGGTGATTTATGGTGCGTTCATCTCAATTTCTATATGGGATTCTGTGTGGGCTTCTGTTTGAGCAATGGGACTGACGGCACGTGTGTTTTCTTCTTTTCAGTGAGATTCACCCGTGCGGGTATCGAGGGACGCTGGTGTTTCTGGACCCTTCCACCGGTGAGAAGACGTGCGACTGCGACGATAAGTTCAGCGGTGACGTGTGCGACGTGGAGTGCGGGGGTAACGGTAAATACGATGCGGCCACGGGTGGGTGCGTGTGTCACAAGGGGTGGACGGGATTTAATTGCGACGCGCGATGCGACGGTACGTTTATTTTAATTCCCGTACGGGCACTTTGATTGACGTCATGTTTTGTGTACTCAGGGTGCGACGGGGAGTTTGGGACGTGTTCGCTCACTGACTTTTCGGCATCCACGTGGCAGCCTGCCACGCAGGAGTACCTCCTGATAGATACCGTGTGTACGTGCACTGACGATTACCTCGGCGCTAATTGCACGATACCGTGTCCGTGCGCCAAGGGGGGATTCGGCAAAGGAACGTGCGCGGTCGACTTGGCAAAGCTCGAACTTGACGAATATCCAGACGAAGAGCTGGGTATTTGCCTGTGCCAGGATGGGTACGTCGGTGCCGACTGCACGATACCGTGCCCGGCGTGCGTGGCGGATCAAGGCACGTGTCAGCCACCGATTGGATACGAGGACGGCGTCGGCACGACACTCGTGGAGCTCGGCGCGACGTTCACCGGCTCCACGCTGGCTCTCAAGATTTTCGAAGGTGCGTTTATTTGTATTTGTGTTTGTATTTGTATTTGTAGTTTCTTTTTATCTTCGTATGGGGAAATGGACTGACGGCACTTGTGTTTTTTCCACAGCCACCGTCAACGGGACGTGCGCGTGCGACTCATCGGTGGAGAACGTGTTCGGCGGGCTCGGGTACGCCGGAGACGACTGCTCGGTACCGTGCAGGCCGTGCGACATGGGCACGTGCCGCCCGGACGGTTCGTGCCAGTGTTTCCCGGGGTATTCGGGATGGCGGTGCCAGGACCAATGCAACGGCGCCGGGATCATCCTATTTCCCGAATTTAACGAGACCTACACCCACACGGACTTCGATAACCTGCCGCTGGTGCCAGGTAACGCCAATTACAACCAGAGCGGCTTATTCGACGTGTACGAGCTCTACGGGGTTTCGCAGACACCCACGAACGATACGTGGGCGTATTGCGCGTGCGGGTACAGACGAAACGCAGTCTCCGACGAGGTTGAACCGATACCTTTCAATGAATTGCCGTTCAACGCCGAAAACGGTCAAGGGTACACCGGCCCGTTCTGCGACGTTCCGTGTGATCCGTGCCTGAGCACTAACGGCAAATGCGAGTACGACGGCACGCGCGGCGTGTGCGATTGCTTCAAAGACGCGCCTAATTCGAAAGGGTCGGAGAGTAAGCTGGTGCAAGACGGCACAAAGGGTTACGGTGAGTTTAATACTTTAATCGTCGTCGTCGTGTGGGCAATTGGATTGACGGGTAAGTGTTTTGTGTACAGGATTTGTCGGTCCGTCGTGCTTTTATCCGTGCGAGCCGTGCTTCAACGGGACGTGCTCGTCCGAACCTGGTTCCTATGGGCAGTGCGTGTGTAATCCGGGTTTCTCCGATCCCGCGTGTTTGATCGAGTGCGGCGACCCGGGCACCGCGTACGCGTTTCGTGAGATTGAGGACACCACCTTCGGCATGACAATCGGGCAAATATCCGCCGGCGAGGTGAGTTTATTTTTGGTTATTTTTGGTTATTTTTGGTTATTTTTGGTTATTTTTGGTTATTCTCGTATGGGCAATTGTACTGATGTCGTGTTTTCATTTCAGGTTTACATCGGCAGCCGCGGCGTCGTTAACCTCACCGGCGCCGCACCCGGCATGGGCCTGGAAGGTACCGCCGTGACGTGCGACTGTGACTACATGTGGACCGGACCGACGTGTTCGCACCCGTGTCCGTACCCGTACGACGAAGTACACGGCATCTGCGTCGTCAAGGTTTGTTTCTTTCTATTTATTGCGTTTCTTTTAATCTTCGTACGGGCTGTTAGAATGACGACGTTTTTTATTTACCGTTTACAGGACCCGAGCGATTCCGATTACGGAACGCCTTGGACCGCCGAGGTGGTGTGCGAAGACGGGTGGACGGGTTTACCCGAGGAGAACCTTCAGCTGGCGCCCAACGCCCCGAGCCGCGGGCGTAACTGCTCCATGCCGTGCTTCGACTGCGTCCACGGGACGTGCCAGGTGAGTTCTTTTTAATCATCGTATGGGCAATTTGTTTGACGTCATGTTTTGTTAACAGGACGACGGGAGTTGTCTCTGCGACTACGGTTACATCTGGCAAGGACCGCTCGCGGAGACTTCCGACGTGGGGGAGAAGGAACCGATCAGCCCGTTCCCGACTGTGCTGTACGGATTCTTCTACCAAGAGAAATACCACACGTGCGCGGCGAGGCACCCGTGCAACATGAACGGTGAGAGTTGTTTTTTATTTTTGTGATTCTTGTAATTCTTGCAATTAGACTGACGTCGTGTGTTGTTGTTCACAGGCGAGCTGTTCAACGCGACGTGCGGGCCGACTGGGGCGGGGTACACCGATAACCTCACGGCTTGGACCGTGCTGGACCCTGACAACAACGGCGGGTACGGGTGCACGGGTGTCATCGTCAACGGGACAGATTGCGTCGACGCCGTCACCGGTGAGAGTTTCTCTTTCATTTATCTTTACAGGCGATTAGATTGAATGCCCGTGTGTTTTGTTCACAGGTGAGCCCGCGGTGAACTTGTTCGCAATGGCGTACGCCGTCTGGGACGCGTTCGTCGATGCGTTTGTCCGCACCGAGCAGGTGAGTTCATGGGCAATTGGACTTTAGTACATCAAATATACGGGCAATTGGAATGACGGCGTGTCTTATTTACCGTTTACAGGTGAAGCGTTTGTTCAGCCAGTGGGGGCAGGTGCAGGGTGGGTACTGCGACGTCGGGGACGACGAGTTGCTGGACGGCCAGCCGTTTCACGGCGGGTATTGCGTCTGCGACTCCATCCGTAACGGCCGGTTCAAGCACCCGAGCGCGACTGGGTACGAGAGCAAGGCGTACGATTACTACTTTCAGGGATGGGCGGGGGCGCAGTGCGAAATTCCGTGCGGTGCGTTACATTTTAATTCTCGTGTGTACGGGCAATTGGACTGACGTCATGTTCTATTTACTGTTTACAGCGCCGTGCAGTGAAAACGGCATTTGCAACGCGCAGACGGGCGCGTGTGACTGCCACACGGGGTGGGCCGGGTTCCGGTGCCTCACCCCGTGCGAGCCGTGCGACCACGGCACGTGTCAGTACGACGGAACTTGCCTATGCGACGGTACTCGGCGTTTGGTAAGTTTATTTTAATTCGCGTATTGGCAAACAGACTGACTGACATCGTGTTTTGTGTAAAGGCTGAGGGTACGTACGCGCTGCGTCTGACTCGAGATCCTTTCTACATCGAACGCGGCGAGCACGTGTACGAGGTTCAGGGTGAACGGCGTTCGCGATACGTCCACCCGGTGTACATGCACACGTACGACTTGGAGGTACATTTAAAGGAAATTAGAATTCGTACGTATAGGCAATTCGACTGACGTCACTTGTGTTTTGGGTACAGGATTACATCTGGGAGCTGGAGTACGAGTGCCCGCAACGCGCGGAGTGCCGCGATCGCACCCCCGACACGCACCTACCAACCAGGCCCAACGAGACCTACTTTCGGTACACGACGCCAAACATCATCGAGGTGTTAAAGGTGAACGACGAGTTGAAAACGCTGCAGTCGTACAGGTGACTTTATTTTTGTTCTCTGACTGTCTGTTTGCCCGTACTGACGTTTTGTTTTATACAGAGACTCGCTCGTCACGGACGTGGAAGGCGTGCCTTTATCCATGGCGGAGGATGAGGTGTGCGAGTACACCGACGTGACCAACGTGGTGACCAAAGGTAAATGCATCGAGAAGATGCAGCAGCGATTGTTCGGACGAACCATGCGAGGCTGCGGCACTGAGTGGGACTCGGTCAGACCTTGGGACTGCGACGACGTCGTCAAGTCGCACTTTGTCCGCGAGCGTAACCTCGAGCTCGGCAAGGTGGAGGTCATGTCCATGAAGTCGGTACAGTCCACCGAGGCTGAGAACGTGTGGTTCGCGAACAACGTCAACGAACGACAGCGATTGGTGCGTTTCTTTTTAATCTTTTCTCGTATGGGGGATTAGACTGACGGCGTGTTTTGTTTACAGATCAACACCATGACCCGCGGGCGTTTCAACGCGAGCACGGGCGAGTTCGAGACGATACGGGACCCGGACTATCACATGATCTGGATCGTCCACCAGCTCATTCACGGCGTCGCGTCGGGCGACGCCTACACCGGCTGGAAATGCGACGTCAAGTGCCAGGAGTGCGACCAGGACCACGGAACTTGCCAGTACGACGGCACGTGCGAATGCGCCGAGGGCTGGTACGGACCCGCGTGCGACAGGCGATGCGATTGTTACCGACACGTGGCGGTGAAGAACGCGCTGGAGCTGCGGGACCAGACGGAGGACGTCATGCTGGAGAGCGTGGAGTCGCACAGCGGGTTCCCGATTCAACCGGTGAGTAGTGTACCCTCGCAGTCTCCTTTCCGTACTCAAACACCCAATTACAAACACCCAATTACCACCCAATTACTGACCGAACACCGCCACCCCGTCACCACCACTCAGCACGGTACGTGTCAGCGCGACGGCACCTGTCGCTGCTACGCGGACCCCGACGGCACGGAATGGACGGGAAAAGACTGCTTCACGCGATGCAAGCCGTGCTCGCACGGCCGATGCGGGTCGGACGGCGAGTGCCGGTGCGACCTCGGATGGACGGGTGACCAGTGCGACACGCCGAGGTACGCACGGCAAACAGTCTCCCTCCCATACTCAAATACCCAATCACCACCCAATTACTGACCAATTACTGACCGATCGCCCCACGTTCGCGTACAGGTACGTTGAGGCGTTTCCGTGCGATTACGACCACGGCATGTCTCTGTCGGACGGAACTTGTAAGTGCCTGCGTGGGTACACCGGGTACGACTGTTCCCTGGCGTGTTCGCCGTGCGTGCACGGGGATTGCCAGATGGACGGGCAGTGCTACTGCCGGCCGGGGTGGACGCTTCCGGACTGCTCGAAGAAGATTTGGTACGTTTATTTTTGTTTCCACATGGGCGATTAGTCTGATGCGATGTTTTGTTTCCACAGGGACGGCGGCGTGATTCGCAGTGATTTTTCGCTTAGCTCGGAAGGCTGGCGCGTGCACAACAACTCGTGCCCTGGAACGTTCGAGTACGTCCAGGGCACCGAACCCGACCACGGCGTCGTCCACGCGGCGACGATTCGCGGGCGGTGCCTCGGCGACGGCGACGGCGACGGCGACTCGGGGCTCGAATGGGACGGAGCGTCTGGTTTTCTTTACCTCACCGATCGCCTACCGAAGGACGGCCCTGGTGAGATTGCGTACTTCCGGGCTCCCGCCAAGTTCCTCGGCGATCAACTCGATAACGCGTACAACGCGACGCTGGCGTACGAGCTGTACCTCGCGGGCGGCGGCGAGACGAATCAAAACGCAGCCGCGACGCCGACGACCAAACACGAGCTCGGGAGCGAAGCTGAGCAAGCTCCAGACGTCGTCCTCGTCGGCGGCAAACCACGGCACAGGATCGAACTGCCGCCGTGGGATATATGGGACAAGCACTCGGTGTACGAGTGGTCCAGGCAAAACTTCCCGGAGCTCCCGTTGAACTTGAGGTGGAGTAAGGAACGTTTAGTTCGAACCGTTGAGGCGTATCTCGACACCCCGCAGGTACGTACATATGCGCAAACAGTATCTCCACCCCATACTCAAATACCCAATCACCACCTACTTACGACAACCGATCGCCCCACATCCCCACATCCACAGGTCGTGCTCGGGATCCGCGCGGCGCGTGTGCCGCACTATCCCCCGGAGACGTGCGTCGCCGAGCACTGCTCCGTGAACTTCAACTTTGACTTGGTCGAAACCGCGGGGTGGTTCAATCTTGCCACGATTCCGCAAGGCTTCGGGTGGTCCGACTTTGACCCGGATTTAGATGAGTCCAGGGACGAAGACGACCGACGGTTCGTGTTCCAAGGTGAGTGCACCCCGAGAGTCACCCGAGAGTCCATACTCAAATACCCAATTACCACGCAATTACTGACCGATGACCCCCCGCGTACCCACACAGACGACGGGACAAAATACGTGGGTAAAAAACAGGGATCGCCGTACGACCCGTTCGCGGGTGTCTCCAGGGAACAGTTTCGTTCCACGGGCGCCGCGGGTATCCCATCGCCGGACCCAGCCGCCACGGTCGCGACGAGGGGCGACGGGGGCGAGGTTAACTTCGTGTGGGAACGCGGCGACGGCGCGAGCGTACCCAACAGGGGCAACCCCGGTGAGTTTATTTTAATTATTTTCTATACAGGAAATAGGATTGACGTCGTCTCTTATTTACAGACCTCGCGGATATTTTAAAATCGGTGGCGGACGCTGGGGGAGATCCGACGTCCACGCGCGCCGTCCTCGACGCCATCGCGGACCCGTTCAAACCAGGTCGCCTGGACACCTACTGGAACAAACCAGGACGGCAGGGTGCGTTCCCGCCCGGGACGTACCCTGGCAACGGAGGCTTCGCCGGCACTTGGAGTAAATCGGAAACGGCAAATAGGTGAGCGTTTCTTTGTGTTCTCTGACTGTTTGCCCATACTAAATTTGTGTTTTCTTTTCAGCAACGACGGGGGGTGGAGGTCCGCTCGACCCGGGGATGAACGACGACGCTGGGACGTGCTACCGGAGGTGTACGAGGCGGTGACGCGTAACAGAGCGGCGCGCGTGGGTGAATCCGCGAGCTTCAGCGACATGGCGTGGTGCCTGGCGTCGTTGACCGAGGTTCTGATCCGAGCGGATTACTACGGCGACGATAAGTATCGGTGAGTTTCTTTTAACTCTCGTGTGGGCAATTGGTTTGACGGCAATTGGATTGACGGCTTATTTATCTATTTACAGAGCCTCTGGGGAACGATTCGCGGCGACGAACGCGATGGGACCGGGCGAGACGGTCCGGCTGGACCACGTGATGATCGCCAAGAAGGACCCGCACACCGACCCAACGCATTGGCTCGCCCTCGAGTTTGCGAATTTCATGAGTTGGGTGGAGCAGTACAGTAAAGATTACTCAGTGGCGTACCTCACCGGTGCGTTTCTTTTCTTTTTATTCGAAGTTCTTTTTATGCTCGTACGGGCGATTGGACTGAGGCCTTGTGTTTTGTTCATTCACAGATTACTTCGCCGACTACAACCGAACGTTGCGGCTGTCTATATGCAGCGGCAACGGCGTGTACCGCAACGGTGACCCGGCCAACGGGTGCGAGTGCTACGACGATTGGCTCGGCGGTGACTGCGAGCTCGCGTGTCCCGCGTGTGTCAACGGGGCGTGCGGCTTGGGACCCGTGGAGTCAGACGGGAACCAGACGGCTGTTTGCGAGTGCCAAGAAGGGTGGGCCGGGACCTTATGCGACATCGAGTGCCCTCCTTGCGATTACACCCGCTCGTCGTGCGCGACGGACGCGCTGGGTCAGCCCTCGTGCGCGTGCGACGAAGGGTACGGCGGAGCGTACTGCCAGCTGGACTGCCCTCCGTGCGACTACGAGGTTAGCAGTTGCGGGTCGACCAATTACATCGGTGATTTTCCCGGCACTGCGGCGACGTGCGGCTGCGACGATCCGACCGCGCGCGTGGGTATACTGTGCGAGCTGGTGTGCCCGCAGCCCAACTGCGGCAACGGAGTGTGCGCGCATACTTTGGAGGGTAAGTCGTACGACGGGACGACGGTGCAGCAGCGCGCGGGTGACGCCTCCTTTTGCCGGTGCGTACAGTCTATATTCAGTCTCCATCCCATACTCAAATACCCAATTACCACCCGATTACTGACTTTTCGAACTACATCCACATACAGGTGCGACGACGGCTGGGTCGGGACCTTTTGCGACGATCCGTGCCCTGGTGGCCCGAACCACCCCACGCTCGCGGGCGCGTTCCCCTGCCTCGGCCGCGGTACGTGCGCGCTGGGTTCGTCTGGAACCGCGGTGTGCAACTGCGTGACTGGGTACATCGGAACGGCGTGCGATCAGGCCATCGGCGTGTGCGGCGACGGCTTGGTCAACGTCGGCGAGGAATGCGACGACGGTGCGTCTCTTTTTATCGACTTTCTTGTCATCTTCGTACGGGCAATTGGACTGACGGCGTGTTTTGTTGAACTCTTACAGGCAACGCGAATAATTTGGACGGGTGCGATAACGGGTGCCGCATCGAGCCCAACTTTCGGTGCGAGAGCGTGCCGCGCGATGACGTGACGCCCGTGGAGGGCGTCGCGGCGTCGCTCATCTCGGAGTGCACGTGCCCGGGGATCCTCTCCCCGGTCCTCGGCTGCTTAGTCGCCTAACCGACTACCTTAGAAGGTACCTTCTAGAAATGCTCAGCTACTATTCATTACATAGACTATTCATAGTTTGCGCGGCGCGAGTAACTCTTATCACGCCGGAACGTTCGCGGAGACGTACTCGGCGCTGGTTGGATCCCCCCGGGCGGGTACCATCGCCTCCATCTTCGCGCACCTCGCCGCGGCGCGCTGGTATTTCACGTTGACCCTTGCGAGTTCTTTTCGCA
>Ga0222716_10002134_pt1 | contig 16088 bp, 16 predicted proteins | sample C33_13DmetaG_FD_165044 | JGI IMG/M metagenome (GOLD analysis project Ga0222716, IMG submission 165044) | Estuarine water microbial communities from San Francisco Bay, California, United States - C33_13D | ecosystem: Environmental > Aquatic > Marine > Unclassified | place: USA: California... | reverse complement strand
ATTCGAAAATCTGACACCTTTGTTCCCGCAAGAACGACTTCAGCTGGAGCTAGGTAACGGAAGTACCGAAGATTTAACTCCTAGAATAATAGATCTAGCATCACCCATAGGAAAAGGTCAGAGGGGTCTCGTCATTTCACCTCCAAAGGCGGGGAAAACAATGATGCTGCAAAGTATCGCTCATTCTCTAGGGGTGAATCATCCTGATTGCTATCTTATTGTGTTGTTAATAGATGAAAGACCAGAGGAAGTTACTGAAATGCAGCGTTCTGTGCGCGGAGAGGTGATTTCTAGTACCTTCGATGAACCTGCAAGTAGGCATGTTCAGGTAGCTGAAATGGTTATAGAAAAAGCTAAACGTCTTGTAGAGCATAAGAGAGATGTAATTATCCTGCTCGACTCTATAACGCGTTTAGCGAGGGCATATAACACTGTTGTTCCTTCATCAGGAAAAGTTCTAACCGGGGGCGTTGATGCAAATGCTCTCCAACGACCCAAACGCTTTTTTGGCGCAGCAAGGAATATCGAAGAGGGAGGAAGCCTCACAATTATGGCAACTGCTCTGGTGGATACCGGGTCGCGGATGGATGATGTTATATATGAAGAGTTTAAGGGAACAGGAAACATGGAGGTCCATTTGGATCGTAAGATAGCCGAAAAACGTATCTTTCCTAGTGTAAATATCAATCGATCCGGCACTCGACGAGAAGAGATACTGACTAAGCCTGACGAACTTCAAAAAATGTGGATTCTCCGAAAACTTTTACACCCTATGGAAGAAGTCGCAGCGATGGAATTTTTACTCGAGAGATTTAAGGCGACAAAAAATAATGCAGACTTTTTCGACGCGATGAAGCGATAAAATTATTTGAAATAATCATTAACCTGGAGGCCAATCGAAGGTTCTGCCTGCCAGTATGTGCAAATGTAGATGAAAAACGGTTTGTCCCGCAGCAGACCCATTATTGACTACCACTCGAAAACCTTCGGTATAGCCTAATAACCGCGCCACACGAGGGGCCGTTAGTAAGAGATGCGCCAACAACTTGCCGTCTCCATCGACGGCTTCAGATAACATCTTAAGTGGCACTTTCGGACAAAGCAAAACATGCAAGGGCGCTTGAGGAGCAATATCTCTGAATGCAATGCACAACTTATCTTCAAACACGATGTCCGCGGGAATTTCTCTCGCAATAATCTTCTCAAACAAAGTAGGTTCGGTCATATACTGCTCACCAATGCGTTGTTATTTCAGTTCCATCGCTTTTAAGCTGCGGTTGCATTACAAGCTTACCATCTCGACGAAGAAAATCTCCTACGTGCTGCGAAAACGATCCAACTTTCACGTCTTGAAAATAAAAACGAAGAGTCTGCGTAATAGTAGGAAACGCTATCTCTGACCAAGGAATTTGCTCCTCGCTGTATAATTGACATTCTAAGCTTTCTAGCCCCGGCGCGAAATCTGGCTCACTAAGGTCTGCGAGAAACATTACATAGATTTGATTAATTTCAGGAAGACTGAATATGGTAAATAGGTGAGATATCTCTACCCGCGCACAAGCTTCCTCACGCGTTTCCCTAACCGCTGCCTCAATAAGCGTTTCTCCATTTTCCATATAGCCTGCAGGTAAAGTCCACCATCCCAGCCTAGGCTCGATAGCGCGCTTACACAGCAGGATCTGACCTTCCCAAACAGGAAGACAACCGGCGACCACTTTTGGGTTCTGATAAAATACTGACTCACAATTGCCACAAACATAACGCGCTCGATCGTCACCCTCAGGCACGGACTTACCAACCTCGTTTGATCCACATTTACTGCAGTAATCCAATTAAAACCCCTTTTGTGCAAACTAGATTAGTTAAGCGGGCCCAACCAGCCGTACCACGAAAAGCTTACATTTATTTAAAAGATTAATTACATTACTTTAGCGTAACATAGGCATTATAAAAAGAAGAAAGTGATAGTAGGCACAACCATGCAGCAAAACAATCAAAATACTAAGAGTACGCAGGTATATCTGAATACAACTAATAGTCTGGTCAGTTAACATGGCAACTCTACAAGGAACTGAAAAATTTGAGCACGGGCGAGCACCCAAAGTAGGTGTGTTGCTCTGCAATTTAGGCACTCCCAAAGCACCTACCGCCCCAGCAGTGAAAAAATACTTAGCAGAATTTTTATCTGATAACAGAGTAGTCGAGTTATCGAAATTACTTTGGCTCCCTATTTTACATGCCATCATTCTGAACACGCGTCCTAAAAAATCTGCAAAAGCGTATAAAAGTATATGGACTGACAGCGGCTCTCCTTTACTTGTCTTCTCAGAAGGGATTCTAAATAAGCTGCAAAAGAAGTTTGAGGCGTTCGATGATAGTAATCTGATTTTCGGATTAGGGATGCGTTACGGCGAACCGTCTATACAAACGGCTATAAATGATTTGCAGAAAAAAAATATCAGAAAAATTTTAATATTACCCTTATACCCGCAATATGCGTCGGCCACGACTGCATCAGTTTACGATGCGGTCTTCGACTATTTCAAAACGCAGCGCTGGATACCAGAGTTACGCTTTGCATCAGATTATCATGACAATCCTCTATATATTTCGGCAATCGTCAAATCAATCAGACGAGAGTGGAGAGTCGGTAATAGGGGACAACATCTTCTATTTTCTTTTCATGGCATTCCTAAAGACACTTTCCTTGCAGGTGATCCCTATCACTGCCAATGCCATGCGACAACTAGAATGGTCGCGGAAGAACTTGGCTTAACGGACAAAGAATGGACATTAACATTCCAATCTCGATTTGGTCCAAAACAATGGCTCGAGCCCTATACCGACAAAACGTTAGAAAAGCTGGGGGCTGGAGGAGTCAAAAATGTCGATATAGTTTGCCCCGGATTCGCAGTCGATTGTCTTGAAACGTTAGAAGAAATCTCCATACTAAATCAAAACCTTTTTCGTGAGCATGGCGGAGAAAAAATCAACTATATTGGCGCATTAAATGACTCTACCGAACAAATAAACTTGCTGTCTAATATTTTGGAGAGACATCTTTCAAACTGGGATAAACCTATAGACAAAACACTACTGGAACAATCGGCCTCTAGAGCCTTAGACGCCGGAGCCCCTAAATAGCAATCTATACCTTGAGTAACACATTCTTTAGGGGTTGACGGAACTGCTTGCCAATACTCTCTGGATATCCATACCAAAACATCCCTATTGGCTTCTCTGCACTCATTGTAAATCCTACGATGTTAGCGAAATCACTTGTCTCAATAATACTGCCAGTAGTCCACTTGACTCCAACGCCTTTCGTCCATAAAAAAAGCATTAAATTTTGTGCGGCACAACAGCATGCTGCATAGTTTTCCTGCTCTTCCTTTTCATTTGCAGACTTTTTGGAAGTAATAACTAACCACCCGGGAACAGCCTGCCATCTATTCTTTTTTACCTCAGCAAATCTCGCTCCCTTATTGGTCAAGTTTTCCCTATAATTCATATCTATAATTTGAGCCTTTGGCCTGTCACTAAGTAGGTAGTACTTCCAAGGCTCTGTTAGAAAGTGATTTGGCGCCCAGCAAGCAACATCAATAGCCCGCTCAATTAAATCATCACTTACTTTTGCTGTCTCAAATGCATGTACTGTCCTCCTTCCCAAAATCACGCTTTCCAAACTTTGAGACCATTCCCTGCTCATAAACTCTCTCCGAAATATCAATTCAACTTTATCTCACACAAATTTTGTTAAATATAATATGAAGTATCTGGTTAATATGCGATTATAAATAAGAGAATTAATCAGGCTAATTCTCTGCGTTAGAGTCTGCGTCGCGTTAAGGCATCATTCTCTCCGCATTAGCAACATATAATTAATCTATGGAATATCAAGAAATGGTTAAACCAGTTATCGGTATCTTAGGCGGGAGCGGGTTCGTCGGTAGTTATCTCTCAAATGAACTAATAAAAAACGGTTATGCCGTACGGATAATCACAAGAAAAAGAGAAAATGCCCGGCACCTCTGGCTTCTTCCGCAAAGTGAAATCAAGGTGACCAAAACTTTTACAAAAGAAGCATTGAGTCAAATACTCGATGGCTGTGTCGCGGTAGTAAATCTTATTGGGATCCTGAATGAAAAATGGGATAACGGGAAAGGATTTAAAGCGGTGCACACCGATATTACTGAAAATTTATTGGAGGCCTGCAAGCGCCTAGATATCCCGCAGTTATTACAAATAACCGCGCTAAACGCAAATAAATCTGACGCGAGCTATTATTTAAACTCAAAAAATGCGGCTGAGGCAATATTATTAGCGACTAAGGCCGAAGAAAGTGCTAAAGCTAATCAAAACGGAAAGGCTACCAGCCTACCTAAGGTGACTATAATCCGGCCATCAGTGATCTTTGGTCCAAGGGACAGCTTTACGAATCGTTTTCATACACTATTAAAATTCGCACCCCCAATATTCCCTCTAGCTATGGGGCACACCAGACTGCAGCCTATTTATGTAGGGGATGTTGTGAACACCATACTTAAGATACTACAAAACCCACAAGTGCAGCGGGAAGCCTTTGACATAGCCGGGCCTGAAATACTAACCCTGAAAGAAATTGTTGAATACATAGCAAAACTGACTGGCTATAGAACAAAAATCCTTGCTCTAGGTGGAGGCCTATCCGCAATACAGGCTAATATTATGCAATACTGTCCAGGTAAGCCGTTCTCAAGAGATAATCTTCGCTCTCTTCAAGTTGAATCCATCTGCACTGATGAGAATGGACTTTCGCAACTAGATATCATTCCCACCAGTATGGATTCAATAGTGCCAGGATATTTGGCGAAAAAAAGCAGCCGGTTTGCGTACTACAAGTTTCGCGATAGAACCTGATTATGATGCATATAAAGAGATAGCCAGTTACGACTTACATGAAGATTTACAAAGTAGGCGGTGCCGTTAGAGACTCGCTGTTAAAAAGAAGTCCAGAAGACACGGATTGGGTTGTAGTAGGAGCCAATGAAAACTACTTACTAAAAATGGGGTTTGATCGGGTAGGAAAAGACTTCCCTGTGTTCCTCCACCCTCATACCAAAGAAGAGTACGCGCTAGCACGACTGGAAAGAAAAACTGGTGAAGGTTACCTTGGTTTTGAAACGACAACCCATGAGTCAGTCACTTTAGAAGAAGATTTATCGAGAAGAGACTTCACCATAAATGCTATGGCGTCGGATGAATTAGGTAATATAATCGATCCATACGGTGGACTTAATGACTTGAGGAAATGTATCCTCAGGCATGTAACCGAAGCGTTTTTAGAAGACCCCTTAAGGATTCTGCGTGGTGCAAGATTTGCAGCTAAACTTAATTTTTCCGTTGCGGATGAGACGATCGCCATAATGATGGAAATGGTGGCTAAAGACCAACTCTCAGAATTAAAAGCGGAGAGAATTTGGTCCGAATTTAAGAGAGCTATAGTCACAGATCATCCACTGCTATTTTTCAAGGTGCTAGCACAATGTCGAGCGTTACCAAACCTATTACCAGAATTCAGTCCACTTTTTGGGAAGTTTTTTAATGGAGAATCTCATTCACAAGATACAAAAATTCTGTCGCTGTTAGATAGAAAGGATAGAATCGAACGCGACCCGGAGCTAGTTTTTGCCATTATCTGCCGAGCCTTATTTTTATATAACCAAGAAAATGGAGAGCTCACTTCCAGCCAAATGAGCTCTTTCTGCGATCGATTAAAGGTACCAAAAAAATTCAAAACTATCGCTAAAAGAGCCAGCGCCTTTAAGCTTATAAAAAAAGAATTTAGAACGCGGTTAGGCAATGAAATTATACGTTTACTCGATGCAGTTGGCGGCTTTAAAAATGACTACTTATTTTCGAAGCTATTGCTCCTATATGAACTTGAACTAGAAACCAAACGAGATACCCATAGCTATGTTTCTGCGAAAGAACTTATGGTGGTAAAAAATGCCATAAAAAACATGGATAACAATGATTTGATCCAGAAAAATTTCAGTGGAGAGTCGTTCGCCGAGCAGCTCAAAACTAGGAGAATAGCACTCGCTAATGATACGCTTGCTCTGTCTGCCAGAGCTCACGGAGTCTAGAGTCACGACCGCATTGGTATCTGTATAATTTATATCTAACTGGATTATTTAGATAGTAGTTTTGATGGTAGGACTCTGCGGGATAAAACTGTACAGCAGGTCTTATGGCGGTAACAATCTTATTATTTGGGAATCGAAAGTTCTGTAATTCTTCTAATTGGCGGTTCGTCTCGCTCTTTTCTTCCTGGTTTGAAAAATACACCACACTCACGTACTGCTGCCCCCGATCACAAAACTGTCCTCCTGGATCAAACGGATCAATATTTTTCCAATAAACCTCTAAAAGTTGAGCGAACGAAATTTCTGATGAGTCGTAAGTTACCCTAATAGCCTCTACGTGACGTGTGTAGCCTTTTGCTACTTCGTTATAAGTTGCATTTTCCTTAGACCCTCCAATATAGCCTACAGTAGTAGCATTTACGCCGATCACCGAATCAAAAGGTTCTTCTAGACACCAAAAACAACCCCCGGCAAAAATAGCTGATTTGGTATTTTGTATCTGATCTTCCAAACTCACAGCATGAATTGAGGTGGAATTCATTGAAAATACGATTATAAAAAGTCCTAGAATAAGTCGGTATAAGATAAAGGGTAACATTCCAACCCTATCTAATAGTCGAATAAAATAATAAATCCCCCCATAGGCAAAAATAGCTGATAACGCAGTCATAGTTCCTAACGTAAGCCATTGTCCAGGGCTGATAACAAAACTGTTAGCTACAATTTCGTAAACGACAGCCGCCAGTATTGTCGGGATTCCTAATAAAAATGAAAACCTAACCGCACTTTCACGAGAAAAACCGAGCAAAAGAGCTGCCGATATTGTGACTCCCGAGCGGGAAGTTCCAGGTATAAGAGCAAGGGTTTGGATCATCCCAATAGATATCGCATCTCTCCAATTCATACTATCTATAAGTCGACTTTTACTGCCAACAGCATCCGAGGCCCAAAGAACTCCCCCGAATACGATGGTCATTACCCCTATTACATAAACAGATCTAAGTTCGGCCGCTATAAAATCATGAAATACTAAGCCAGAAAGTACTATTGGCAATGTGGCAACGATTAAACAAATAGAAAGAAATTTATCGCCACATCGTATGTCTTTCCGTTTCTTTGGGAACCATGAGTAGCACAGCCTATTAATATCTTTTCGAAAATAAACACATACCGCAATCAGGGATCCTAAATGAGCAGCAATATCAAGACTCAGTCCTTGATCGGTCCAGGTGGTAAATTTAGCTACTAAAATCAAATGGGCGCTACTTGATACGGGTAAGAACTCAGTAACACCCTGAACAAAAGCTAACGTTACTAGTTGTAGAAAAGTCACTTTTACCCCAACCTAAAGCGTTCGTTGTCGGCAAATCCAGACATGTTCTTTTCGAGCCGATAAGAACATGCCATGAACTTAAAACTCTCACCCATCTGGGAGGGTAAAATTAATCGCTTCGCCTCTTGTGCTACTCTGTAAGCATCAACGCTGTCGCCGACACTCAACGTCGCAATGTGATCACCTAGCTTGTTACCTATTAAAAACTTTGCCTGAGAGGTAAAGCCATCGACGGCGAATCCTGCGGATAATGCGCATTCAGCTAAGTAAGAAAAATTAACCGACGTGGTGATGTCCTGAAGACCTACGGCGAAGAAGGGGTTATCGTTCAAATGATGCTTGAAGTAGCATCGCAAAGTACCGTCACACCTATCTAGGTGAAAAAAATCCTGATTAACATATCCATAATCTGCGACTAAAAGTATCCCACGTTTCATAAATTTCTTGAATTGCTCGAACCATATACCTTGTGTCTCAACATACTCCGTTGTGTAGCCTTCCGGATAGTTCGACATCTGATCACGTATCAATTCTGGTATGACGGAACATTCTATTATCTCCCAGATGAAATTTTCGCCATCATAAGCCACCCCCAGTTCCTTTATTTTGCCACGCTGAATAGTAAATCGCTTAGCGGGCATAGCGTCAAATACTTCATTTGCTATAGCAACACCAAAAAAACCTTCACTAGGACAAGTTGTGTACCACTTAATTTTATCAGCCAATCGGGAGTTGATTTTCGACAGCCTAATTTTTTGTCTCTGTGAAAGATGTGGACTCGGCTCTATAATGGAATAATTAAAATTGTCCACTGAAATTTTCCCATCGAAATAACGTATAATCGTGTCCGCGAGGGCGCCTGTCCCAGCTCCAAATTCCGTAATCGCCACATCATTTTCATCCAAAATTTCGGCGCATTGCTCGGCAATACAAAAGCCAAAAAGATCACCGCTCTCGGGTGCGGTCACAAAGTCACCTTTGGCACCAAAAATCTCTTGTCCAGCGACATAATAACCTAGTGAATCGGCGTATAGCGCTAGAGACATGAAACGATCAAAAGGAATTACTTGTTGTCTAGTAGCTCCAATTTCACTCGAAATTAAGTGCGTGAGTTTCCGAGAACGCTCTAGACCTTTTGGCGAGATATCTTGTAAGCTAAAAGTCTGATCTGAATTTTTCATCTAATTCCAGCACACATCATGCATAATAATTTTGGGGGAGGAAAAAAATTAATACTAAAATAGTTCAACCTGTGGCGCTAATCACTGGCGCTGCCAAAAGAGTCGGTGCCGCGATAGCGCAACAACTTCACGCGGACGGGTACCAAATCGCTATACACCATCATACATCGATCGACGAGGCGTATCAGCTCGAAGAAGATTTAAATAAAAAACGTCCAAACTCAGCCTTTATTATAAAACAAGATCTAGCGGAAAAAAATGCGGCAAATAAACTCATAAAAATGGTAGTCAATAAGACCGGCCAAATAAATCTGCTAGTCAATAATGCTTCTATCTTTTTGGAAACATCCTTGGAACAAAGTAAAAGCGTCGAGAATTTATGGGATCTTTTACACGCCATTAACGCGCGAATACCATATTTTTTGTCATTAGAAGCAATACCTTTTTTGCGTGAATCGCAAGGCTCTATTGTAAATATTACAGATATTCACTCAGAGAAACCCAGAAAAAACTACTCTGCCTATTGCTCGTCTAAAGCAGCATTAGTAGCTGTATCTAACTCTCTCGCCCTTGATTTAGCGCCCGATATAAGGGTCAACTGCGTAGCTCCTGGTGCCATTCTTTGGGCTTCGACCGAGAACCGCGCGGTACAAGATGACGCAATAGGATCAACACCGTTAGCTAGAATTGGTAATCCGTTCGATATTGCGCAAGCCGTCAGCTATCTAGCAAAAGCAGAATATGTTACTGGCCACGTACTTAATGTTGATGGGGGGCGAACTCTTAATACCTAAATTAACACTACTATATCTTTGCCTCAATCGGAATAAAAGCTTCGACAAACCATGTATCCGCCACTTCTGCGAACCACCAAGTCTGCTCATCTATAATCTCAACTAGTGCTCCGGTATCTATCTCATAGAAGGAAATTTTTGCCACAACCCGCGCTTCTCTGCCGCCGTCAGAAATAAAGCTACTCAGCACTGTATAGCTATGGATACGATATAAAAAGACACTCTCACCCAGTGGAGCCACTTTTCTGCCATCGCGGTGCTTCACCCATCTATAGGCTTCTCGAAAGTATCCATATTTCAAATTTTTTACATAACTTGAAACTGTTTTTTCAAATTCAGCCAATTTCTTATCTGTTTTATTTTGGCCCAAAAACTTAAAAGATGGTGAATGTGCCACGAATTCTTCCTCGAGCAAGCCCCCGACATAATCCACACTAGTGCAACTTGCTGTCATCAGCGCTATCGCCACTAAAAGATAGTGCTTCTTGCAAAAATATAGACAGCAGGTTAGCTGGCGCACCAAATCGCTAAAACACATCTGAAATTTCCTGCAATCGAGGTGATAATTTCTTTATTTTTTTTAATGTCATCGACAGGTCGATCTGAGCATCAGGATGGATCCAAGAAGGGTACAGGTTAGCCAGCGGCCCAATGAAATAACTCGTTCTTAAGATGAAACTATAATCCAAACAGTATTCGACTTTCGAATCTAACGAACTGTCCGCCAATAAAAAAACCAAATCTAAATCGATAGGGATCTCGTGCGATAGAGAACCTGATTGATGCCGGCCACAACACCTTTCGATATGTTTTAGCTTCGCTATTAAGTTTGAGTAAGATAGGAAACAGTGGAAACTAACCGCAAAATTCCAATACTTTAGCTCTTTACCGCCAGATAGATCATGACTTTCATATAGAACTGATCGACTAATACAAGTAAATTCCCGATTCAACTTCTGCATGCAGGCCTTAATGTTTTCAGCATGCGAGACATTTGTCCCAATTAAAATACATGCTTTTTTCTCGGAATTATTCAGAATTTTTCGCCACGCTCAATTACTATACCGACCTCAAAGACCTCTGATAAAACACCGCGTTTTCCGATAGTCAACTTCACCCACCTCACACTAAACTCACTTAATATGATCTCGGAAATCTTCTCGGCGAGACTTTCCACCAGCTGAAATTCGGTAGACTTAGCATATTCAATCACGCGATCGCTGACCGCTTTGTAATCAACTGTGTCAGAAAGGTCATCAGATTTAGCAGCGTCGGTAATATCCGCACCTAGCTCTAAGTTCAGGATCAAGTTTTGCCTTATATGACGCTCCCATTCCCATACCCCAATGAGAACATCCACTTGTAAGTCACGAAGATATATTATGTCCATAAGTCTCTTGAAGTTCGCAAAAGTAAGATAGTATCAAACTTCAAAGTCTCTTGGGTGCGATTGTTTAAATTAGGTTAATATTTGCATTATGATAATAATCCTTTCAGTCAACATTTTCGCCTACCTACTGGGTTCAATTTCAAGCGCCATTGTCGTAAGCAAATTATTCAAAGTCGCTGATCCAAGGGAAATAGGGTCTGGCAATCCCGGAACTACCAATATTCTGCGTTATGCTGGGAAAACAGCCGCTGCTCTGACCCTAATTGGCGATGTCTCAAAAGGAATAATCCCGATAGCTATAGGACATAAGCTAGGTTTTACGGCGGAGATACTTTCTGTAATTGGACTGTGCTCGCTTATAGGGCACATTTATCCAGTTTTCTATCATTACAAGGGCGGTAAAGGGATCGCTACGTTTATTGGTATTTTAGTCGCCTTGAATTGGTTGCTGGCATGTTGCTTTGTCCTTACATGGTTAGCAACTGCATTGTTTACCCGCTATTCCTCATTATCTGCACTCCTAGCAATAACGGTAACGCCTGTGGCCGGCTATATCATAGAAGTTCCTACTACAATGCTGATTGTGCTGACTTGCTGCTCAATAATTATATGTGTCCATCACAAAAAAAATATATTAAATCTGGTGAAGGGTGATGAGAAAAAAATAGGCCAGAAGGCCGATCTATAAGCTACCCTAATCATGGCATGGGAGGACTCATCTCTGATAGTGGCCATCGAGCTTTAACCTGATCCTCGAGAGTGTCTGATTCCCCCGCTACCATACGGCAATAACCAGCAAAGGCTATCATAGCTCCATTATCTGTCGTGAACTGCATGGAAGGAAAAAAAACTTCACTTGCCAGATCTTGGCATACACTCTCTAAGCGTCGTTTAATTGCCTTATTCGCACTCACGCCTCCAGCAACCACTAATTTACGCACCCCTGTTTGCTCTATTGCACGCCGACATTTTACGGAAAGGACATCAACTACAGAATCACTAAAAGCACGACATATGTCAGCACGATTTAATTCTATATCTCGAAGATTGTTGATAGTAGTCATTACATGGGTTTTAAGACCACTAAAACTGAAGTCTAAGCCGGGCCGATTAATCATCGGCCTAGGAAATGTAAATGCTGATGAGTCGCCCTCTTTCGCTAAAGCCTCAACAATAGGGCCTCCTGGGTAACCTAACCCAAGCATTTTCGAAACTTTATCAAAGGCCTCTCCCACCGCATCATCGAGAGACTCTCCTAAAATCTCATACTCACCCAGGCTGCGCGCATGTACTAATAGTGTGTGCCCGCCAGATACTAGTAGAGCTAAAAATGGCATTTCTAGACCTTCTCTACCATCTAGCATTGGAGCCAACAGGTGTCCTTCCATATGATTGATCGCGAGAGACGGAACATCTAACGCCCACGCCAGCGACCGCGCAAAGCCCGCACCAACCAAAAGTGCTCCAGCCAACCCCGGACCAGCCGTATAGGCAATACCGTCCAAAGCCTTTACATCTAAATCCGCTTTCTCTAAAGCATCCTCCATGAGTGAACCTACTTTGCGAATATGGTCCCTAGATGCTAACTCAGGAACCACTCCGCCGTACTTGGCATGAGTCTTAACCTGACTAAATAAAATATCAGCTAAAAGGCCGCGTTCGCTATCATAAATAGCCACCCCTGTCTCGTCACAGGAAGTTTCAATACCCAAAATTTTCATTATATTTAGCACCCAAAGTATCTAAAAGCGTGACTTACGAACGAATTATAGTTATATTTCGCCAGCTTTAGTAAAAATAATCAACGCAGTAGGAAACATAAAAAGCATGCCAAACATCCGTGTGAGAGAAAATGAGCCGTTCGATATCGCGATGAGACGCTTTAAGCGCGCGTGCGAGAAAGAAGGTGTTCTCGCCGAAGTCCACAGAAGAGAGTTCTATGAAAAACCAACTCAGGTGAGAAAACGTAAAGCCGCCGCCGCAGTCAAGCGCTGGCAAAAAAAAGCATCCCGCCAAATAATTCACCGCAAACGTATGTACTAGCAGATCTTCTGCGTGTGAAAAAGTCCTCGAACGAGGTCGGACTTAGTCAAAAGTGATAAAAGACAAATTACTGGAAGATATAAAAACCGCGATGCGAGCCGGAGAAAAAAGTTCGTTAGCGGCACTTCGACTTGCCTCGGCCGCATTCAAACAATATGAGGTAGATAATCGTACTGAAGTTTCTGATGAAACGGCAAATCAAATATTGACGAAAATGGTGAAACAACGACGGGAGTCTATCACGCAGTACGAGGCGGGAAATAGACAGGATCTTGTTGATCAAGAGCAATTTGAGATCAACCTGCTAATGACATATCTGCCGAAGCAATTATCTACCGAAGAAATTAAGGTCCGAGTGATATCAGTGATCAAAGATTGTGATGCATCGAGCATGCGCGATATGGGCAAAGTAATGGGCGCGCTTAATACCGAACTACAGGGTAAAGCGGATATGAGTACAGTAAGTAGCTTAGTTAAGACCCTACTTTCTTCGAGCTAGTAAGTTTGTCTTTCCGATTGTCACTATGCTGTCTACAATGAGCTATGGCAGGACGTATACCCGAACAATTTATTGATGATTTAGTCACCAGAATAGACATTGTAGAGTTGATAGAGAATTACCTACCTCTACGAAAGGCAGGCAAGGAATTTCAGGCACTATGCCCTTTTCACGGTGAAAAAACTCCGAGCTTTACAGTAAGCCGAGAAAAACAATTTTATCACTGCTTCGGCTGTGGCGTTCATGGAACCGCAATAGGGTTTTTGATGGCTTATCGAAATCTTGAATTCCTTGAAGCTGTCGAAGAACTTGCCGATCTAGCTGGCGTGCAGATCCCAAGAGATACAACTGATAAAAACTTAGTGGACTCCAAAGAAGTTTTTGAGGTCCTCGGAGAGGCTGAAACATTTTATAAATCGCAATTACGAACGGCCGCTTCCAAAGAGAAAGCTATAAACTATCTCAAAAATAGAGGTATCTCGGGAGAGACTGCTAAAGTCTTTGGGATCGGCTATGCCCCAGAAGGTTGGCGGAATCTAATAGATAATCTTGCTAAAAACGGTATAACAGAAGAAAAACTCGCCAGGGGCGGCCTAGCTATTAAAAAGCAGACATCTGGCTACTATGATCGCTTTAGAGACCGAATCATATTCCCGATACAAGATAAAAGAGGGCGAGTTTTAGGCTTCGGTGGTCGGGTTCTAGATAAAAGCGAACCAAAGTATTTAAATTCTCCAGAAACTGAAGTGTTCCATAAAGGTACCGAGCTCTACGGACTAAAACAAGCAGTTGCCTCTGGTCAATTAGAAAGTCTCATAGTAGTGGAAGGCTATATGGACGTGATCTCTTTGTATCAATTTGGAATTAGGAATTCTGTGGCAACTTTGGGAACCGCTGTCACGGCCACACACTTAGACAAACTATTTCGGCATGTGTCAAAAGTAGTTTTCTGCTTTGATGGTGATAAGGCAGGGAAGCGGGCCGCGTGGAAAGGGCTAGAACTATCGCTTCCCAAAATACAAGGGAATCGACAAGTCGAATTTTGCTTTTTACCCGAAGGTCACGACCCCGACAGCGCGGTCAGAGAATTTGGAAGCGATCGCTTTTTCGCCGCGTCCAAAGTGTATAGCCTTATTGATTACCTCCTAGACTCTTTAAGGCAAAAATTGGACTTAAGCTCGGGTGAAGGAAAAGCCAATTTACTGGCGACTATCAAGCCCTTTATGGAAAAACTATCCGATACTACTCTGAAGGCTGTCGCGGCGCGTAAAATTTCAGACGCTACAAAATTCGACGAAAATTTAGTGCGACAGGAAATTGGGCTTATCCCGCGTGTCAATCAACGCAAATATATTAACGCAATTAAGAACTATACCAGTCGTTCTCTTCAGGAACAGGCTATCGGTTTAATTCTAGCTTCACCTTCGTTAGCTAACCAAATATCTGAAGCAGAAATGGATTTCATCCGTGATAACTTATCCGACTGCAACATATTATTTGAAGTATGGGAAAAATGTACGAGTGAAGATCTGACCACAGGAAGTCTCATTGAACGATTTCGCGGTACCGCTACGGAGCAGATTCTATTAGAAATAGCTACCGTCAGTAACCATCTTGAAGAAGGACAATCAGCTGTAGAGCTAAAAGAAGTCTTTAAGAAACTGCATTCGAAAGGTGTCGAACAACAAATTTTATCAATTAAGAACCTGTCTTTAGCTGACCTTACAGAAGAGCAAAAGCAACTTCTGCGCGGCTATAAAAAATAAAACACGAACAAATTTAGATCTTTAACTGTGGGGACTAGTCGCGCTCTAATTTGCGCGATATAATAAAGGATCAGGTACAGTAGATTGTTAAGTGGTTAGTTTTGAACCTAAAATCTACGACAAGGCCTAACAGTAAGTCTTTCCTTAAACATATATTTTTTCATTTGAGAGACGCAAGAAAGCATATGGAATTACAAGAAAAAGCCAGTCCCCAGTCGCAATTAAAAACGCTTATAGCCAAAGGGAAGGAGCAGGGGTTCCTGACCTATCACGAGGTCAATGACCATTTACCTAGTGACATAGTTGATCCTGAGCAAATCGAAGACATAGTCAATATGATAAATGATATGGGTATTACTGTGCATGAAGTAGCACCCGACGCAGATGAGCTACTACTAAATGGCGGTACTACAGTAGACGAGGAAGCAGCAGAAGAAGCGGCTGCGGCGCTCGCATCAGTCGATAATGAATTCGGCCGAACAACTGATCCGGTGCGGATGTACATGCGAGAAATGGGCACAGTCGATCTACTCACCAGAGAAGGTGAAATAAAAATTGCCAAACGTATTGAAAATGGTCTAAAGCAGGCGCTATTTGCGCTGGCTGATTTTCCGGAGGTGAACGAAGTCTTCCTCGGGTACTACGAACAATATAAAATTGAAGAATGCAAAATAACCGACATAATGTCTGGTTTCATGGACTATGACGCGGAAATTCAATCTCTTAACAAGCCCACTGAGACCGGCGAAACAGAAGAGAAAAATGATGGCGATGATGATGATGAAGGTAAAGCAACGCTAGACTTAGAAGATGTTGCAAATCGATTTTCTGCTTACGCGAAGTTATGCAAAAAAGCCGTGAAATCATCGAAAAATAAGGGACGAGAGCATGCCACTAGTGTAGCGTTACGAGAAGAAATGCAAGAAAAATTCGTAGAATTTAAATTAAATCCAA
>Ga0222716_10002132_pt1 | contig 16103 bp, 13 predicted proteins | sample C33_13DmetaG_FD_165044 | JGI IMG/M metagenome (GOLD analysis project Ga0222716, IMG submission 165044) | Estuarine water microbial communities from San Francisco Bay, California, United States - C33_13D | ecosystem: Environmental > Aquatic > Marine > Unclassified | place: USA: California... | reverse complement strand
ATATTCCCCAAGAACTCTGCCTCGGAGGCTGAGATGACATACTTACCTGTATCTGTCAGGTACACTGGAGACTGTTTGAAAAACCCATCATGATCAACCATAGGGAGGTATTTCTTATTTGGATCTATGAGACCTGTCACAGAAATGTTCGAACCTATCTGAAGGTTTGAGGTGGTCACGAGACCTGTGGTCACGTTTGTGAATCGGATGGTGTTGGAAGTTGTGTTCCCAGTGTCAGTCACTTGTTGGAGGGTTTGAAGTTGGGTCAACAAATTAGAAGGTTCAATCTTTTGGAAATTATTATTCACATTACTCACGTATACCCAATTGATTTCAGATTCATCTAGAACTATTTGAGCATTTGGAACATCGTTGGCGCGACCGATACCCGTCACGAAAACACCTCCGTTACTTTGATTTATCTTTGTCACCACACCGACATTTTGAATCAAGTTTGGAACTGAATCGGTATAGAAAGGCTTCACATTCGAGAGACCACCGGGTACAGTGTTACTCACGTAGACCGTTTCACTCGCGAGGAATGTATCTGTGACAGCACCGAGTGCTTTACCGTAGGCGACCGCTGTACCCTGCTGACCAGGTGTCAACAGCTGATTCGAGAGACCGATACAGGGCATGGTCGTGGCACTGTCGGATAGGGCGAGACCCACGTTAAGGATGTTCGCGTTGTGTGTCCCCTTGACATAGACGGCATCACCCGCTGCGATGTTTACCCCGTTGAGATCGTTTCGAATTTGGACATACGTGTGCATCGGGAAATCATTCACCCAATCGGCACCGTCATATATGAGTGTATGCTCAGCTAAGGGTCCATCTATGGAGACACTGTTCAACTGGTCCAACTTGACTTCAACATTTGACGTGAGATCGGTCACCAAAGCGGTCGTCGGGTGATTTAGGGTTAGGGTGCCATCTGTAGTAACATTTGAGGACACGTAAGCATTCCCCACGACGTGGAGGTTTGAGGTTGGGTTCACCGTTCCAAGTCCTATGGACTTGCCCCCAGCATCAACATGGAAGGTGTCCTCATCCACAGTCAGGTTCGAAGTCACATACACATTACCAATGACGTGAAGGTTGGCTTTAGGGTTCACCGTTCCAAGTCCAATGGAGTCGTTCACCACATCAACATGGAAGGTGTCCTCATCCACAGTCAGGTTCGAAGAAACATACACATTACCAATGACGTGAAGGTTGGCTGAGGGATTTTTTGTCTCAATTCCTACGGAATTGGTTGTGGAGTCCACATGAAAGGTATCCTCATCCACAGTCAGGTTCGAAGAAACATACACATTACCAATGACGTGAAGGTTGGCTTTAGGGTTCACCGTTCCAAGTCCTATGGACTTGCCCCCAGCGTCCACATGGAAGGTGTCCTCATCCACAGTCAGGTTCGAAGAAACATACACATTACCAATGACGTGAAGGTTGGCTTTAGGGTTCACCGTTCCAAGTCCAATGGAGTCGTTCACAACATCAACATGGAGGGTGTCCTCATCCACAGTCAGGTTCGAAGAGACGTAGACATTGCCGACAACGTGAAGTTCTGCGGATGGAGTCACGGTCTTGATGCCAACTTTATTCTCAGACGAATCTACAAATAGAGTGTCAGTATCCACCGTAAGATCACCACTAACGCTCGTGTTTCCAGTGACTACGAGAATATTTGAACCAAATTCATCCACATATAAATTTGATCCGACATCGAGGGTGTGCATTGGATTTGTGTTTAAAACACCAACATTAGATTCAGTGTAGAGGCGACCATAGACATGCACATTTATATCTTCAGATGTTAGGGGTACTATCGCATTACTGTAAGCGCTACTTTCGGTGAATGCCAACACAATTTCATCGGTTTCTTCTCTAAATCCTACAGTGACATTCGAACCTGGTCGACCCATGATGAGTCCTAAATCGAGAGTTGTATCTCCAGAAGTATTATTTTTACCCAATTCAATAATAGCATCTTCTATGATGAGGTTATTACTCGTGATCGCCGTTATACCACCCTTCACATCGAGATTTCCATCGATTGAGACACCACCAGACACCACGAGAACGTTGGATCCCGCATCATTGAAATAGACGTTAGAACCGATACTAAGAGTGTGTTGTGGGTTTGTGTTTCGAATTCCAACATTCGAGTCAGTAACAAATGACGTATGTTCTACATTGTTAAAGTATACTGTACTAAAATTAATCACATTACCACGAATTGTCGCACCTTCGAGGGTTGTTTCGATAATATCAGTCGCCGCTTCACCAGATTCGGTAATCTCTTTTGTATCTTTGTTGTACATTAAAAGTACGATCTGTGGGTCGTCATAATCAGGTCTGTTACGAATGGGTTCAAGGTACACGGCACCGGGTGTATTTGCTTGAATTGCGGTGTTACTCGCATTGAAAACAATCGTATTTTCCGCCTGGTCATCGAGAGTATTCTTACCAAACCTAATTTTGGTAGATCTCTCAATAGTCGGTATGTTCTTGACCATTTATTATAACATCGTATTTTAATTTGCGTAGAGAAGTCCCGCCATACCGTTCTCTATACGGAGTATATTGTAATTGACCGCATAAATTGGGTCGTTAATAGGCATACTCTCACTCATGATTTTAGCCGAGTCTAAACGACTAAAGTTGAGAGTGCCTGTGGGTTGGAGAGAACTTGTGGAAAGACAGAAACAATAGAGGAAAAAATCTGGGGAAGTCACGAAGTTTGTATGATAGTAGTTCATGACATCTATAAAGTGAGGCTTTCCCCACCTGTAATTACTCACATCGAGGCCGTTGATGTTCAATTTAACCTTATTCGATGGAGATGTGAGAGCACCATCAGTGGTTGTATCGGATGATGCCAGATATTTGACAGGATGATTGAACGTCAGGTCTTGAATGACTGTACCTGATGCGATATTCTTTTGAACTTGTGTTATTAAAAGATTATGAGTTCGTGAAGCAATGTTTCCACGTTCCTCATTGTCTAGGTAATAGTAATTTGCGAAACACTCAACATTGTAATTCGAAGCTGCAGTGGCCCAATGAATTCTGATTTCGACATTGTGATAGTTTAGGGCTACGAGCGGGAGCGCACATTGTGGCCCCTCACAGAAAAAGAAACGGAGGGGGTAGAAATAGGAGCGCGCACTCACACCCGGATGAGTACCATTCGAACTCTTAGAAACATTTTGGGCAAACGTATCGATGGCAATCTTTTCTGTGAAAATAGCATCTTGGGAGTCCACGAGAGACCCACCAATGTATAACTCAACCTTATCTATGATCGTATCCCACCTCTGAACATCGAGCGCCTGAGCAGTGTCATCGAGTGTGAAATAGACATAACCGAGAAGGTCTCCCGAACGTTCAAACTGAATGCTACTCATTGAATTGTTTTTCACAGGTCCATGGATGGTTTGTTTTTCGATGGACTGTGAAAAATTAGCATGTCTTTTGAATGTTGAACTAAAGAATGATATTTCAGGATCACCCATGATATATTCATCCTGGGCACCGATAGCAATCAATTGAACAATGCCAGCCGACATGGTATACTACTTTAACGGGAGAAAATTACAAATTTGGTTTTCTACACACGAAACGAAGAACGAGGAAATTATCTTTCGCGGGAGTTGACGGAACAATACCATTACCATCTTGATCTCGGATTGTCACAGTCAGACGATCGATGCGACGAATGGGGTTGATATATTGGGTTACGATTGGATACTCATCTTTGAAAACTGTGGTTGCAGTTCCATCCGAAATAACACTCGCGAAAGAACCGCGAATCATACTCTTAGATGCTTGTCCCTCATATACATTCGACGCTCTATCGTTGAAAATGGTGTCCAACTCTTCGATAGACATGTAGCAATGTTCGGTGGCAGCAGTGGAATGAATACGAGCCGCAACGAGACGAGCTTGTACGACATTTTTTATGGGCTGCTGAAGAAAGCATGTGAAAGTGTTGGCACTACTTTGGTCGATGGTGTCAATCGTTAGAGTGTGATACTCATAGTTGAGATCTGGAATAGTCTCAGTTGGGGAAGTGATGAGAGCCATTTATATTTAGCTTAGATTAAAGATCCACCGATTCCCTCTGAAATCTCATAACTCGCGAGATCCGAAATGAGCTCTTGAGCACCACACAAACCACCTGGAGTCAGGGACTTGGTATAAGCACTGCCATCTTTGCGTCCAGGTGTACACTCGATCTTATTCTCCAGGTCAAAGATGGAACCCTGACTTATGGGAGTAACTTTAATTGGCCTGGGTTGATACATACTGATATCACGGAACGACATGAGGGCGACAATGACGACGAACAAAACACCGATCGAAGTGAGCGCATTGCGGTTCGCTTTGTTGAGGTTGAACATTTACTATGTACATATATTTTTTATAAAGTGCGTTAAAGGTATTTTTTTAGTTTCCATATAGAGAGTAGATGGACGAAGAAATCGTACTCGACAGAGGACACACGACGGTGATGAAATTAGACGCTGATGAACAGGCACTCATGGATGAGATTCAAATTTCCGCTCCTCGACCAAAACCAGTTCCACGACCCAGTCAGCCGATGCGTCAGGCACCACCACAACAACACCAAGAGGCGATGGATGCATTTGTAAACCCCACAAAACAGTCGGCTCCTCAACAGCCTTCTCAAGAGGAAGAGATTGACTATGGTGAGGATGAACCCATGTTTTACAATAATGATGATGATGAACCCATGGGTGGTAGTTTTCAGGAAGAGACTCCTTCCAAGGGATATAGTTCTATTGATGAAGAGAAGTCTGACCTCTTGAATAAATTGGCTCGTCTGGAGAAGAAGGGATTTGCTGTCAATAAAAGACTTAATGCTTACTCCAATGTTGACGAGTTGAGGTCCGAAGTGAAGCGGATCACGTACAGCATCGATGTGGAACAATCGGTCCGTTTCTCTCGACGAATGCTCGTAGCGTGTGTGACTGGCCTAGAGTTTCTGAATAAGAGGTATAACCCATTTGAGATTCAGCTCGAGGGTTGGTCTGAGAGTGTTATGGAGAATGTTGATGACTATGATGGTGTATTTGAGGAGCTGTATGTGAAGTACCGATCTAAGGTCAATGTCGCCCCCGAGGTGAAGTTGATTATGATGCTGGGTGGTTCGGCTATGATGTTCCATCTTACCAATTCTATGTTCAAATCGGTGATGCCAAACATGAATGATGTTATGAAGCAGAATCCAGACCTGGTGAAGAATATGATGGCGGCGGTTCAAAATACGACCAGATCCCCAGGTGGTCCCGCAACGGAAGCACCTATTGGTGGTACAAATGGGCAATATGAGATGCAAGGACCGGGTGTAGACATTTCAAGCCTCATGGGTGGCATCATGATGCCACCCCCACCCCCAATGAATACCACTATGGTTCCCCCACCTGATGATGATGACGACATGTCCGACATCTTATCTATTTCCGGTGATTCTACTGGAGGCGAGGTGAAGGAGGTCAACGTCAGCAGTTCCACTAAACCTAAGCGTACCAGGCGAAAGAAGAAGACAGAAATTAATCTCTAAATATATATAAATGATAGCGTATTGTCCGCTGGAGGAATTGGAACCTCCCGTCCGACAGCAGAAGCCTGTCGTGAAATCCAAGACCGAGGAGGCTCCCAAGCCCCAGGTTGGTCGTGAAGAAACTGAATTAAATTACGTCATCATGGCTTTCATTGCTGGCGTTGTTGTACTCGCCGTCTCTGATACCATCAGGGCGTAAATGTATATTGAATCTACCGCGGGGTCTTCCCTCGTAGTACATTTAGTAGTTGAAATCGTCTTTGATGACGATCGAATCGGTTGTATCTGGATCATCGGCACCTAGTGCAGTGTTCGTTCGCAGAGACACAAGTTTTCCATTTCTAGACGACATGAGTTCAATTGAAATGTCATAGAAGAATGTTATACCAGACGCGATCGAAGTTGAATTGGGTTTGATGATGAGACCCGTTTTACCGGTCGTAACTGTGGGACTCCATGGGAAAGAGTTTGTGCCACCAAAGAGGTTTTTGGTACCGATAGCTATATCTACAGTAGAAGTACTTCCATCATGGGTTCCTCCCTGAACTTCGAGAATTAGGGTACTCAAATTGCTATAACCACTACCGACTACTGTATCGATGCGTCTATAGGCAGCCACAATCTTTGCATAGAATGACCTCGTATCGAATACAACTTGTAGATCACTTGACTGGCCAGCTGTTCTCGAAAATGTATGTGCATATCTCTTACAAGCAAATGTATCAGAATTTGTAATCATACCTCCACCAACCTGAAGTTGTGTATTCGATGTCTCACCACCTAGACCAATCGCAACAGCATCACCAAGATCGATGTTTCCACCGACGGTGAGGTCACCATCTACAATTGTGTTACTATTTAGTACAATGTGAGTATTTAATGGATTTATGTACACATTCCCCGTTGTATCTGAAAGAATGTTCGATGTACCACCAATCGTTTTGAATTCTATCATCGCATTACTGGATGGGTGTTCAATACGGGTTGTGCCGTTATACACATGAAACTTTGTATCTGGGGCAGCCGTTCCTATACCCACATTACTTGTATTCGTTATATGAACAACATCGAATTCAGCTGAATCATATTCCGAACCCAATATTATACCAGACGTAGAATACGTAGAATTTCTATAGCCTCGTACATAACCACCAAAACCATTGGTGGTATGAAGAAGAATACCAGTCTCTTTATCTGTCCCAGGGCTTTCTAATTTTAGCAAATCTATATTCGTTGTTCGAGAATCATAAATATGGATATTAGAAGTTGGCGAGCTTGTACCAATTCCCAAACGCCCATCTGCATCGAACCGAGCAAACTCTACATCATCAATTAACGGATCTGTATCATCTTCATGGGTAAATGTAATAGGGCGACGCACACTTCCATTCAATATACTCCTGATGATATTTCTCGAAGTTCCACCCGACGTAGTCAAGAAATCAAAACCTGTCAATTTAAATGTACCTGTACCGGCGAATTCGACATCACCCTTTACGATGAGTTTTGTATTCGTACGTGCAGCTGCCGCTGCCGCATCATCTCTGTTGCCACCTATGACTACTGTACCTAAATCCGTAATACATAAAGGTACATCACCTAGACTCTCACCGACTGCTCCGTCGAGAATATCATCTAGTGTTTGATCGGCTGAACTATACGTATCGAAAACGTGTTCAGCTGCGATATGTCTAATTCTTGACGGCCCCGTATTTACCGAACCAAGTTTGTTACCCTTGTAAAATAGAAGTTCATTTCTATTGAAATCACCCGTGGCGTCAAAATTTCTTTCGACAAACAACGTGTTTCCAAATTCATCACCCTCAAGACCACTGAATGTAAGTTTATTTCCGATGACCACGTTGCCGTTGACTTCAAAGTCGTCCCGAGTTACATCTGTGCCTATACCCACGTTGCTATTTGCTCCATTTATGTATATAGATGTCGTTCCAGACTCAGAAACCTCTGTCGCGTTGTTAGTAATTCTGAAATCACCTTGATTACCCGCGATACCAACAGACCACCCAGAGTTGCCATTCACATAGCTACTGAAGGCGTTTCCTTCAGCTAAATCAGTTTTAGCAGATATTATGGCATCCCCATTGTCGTGGTTATGCACCAATAGACCAGGAGCCGCCACACCTTCACACTTGACTTCCAAGTAAGCTTCGGGTTCTCCATGACCGATGCCTATTTTACCGTCACTGCGAATAGTCATAATGTTTGTGTCAACGGCATAATCTTCATCTGCCAGGGTTATATCGAGACGCGTCTTAGATTTGTTGTCGGTCATATCCCATTTACCCAACTTGAATGCAGCCCTTGCACCATACTTAGAACCGGTGCCTTCGCGGGTAAGTTGCATGACATTCGATGTTGAATTGACGACTGTGATCTCAGATGTCTCATTTACAACAAGGGGTGTATTGAGATGGTCATAGTTGTTGCGTCTCGTAACTTGTTGGTTGATGAATGCAGAACCACCCGAGGTTTGGAAACGGCTTTGTGGTTCACTTGTTCCTATACCAACATTACTCGTCTCCATGATAGTCACCTTTGGAAGACCCATGGTTGAAGTTTGACTCGCATAGAAGTTGAGACCCTTTCCAGCGTTCACTATATTTTCAATTTTGTTTACACCCACAGCTGGATCTGAGTACATGCGCATACCACCGGTCCCGTAAATCACCGCATTACTTCCAGTGACGTGAATATTTCCAGAAACTGTGAGAGCCTCAGAGGGGTTCGTGTTGGCGATCCCAACTTTACCCGTAGATGCTATACACATCCTCTCTGCGTTTTTAGTTTTGAAACGGATGTTTTGATGTGTATTTGAGGTACTCGCACCAAACACTTCAATGCTACTCACATTAGAGGTGGTCGGTCCAGACTTGAGAACGAGTGCATTAGATGTACTATCAGCCCCACTCTGATCTGCATGTATGGTTACATTTGAGTCGGAGAAGATTATCTGAGTCTGAAGATTTGTGGTCACGGTATTACCAACAACGGTCAACACATTTGCAGCCGTCAAATTTGCGAAAACTTTAGTACCCACGGAAAAGTCATCGATTGGTGAAAGGTTGGAAACACCTGAGGGGTAGGTTCCTACCGTGCGCAGCGCCACCATCTGAACATTAGAACCAAATACCACGGGTGTCAGAGAAGTCTGATCGATTTGTAATAATTCATTCGTACTCGTGATGCCGCCATCACCCAAAGTTAATCGATCCATATACACATTACCTGTCGCATGTAACACATTCGATCCAGTATCTTCAAAGAATACATTAGAACCTATACATAAAGTGTGTATTGGATCGATATTTGCCACACCAACATTACTGTCAGTGTAAAATGTACCGTAGACGTGAACATTTACAGTATTTGAATCAAGAGTAAGCGTTTGTTGTCCTGGACCACCAAATGTGTGACCACTAGCAAATGTTCTCGCGAAAATGAATTCTGTATCTGTCGATGAAAATCCAATCACCAAGTTCGCTTCCTCACCTGGATGGTCTGTCATAATGAGGGCGTTGTCATATTGACCTCCAGGATATCCATTAGCCATTTGAATACACGCATTGGCTACAATTAAGTTTTCAGCATTTAGATAAGTTAAGGTGTCTGTAATGTTCACATTACCATCCACTACTATATTCCCAGTGACATTAAGATTACCTGTTTCAATCACAACATTACCATTTTTGAAAATAGCAACATTGGAAATACCATCACCGTTCTCACCAACAGTGAGTTGGTTCCCGATAGCGACATTTGTGGAGTAAGTATTACCAGTAATCTTCAACACGTTAGACCCCGCGCTGTCCACAAAAAACTTATTATCAGACGATCGTAAAATATTTGTGACAGTAACATTTGTTGATTGTGTATTCCCAGTAACTTTGACTAAATCTGGTGCTAGTCGATTTATAACAAAATCGTTAATACCAACCTGAAAATCATTCACAGGATCTTCGACGCCAATACCAATTTGTGTGGAAGTAAAACGAGCGACATTCGTAAAACCTGACAATTCTAGATCACCTGTAGCAGACAGCTCACCGGTGAGAATGAGATTCGCCGCTGTGATTTCATCTGCTATAATCTCACCTGCTTGAATACTCGCGACACCCGAAATAATGTCCTCTTCTCTGGGTGCAGCATCTAAACTACTGACATAAATCTGGCCAGCTGTGACGAGAATGCCATCCGCTTGTGTCGCCATATACATTAATTACCGAATAAAATTCCAGCTAATCCATCCTTGATTCGAAGTACGTTATAATTGACGGCATATACATACATGTACGAACGACCAACCGCCTCGACCCCTCTGAGTACAAGTTTTGCATTATCGAGACGACTGAAGTTACAAGAACCAGATGGATTATACTCAGATGCATTCATACAGAAGTGATACGCGAAATAGCGAGTGAATGTGGGTGAGTGTGTAGGGTTGTTGAAATGTGTTCTACCATAATTTGATTTGTAATAGTTTTGTACTGTGTGAAAATATATTGGACTCATATTTTCGAAAAGAGATGTGCCATTTAAATACATATCTGCATTGGTAAATGTGAAACGATCCGAAGCGGGGTTGGTTGTGGAAGAACCAAAACCAAAGAACAGAGATTTCACTGGATGGTTAAACGATGATATATCGAGGGTATTATATCCACCCGAATCGGTTGTATTGTCCGTGATTGCATTCAATGGATACTCTACTCGCTGTGACTGTGTAATGACAAAGTCCATCGAACGTTTTACAAGTGTCTCTCGCTCTTCTGTGTCGAGATATATATAATTTCCGTACATATACGCTTTCTTTTCAGATTCGAAGAGCATTGCAGCAAGATTTGATTCATCAAAGTTTATACGTATCTCAACTTGATGATTTTGAAGTGCCACTAGAGGTAAAAATGCTTTATGGTCACAAAAGAAAAAATGTAATGGTAAAAATGCTTTATTTGAGAGGGAAGCTTTAGTATTCAATTCTTGGGATTTATTGTATGTATCAGCTAAATAATTAGGCCAAATCTCACTATAGTAGTCGAAATGTTGTGAATCAACTTTTTGACCACCTATGAAAAGGTCGATCGTTGACTTATAAAAAAGATTAGATGATATATTATCGTCACTATTGCTACCCGATTCAAACCAAATACCATTTATGACATCACCCAAAACCGGTATGATTATGGATGTGTCGCTGTCGGTAATTGTTTTTATGTACTTGGGAGCTTGGGAAAAATTCGTATGCCGAGTAAATTTCATACGAAAGAAAGAATGTCCCTCATCACTCGTGAGATACACATCTTGAACACCCTTGGAGACGAGTTGTATTAATGCACCAGACATTTATTTATTGATTAGATTATAAAAATAGACACTTTCCCTGAGGGAAGTCACTCTTCTTTTCTTCCACCACCTTACCATGAATTTTGAAACCACCTTGACGGTACACCTTCATTCGTTTATAATACATCGCTGTGAAAATCGACCACGGATCGTGGACATCATAAATGTGGGGATCGTTTTTCTTGCCCTTCGTCTCTCTCATGATACGCCCAATACTTTGTGTGATGTCTGATTTAGGTGATGCCAAAATGACTGTATCGAGTGTTGGGATGTCCAAACCTTCATGGGCTTGGCTAAATGTTGCGAATATGATCTTCTTCTTTGAGGATTCCTGAAGCTGTGCTTCTTTCATACCACCCATGTACAGTCCAGAAGTTTTTGGAAAACACTGATGAAGAAACTCACAGTGGTGTCTACGGTCACTGAGAACGAGGAGCTGTCTCGTTCCCGCTGAAGCCTTTTTAACGAGTTCCACTAACATTTTGTTACGTGTTCGATCCTCAACAAGTTCAGTGATCATGTTTGGCATTGAAATTTTACCATTTCTCATGGAGGGTGGTGGATTTCGATAGTTTGGTGAATCGAAGGTCACAGGAAATACTTCAACCTGTTCTTGATTTTTCCGTTCAACCGCAAAAAATGTAGGACCCATGAACCAATGAAGCACTTTGGTAAGACCGTCCTTTCTTTCGGGGGTTGCGGAGAGGCCATAAATATGTCGGGGACAAAGTTTAAATAAACTTTGACTGAATACTTTAGCACAAATATGATGTGCCTCATCCACTATGAGCGTCCCGATACTCTCAAAGTCTGTGAAACTGTACTCCTTCAGGGACAGGGATTGAAGCATTGCGATGACGAAATCACAATTGACTTCTTTCTTGTCCTGTTGAACAACTCCTATTGTGGCACCTGGGCAAAATTGATGTATTCGCTCCCTCCATTGGTCAGCCAAAAACTGTTTATGTACGACGATCATCGTGCGAAACCCCAACTTACATGCTATGGCCAAGGATACCGTCGTTTTCCCATACCCACATGGTAAAGAAAGGACACCATGCCCTGCTTGAATCGCCGCTGCCATTGCTTCGTTTTGATGGGTGGCGTCACGGAGTTGTCCGACGAACCTTGTTTTGATTTTAGTGGGTTCGGGTCTCTTGTCCTCTTTGGGTTCTCCCATCTTGTCAGTTCCATAGAATCTTGGAACACAGACTCCATTCTTACCTGCTCTAAAAACTTTGAAAGGTGGTGGAGGGAATCCGTAATCCCCATTGACTACAGGTCTTACCGTAAGTTCCTTTTTAATTTCTTGAATTGGTCCCTCGCTCACCAAGTATCCAGTTCGAGTGAGCATACTTATTTAAAGATTGGAAACTTTAAATAAGTATAAAATGCCCACCGTCGACATTGAAGAGAATATTCAGAAGCTTCGTATGAACATCGAGAAAATGACACAGGAAATCTTCCGTCTTCAGGGAATGCTCCAAACCTTTGAGGGGTTCAAGAAGGGTGGTCTCAAGACCATTCAGCTTCCTCATGATCTAACTCAAGAGGTTGAAGAGCTCGAGAGTATCCAAGAGAAACCCGAGTAATTACCAACATTCCAAACCCCCTTGAAGTCTATTTCGACTTCAACATCATCACCCTTTATTAGAGACTGAATGGGACGTCCTTTGACGTTGCACATCACTCTCCTATAACGAAATGGCACCTTCACAGTGAGAATATTCCCATCGAGAGGATTATCAATATTTGTATTTGCAAGTAAATACCATTTATTTGTATGCATTCGTTCTATAATTTCAGATACTTTAGCAGGAATTATATAACGAATATACTTTTTATTGTTGAAATCATACATTGGTTCGTATACATTGGCTAAGAACTTCATAGATTTCTATTACGATACACTAGAATTAAAACTATAAGCACTACAATAATAATCGATATGACTTGTGAAAGAAGAATAGGTTGAAGTGGTTCCCTCGTTCCAAATTGTTCATGACATAGTGCTCTCGAAACCTCGACTGCCGCCTCGATACTCGAATATGGTGTATTCCTCGGTGACATCATACCACACATAGCAACCTTCGAGCACTTTCCAAAGAAAGGGAGTTGACCGTGAAGGCTAAGTACTCCTGAAGATTGTGAGAATTCCCAAGTTTTGCCGTTCCATTCAGCGCCCCAACCGATGCGCATTTCTTTGGGTTCGGGGAGTTTGAGTTGTTGGAGCACTTCAGCCTTTAACGTCTCAGGATCAGATGTGAGAATATCTTCGGTGAGATGACATATAACACATGACACCGTTTTACCATCTGCGAGAACTTTGGGTTGTAAATTCCATTTAGTAGATGTAGCTATTTCGAGATCGGTTTTTATTTTGATTGGATCTTCATAATCGATAAGAACATTTATGGCGCCATATGTACTTTCTCTCACCTTTTTATCGGCATCAGGTCCCCAATTTTCAGCTAAAAGATTGAGGGCAGGACTATTATCGAGACACAAAAAAAGCATATCATCTTGCAATATTGTACCATTCGTGAAACTCGCCCTGTATGTATGTTCATCATACGCTATACGTGTAAGTTCGGTGCCGAACACGAAGTTTCCACCAGCCGCCATGACAGCCTCTTCCATCGCATCACACATGACTTTACCAGAAACTCTCTGTGTGTGGGGTTTAGAGAGACCGACATGGTCCAAATTTTTTACAAACTCATAGGCGGACATGACATCCCAAGTGACACCATCCATGATCAGAGGAAGATGTTCAATGACACCCTGCCCCTTTTTCGATAAAGTTCCAACAGCCTCTTTCAGAGAAATTGATTTATACTTTTTAGGTTGAACAAGTACTCGAGCGAATAAGGAAATCAGTACTCCATAATCTTTCACACTAAGAGAACGTAAAACAAAACCTATATGTTCTCCATTTTCCTTAGCTTGAAATATCGTATCCCACGAGATGCCCATCTCACTGAAAAGTGACTGTGTGTTCACAAATGCACGATCAAATACAATTCTATGTGCGTGTAAATCTCGAACATCTTCATCTGGTTCCCACCAAGAACCACCTGCTGAAGTTTTTCGATCATATATAATGACTTCATGATCACCCGTCCTGAGAAGTTCCCACGCGAGTGACATACCCGTAGGTCCGGCTCCGACTATATGAATCTTCATTCTACTTTTAAGGGATATATAAATTTTCATGCATCGTCGTATACAATCCAACGAGTATCATCGTGAGCCAAAGTTGAAGAGACATGTACATCCTCCCTTGATACAGAAGGAAGACTGTCAACATGAGATGCATTGGGAATGGTTTTTCTGGTCCATATTTCATATGAAATCCCGTCGTCGCCGCGATGGTCAGAATAAGAGCACTCATGAAAGAAGATTGAGAGGGTCTCAATAAAAACCATGAAATGAATAAAAGTGCCACATAGGATATGAAGATTGAACGTCGTCCGAGTTCTTCTTTACTATCCACGATGGCCAATTGTTCACCTTTTATAAGTTTTGATTCCCAGTGGGGACCCAATATGAGATACGATGCATACGCGAGTAAGAAGAACCACCACATATATTATACTATACCAGTTTTTTTACGCTCTTCAGGGGTCTTGAGAGCGTGTAGAGTTCCTATGAAAATGGCAGTGGATATCAAAGCGGTTTCCACATCACTCGTGACGACCAAAGCTATGATGAAAAGGGAGAGGGCGCGAAACCACGCATGATCGAACATCATCATGACACGGTCTGGAACATAGACGGCGTTGTGTGAAAAAATACCCTGATACATGACCACCAGCGAAAACACGAGAGGCATACGAAGAATCTTTTCTATTTTACCACTCACGGGATTCAGAAAGTCCATTTATATTTAGCTTATAGAAAAAAACCTCCACAGAAAGTAGAATGTTATGTGTTTCTCAACATGTACCAATTAAAGTTCCTAGTAGAAGGTTGAAAACATGGAAGTTTGCTGGTAAGTTTCTATGGAAGAATGCCACTGTACAAAATAAATCTGAATTGGGTCGATGGACGAAGGAGGAACTCCTTGAACTCGGCCCAACGTTTGTAAAATTAGGTCAGATCGCTTCGACGAGGGGAGACCTCTATCCACCGGAATTTACAAAAGAATTGGAATCGTTGCAAGATGACGTTCCTCCCGTGGAATTCGATACCATTGTAAACTATGATATTTTTAAGGAATTTGACCCTGTACCATTTAAATCAGCGAGTATCGGTCAAGTCCACATGGCTGTACTCCAAAACGGTCAAAAAGTTGTTGTAAAATTAAAACGCCCAGGAATTCTGAATATAATGAAGGAGGACACCGATAACATACGCGACATTGTACACTTCCTCGAGCGCGTAGGTATTGACACAGGAAATAGTTCTGGTTCAGTTCTTGATGAGTCCATCGAGTACCTATTAGGCGAGGCAGACTATAAACAAGAAATTAACAACGCCATCAAGTTTCGAAAAAGTATGAAAGATGTTGATTGGGTAAAAGTCCCGAGAGTCTACAAAAAGTATTCAAACGATGAAATGATCGTCATGGAATATGTACCGTCGACAAAGTTGACAGAGATTACAGACAAGAGAGTGAACAAGAAGAAGATATGTGAAGCCCTCATAAACGCATACGTGATACAAACTATGGATAATGGTCTCTTCCACGCCGACCCACACCCCGGGAACTTGGGATTTTCATCCAAGGGGAAACTTGTATTTTATGATTTTGGGCTACTTGTGCCATTATCAGAAGAACTCCGGGATGGATTCACGAAACTCTTTGGATGTATCATTACAAGGGATACTGCAGGTATAGTAGATACCCTCGTCAAGTTGGGTGTGATCGTTCCAACATCTTCAGATGTCTCAGATATTGAACTCTTCTTCGAGAACATCTTGGGATACTTAGAGACTCTAGATGGTTCTGGGATTGTCAACGATGATCTCGCTGCACAACTTGCGATCGAAAAACCATTCGTCGTACCCAGTAGTTTTGTGTACCTCGCCAAAGCCTTCTCCACGATTGAAGGTATTTGTCTTAAACTGGATCCAGATTTCAACTACTTCACCTACCTGGAACCCCTCATCCAACAACAGATCATAGAGTCTGTGGACGTTGGGGATA
>Ga0222716_10002121_pt1 | contig 16157 bp, 14 predicted proteins | sample C33_13DmetaG_FD_165044 | JGI IMG/M metagenome (GOLD analysis project Ga0222716, IMG submission 165044) | Estuarine water microbial communities from San Francisco Bay, California, United States - C33_13D | ecosystem: Environmental > Aquatic > Marine > Unclassified | place: USA: California... | reverse complement strand
GCAGGCATGAACGCGGCTATGAGTATATTGGCTGCTTTACATCATCGGACCGCGACAGGAGAAGGACAGCAGATTGACGTGGCTTTAGTTGACGGCATATGGGCTTCTAGTAATGGAAATCTCACTGCGGGAGCGCTAGACATGCCAATCCCACGTCTTGCCAATCAATTTGCTATAGCCGCCCCAGTTAACGTTTATGAATGCTCGGATGGGCAAATATATGGAGGAGTATTGCTCGACGCACATTGGGTGGCGCTTTGCGAATTGATTGGGTGTGACGAGGTTTCACATTGCTTGGCTCCAGAGCGCATTCAGCGAAGAGATGAGCTCAATAAGATAGTTGTTGACTGGTGCGCAAAGCGGACTACTGATGAGGTTGTAGATAGTATGGTTGCGATAGGCTTAACAGTAGCGAGAGTGAATAGTTTTTCTGACGCAGCCCGGCATCCTAATGCGAAAGAAAGAGATATGTTGCAGATGACGGAGCTGTCAGATGGCGCAACAATCCCGTTAACTGGTCCGGCAGCTAAATTCTCTCGTACTCCGACCAGAATTAACAACCCTGCGCCTACATTGGGACAAAATAATACTGACGTTTTTAAAGCACTGGGCTTAACTGATACTCAGATTATGGAACTAAAGAAAATTGGGGCTATATAACCCAAACTTGCGGTCATCCGTGGTGGGCACCAATTTTCTTTAAGTCAACTTCTCCAGGTCGACACTCTCTCCAATAATCAGATCTTGTCTCGCCAAGAATTTGGGTTTGATGTAACACACAAGAAGTGGCAGGACAATTAGAGAAAGCAACATGTTAATTAACATGACCACGATAAGCAGTAAGCCCATGTCAGCCATAAATTTCAGATCAGACATGAAATACCACGGTGTTATTCCTAGAAGCATTATTGTAGCGGTAAACATAATTGCTTTGCCTGTTGTAGTGAGTGCGGCCACTATTGCCCTAGGAAGGTCATGATTTTGCGCCGTATATTCTTCGGTAATCCGCGATAGTAAGTAAATACCATAATCAATCCCCACGCCAACTCCGATAACCGCGACGATAGCCGCATTCATGTCAAGACCAACCCCAACTAAATGCATGGCTGCCACAAGTAAAAGGTTTGCCAGATTAACTGGAATCAGGAGTATAAACGCCGCTACTAATGACTTATACGCGTATCCCGCTAAGATCATGACGGCGACATTCACCATGCCAATGATTACCCAATGATATCGTTCTATAACGCTGTTTACAGCCTGTTGGATAGCAATCACTCCTGTAGCTAACCGTACTTCAAAATCTGGATATTGGGCACCGATTTCGTCGACTGCTTTTGTGGCTGCAGCTATCGCATGGTCTATGGTCTCTTGTTTGTTATCTTCGTACCAAAAAGAGACAGTCGAATTTTGAAACTCAAAGTCAGCTACATGACCAAAATTAATCGCATTGCTGCCCATTAGCGCTGCGAATCCGGCCGCTGCTAGAGCCTCTCTATTCAGATCCAGCGGGGCCCATTTGGGATTTCCTCCAGAAAAAAGTCGGTTTATTTCAGACATGTAATTGCTCCATGTCAGGCTTGCTCGCGGTGGTAGAACAGTATCTCGCTCAAGCTTTCGCTGTAATTCATTAGCCACTCTCACAGCTTCAGGTGTATTAGCCACTCGGTACGAAATATCTCGTTCACGGGCTTGAATAACCACTTCAAGAGTATTCGTTCCTGGAAAATTATCGTTAATAGCTCTAACTGCTACGTTAAATTCAGAGTCGGGCCACAGAAGATTACTTCCTTCTACTGGATTGCCAATTTTAATTTGAGTATTTAAATAGATTCCAAAGGCCGCAATAATTAAAACCAAGGCGGTTGTCTTCTTGGCTTTTTCCCCAAAGCTCAGATGCGCAAGATACCTTAATGCGGAATCCTGTATAGCGTGAACGCCTGTATTGGTATTACCAGAAATCATTTGATCCATATTTTTAGGGACAGGAAGGTAGGACAAGAGTATAGAACACAGAAAGGTGCCAGTTGGAATGATCCAAAGAGCCCACATACCGCAAAAAATTGCATGGTTATCCATTGCTTTAATGGGAGCAATGGCAATGAAAATAATACCGCATACGTCCGTAAGGATACCCAAGATAGACGGAGCCATCATGATACTCATCGTCAGTTCAGCCGCCCGATTACGATCTTTAACGTGAGCTAAAACTTCATAATACCTCTCAGTATATTGCACGCAATGAGAAAATGACCGTGCAACCAAGAGGAGCGGGACGATCATGAGAAGCGGCTCGACTGGCAAACCGAGCCAACCAATGAAGCCAAAGCCCCATATTCCCGCAACAAGTGCGCAGACTACAGGCGTGACAACGCCCGCGATATTTTTCATGTAAAATGCTAACGCTAGAATTAGCAGAGATATCGTGATCGCAAATATTTTATAGGTTTGTTGTTGTAATTTATAAACCCAGCCAGTTAATACGGGTTGACCGGCCAGGTGTATTTCATGATCGCTGTCTCGAGCATTTTCAACAAGCCGTTGGGCGTAGTCAAAAGCCTCTCCATAATCTACATGATGGAGGAATGCAGACGTAATGAGGGCCGCAGATTCGTCTCGGGAAATAAAAAATGTTTGAGCATTCGGTGAGAGAGCCACCCGTCTTTTAAATTCGGTTATTTCGTCTTTCGTGGCGGGAGCGTGGTCGTCCATTAAAGGCTTTGTGTCTATTCCCTCCCATGTTGCGTTAGCGTATCGGATCTTTTCCGTAGCGACAGAAAGTATCTGGTCATGGTCGATAGATGGTGCTAAATCTATATCGCGAGTCAAATCCCAAATTTTTGAAAGCGTTTCAGCATTATAAATATCGCCGTTTTTATTCTGTATCATGATGGCAATCATCATAGGATTACCAAAGTTTTTATTATCAAAATAGACTTGCACGTATGGGTCATCTTCTGGCAGCAAATCAAGGAATACTGTTCTTATGTCAACTTTTGGTATGCCAAACATGAACCCTATGGTTGTTGCGAGGAATAGTAGGCTGACTAACCCTTTATATTTCATTACCCAATAAGCAATTTTCGCTCTCATATCAACCTTCTGTCTGTATTCTTGTTCACACCGAAATAAATTAGGTCTAGCACCTGTCGATTTCGACTTTTTTCGAGGATGCCGCGCATTACTGCGCGGCTCTATACACTATTTACTTAGTACGTCTTTGATAACTAGTTTGCCTAGTTGAGACATGTGTACTTCATCAGGTCCATCAGCCAGCCGACACAATCGAGCATAACCAAAAATTTCTGGCAGTATCGTGTCTTGGGCGAGGCCAATCCCTCCAAAACTTTGCATAGCCCTATCAGTCACTTCTTGGCACATGCGCGGCACAGTTATTTTGATCATTGCTAAGGCATCTTTGCTCACTTTGTTACCTTCTTTATCGAGTCTGTCAGATGCCCACTGGGTGAGTAATCGCGCCTGCTGTACTTCACTAACTGATTTCGCTATGTCCTGTCGAATACTCGAGTTTTCAGATATTTTTTTACCGAAAGCCACCCGATTTTCTACACGTTCGCACATTAACTCTAATGCCCTTTGTGCGCCTCCTATGAGTCGCATGCAGTGATGGATTCTACCTGGTCCAAGGCGGCCTTGTGCTATCTCAAATCCTCTGCCTTCCCCTAGTAGAAGATTGTCAAACGGTACACGCACGTCGGTCATGCGCACCTCTGCATGACCGTGAGGCGAATGCAGATCATTTAATACCCTCAACGGTCTCACAATTTCGAAGCCATCGGAACCAGCGGGCACTAAAATCATCGATTGTTGGGCATGCCGAGCGGCTGAAGTGTCAGTTTTACCCATTACAATGTAAATTTTATTGCGCGGATCAAAGACACAAGAGCTCCACCACTTCCTACCATTGATTACATACTCGTCTCCATCTCGCACGATCGAGGTTTCCACGTTAGTTGCGTCGCTGGAGGCCACTTGGGGCTCGGTCATAAGGTAAGACGAACGGATTTCCCCATTCAACAACGGCTCTAGGTACTCTTTTTTATGTTCTTCTGTGCCATACCGAGCTAGGACTTCCATGTTGCCAGTATCAGGAGCGCTGCAGTTGAAAACTTCAGCTGCCCATATGACTCGACCCATTTCCTCAGCAAGCGGTGCGTACTCAAGATTGGTGAGGCCTGCACCATATGGCAGGTATTCTTCAGGCAAGAATAAATTCCAGAGACCTTTTTCCTTCGCAAGGACTTTCAGTTCTTCGATTTGAGGCGGAACGACCCAGAGGTTGGCAGGATTGTGATTCCAGTTAAAAACATCTTCCTCGATGGGGTAAACATATTCCGCCATAAAGTTCTTAATTTCGTCTAGTAATTGCCTACTTTTATCACTGTAATTGAAGTCCATTTCAAATCCTTTTTTATTTCCCCTACCTAATACAGAAGCTCTTAGGTCTTAGTTGATACTCTTAGCATGATTTCTAGCAGAAGAAGTTAGGAGTATGATTGTAGTCGCTGTCCCTTCGAATTCCCGCTAATGCGTCACGCAGTTTCTAGCAGGATTCTATTAGAACAAATCTTAAGGGTGTAAGCTAGTATGAGGGTTTGATTGTGTTGCGCGCGAGTGTGCACAATAATCAGTACATAGGAGGTTTTTATGCTTAAAGCGATATTGGTTGGCTTTTGTTTGTTTTGCCAACAGGGGATATTATTAGCTAGCGACGGAATCACTGTTCTTTTGACTAATGACGACGGTTATTTATCTGAGGGCATTTCTGTGTTGTATGGTGAGCTAACTGCGGCGGGCTATAATGTCACCGTTGTCGCGCCTCTAAATCAACAGAGCGCGAGTGGAATGAAAGTTTCACTTCATCCATTATCTGTAGTGAATCACGCTCCAAATATTTGGTCGGTAGCAGGGACTCCAGCGGATTCTGTGAGAGTAGCATTAGCAAATTTTTATAAAAAGCGACCGCCAGATTACGTCGTTTCAGGCCCCAATTTTGGACAAAACTTGGGAAGTAATGTCATGATCTCAGGCACGGTGGCTGCAGCGATTGTTGGTGCTATGGAAGGTATAACGTCCATAGCGTTGTCTGTTGGCCTCGACCTTGTTGAATCAAATGCGGAACCTACCAGATTCCCCAGCACAGTTGAAGCATTCCGCGGCGCAGCCAAACTTTTAGTTCAAGTTTTGGATCAGCACCAAAGACGGCCTGATTTGATCCCAAAGAGGCATGTATTAAATATTAATTACCCTTTGTCGTTAAATGCAGATGGAGTACCTTTTGTCTCGAGCAAGGTGAGTGATGCGGGTGGTTTCGGTATTAAGCACGGCGATATAGATCCCGCAACTAATATTAGTAAGGTTGAGATATTTGTTGAGGAGCCCACAAAACATTCTACTGGGGTTGATGCCAAATATTTTAGCCAGGGCAGGGTGACCTTCTCATTGTTAAAACCAGACTGGAATGCGGCTGACGCAGACGTCGAAAAGCTTAATCAATTAGTCCGCAATCTTGATGTCAAGTAGGGCGAAAGACTAAACTGCCAATACGGCATTTACCTCAGTTGCTGCCTCTAATTGTACTAAGTGCCCATATCCATCGAGTACTGTGCTTTTTATTTGAGTTGGCAGGCCCCTAGCATGGTCTGCTGGAATTATTTTATCTAAAGATCCCCAGATTAAATTAATTGGTATTGTAAGCAGAGCGGCTTCTTCTCGCATGATTCGACTCTGACGTCCTTCGTCATCGATGAAACCGGCCGCGATCTGGCTAAGCGCATTAGAAACACCATCAGTTCTTTTAAACTGAAGCATGTCATTTACAAGTGCTCTATTGACTAATTCAGGATCTGCCACTAGCTGCTGCAAAAGTCCCTTCATTTCTTTACGATTATCGGTTTCTATAAACCCATTGATGTAATCTACGTTAATTTCTTCACCAAGACCGGCAGGTGCTATGAGATCCAGTCTAGTCACTCGAGTTGGGCACGAGATCGCTGACTGAAGTGCTATCGCTCCTCCTAACGAGTGTCCTATTAGTCGCGCCTCAGCTATATTAAGCGAATCCATGAAGGCCATCACCGTCTGCGCTAAACCAGATACAGTGCCATCGGTTACGCTTTTACTTGATTGGCCGTGTCCCGGTAAATCGAACGCATAAACGGTTGATTTCTCCGACAGTGGTTGCTGGGTGAATAGCCAACGATCCGCATCACCACCAAAGCCATGGATTAGCACGATTTTTTCTACTCCCGTGCCCATCTTAGAATATCTAAGTCGATATCCGTCTGCGTCTATATATTGGTACGCAGACTCCTCCTCCTCTTCCTCCTCGGGGGCCGGTGGTACATAATTCTCTAAAAATTCTGAAACAAAATCGTCTATCTCGCTATCTGACACTTCGCTCGGAGCAAGCACAGCCAGCAGTGCTCCGATCGGAAGAATATCATCTAAACTTGCAACTTTTTTTCTCAGTATTCCCGAGTCTAAGGCCTCAAATGTGTTTGCGATTTTCTCAGTTTCTATGTCTACTACGGGATCCCCAACGTTTAGATCAGTGCCTTCCTCAACCAACCATTCCATGACTTTACCTTCTGTCATTGATAGGCCCCATTTTGGCATCGTGACTGCTATGATTTTATCATTACTCATTTTGTATACTCAGATACTTTTTTGACCGCGCTCGCGATTTTTTCTGGACTTGGTACGTAGCTATCCTCTAACGTTCCGCTGAATGGTACAGGCGTATGTGGCGCTGTAACCATCTCAATTGGGGCTTTCAGTTCTCCGAAAGCTTTTTGTGCGACCAAAGCAGAGATATCAGTGGCAATGCTACATCGAGGGGTAGCTTCGTCTACCACAACAAGCCGTCCGGTATTCTCAACAGATTCTAAGATGGTATCCTCGTCGAGAGGGGAGGTTGTTCTGAGGTCGACGACTTCACAACTTACTCCTTCTTTGCTCAGGGTGGCAGCAGCCTCTAACGATTGTTGTACCATCCTCCCAACCGCGACGATGGTAACATCGTCTCCCTCTTTAGCAATGTTAGCCTCTCCGAAGGGTATAGTATAAGACTCTTCGGGCACGTCACCTTCCACCGTGTAGAGAACTTTATGTTCACAGAAAATGACGGGGTCATTGTCTCTAATGGCTTGGATTAAAAGCCCTTTGACATCGTAAGGAGTGGATGGAATTACGACTTTTAGCCCAGGTACTGCGGTAAACATAGGGTACAAACATTGCGAGTGCTGAGCTGCTGCTCTAAAACCTGCACCAAACATAGTTCGAATAACTATTGGGGTTTCGGCCTTTCCACCAAACATATACCGAAACTTTGCAGCTTGGTTGTAAATTTGATCGAAGCATACACCCATGAAATCGATAAACATCAACTCACAAACTGGACGTAACCCAGCGGTTGCCGCGCCTACCGCCGCGCCTACATAACCAGCCTCGCTAATTGGCGTGTCCATAATGCGATCGCCATATTTACCCCAAAGGCCTTTAGTTACGCCAAGAACGCCGCCCCAAGCATCCATTTCGCCGTCGGCACCTGAGCCGCCAACAACATCCTCACCCATGACGATTACAGATTCGTCGCGACCCATTTCTTGATCGATAGCCTCGTTAATCGCCTGCTGAAAAGTAATTTTTCTAGCCATGATTTGTTCCCCTAGTATTTAATGTAAACATCAGTAGTTAGATCAGCTACATCAGGATCCGGCGAGGTTTCAGCGAATACTACGGCCGCATCAATCATAGACGCTACTTCGTTATCAATTTCTGTTAGTTGCTCTGGTGAGACTCCGTGCTGTTGCGTGACTTCGGCACTAAATCGCTTGAGACAGCACACTTCTTCCCTTAAGCGTTTGACTTCATCTTTCGGACGATAATTTTGATTGTCACCTTCAAAATGACCAAAAAATCTATCTAGCTTGTGTTCAATCAAAGACGGGCCATCGCCTGCTCTAGCTCTCTCGGCGGCTCGTCCGAAAGCCTCGTGAACAGCAAAGAAATCATGGCCATCTACGATCTCGCCAGGCATTCCAAATCCCACCGCCCTATCGGCTATGTCTTTACAGGCAACGGAGAACTTACTTGCGGTAGCTTCGGCATAGCCATTATTCTCGAAAACAAAAATCACTGGTAGTTTCCATACTGTTGCCAAGTTCATGGCTTCAAAGGTGGTTCCTTGATTCGATGCTCCGTCTCCGCAGAACACTACAGCTATTCCATCCGTACCCTTCATTTTAGCAGCTAATGCTGCCCCACATGCTAAGGGTGGACCGCCTCCGACAATCCCATTTGCCCCCATCATCCCAGTATCTAGATCAGCAATATGCATTGAGCCACCTTTCCCATGGCAGGTGCCAGTTTTTTTGCCGTAAATCTCTGCCATCATCCCATTGACTTCGACACCTTTGGCTATGCAATGTCCGTGTCCTCTATGATTACTAGCTAACTTATCGCTCTCCTTAAGATGCATGCCCACACCGGTTGCAGAAGCTTCCTCACCCGCATATAGATGCACGAAGCCTGGAATTCCACCTTTCGCAAACTCTACGTGTACGCGATCCTCAAACTCTCTAATGGTTTTCATAGTCCGGTATGCGTCAAGTAGATCTTCAACGGACAGTTTCGTTGCCATGTTTATCCCCTTTAAGTGGCTAGATTCTCTTTTCAATTAACGGTGGGCGCTTTTGAACAACGCGCTGCACGCAGTAAACACATGTTAAATTTATATCGATTTTTTCAGCATCCAGCCTTAGAGCATAGATTAATAAGTTAGAGTAACTCAAGTGACTTTTTGATTTTTACTACTTTTGGTTGGTGAATTGCTAACTTTTAGACATTTAGTTTAACCGATAATAGTATGAATAAATCAGGTTAAATGGAGGCTTATGATGGGGTTTAATGATTTAATTTTAAAAATGACTCAGTCGATTGTAGCAAAGGATGGAGTCAGGGCATCTGAGTGTTTTACTGAAGATGGTGTGTATCACGATGTTTTTTATGGCTCTTTCATAAAACTAAAGATCCCCACAATGGTTGAAGACTACTTTCACAGAGATGCTTCAAATTTTATTTGGGATATTTTTGATCCAATATCTATTAGCAATATCGGGTACGCGAGATATGTTTTTAGTTATGACAGTAAATTGCCTGACTGTGATGGCAAGAGGGCCGTATTTGAGGGAGTCGCTCGGTGTGAATTAAGGGATGGTTTACTTCTAAGTTATCACGAAGTCGCCGACGCATTTGCCGGGCTGAGCCAGCTAGGCTTTTCCGGTGCTAGATTGAAAAAAATCGCTGAAAAACATTCTAGTTTATTGTTGGCTAGGGATGAATCACTGAAACATTTGAAAGTGACATGATCCCCAATCGCGATTTGCTCTCAAGCGCGTTTACTCTCGAGGAGATCGAATCTGCTTGCGATGTGGTTCAAAAGTCGCTTAAGCCTACTGCCCAAATTTCGTGGCCATTGCTTTCAGAGCGGACAGGATGCGAAGTTTTTGTGAAACATGAAAACCATCTTCCCACGGGCGCGTTTAAAGTGCGGGGAGGGGTATTTTTATTAAATTATTTGAGTGCTTCGGATAGTTCAAGTGGACTGATCGTAGCTACTCGTGGTAACCATGGACAAAGTATTGCGTACGCGGGTAGAGCTACGGGTATACCTGTGCATGTAGTTGTTCCCGAAGATAATAATAAAGATAAGAATAGGGCAATGAGAGCACTCGGTGCTAATTTAATAATCAGAGGTGAAGATTTTAACGAAGCGTTGGAGTTTGCTATCCAGCATGCCCGTAAGCTTGATCTATTATTCGTGCCGTCTTATCACTCTTTACTGGTACAAGGCGTCGCTACTTATGCATATGAGTTACTAACCTCTGTACGTAATCTCGTAACAGTGTATGTACCCATAGGTTTAGGGTCAGGTATTGCGGGAATGATTGCTGTCAGAAATGCTTTGAAGCTAGACACGGAAATTGTCGGAGTTGTAGCCAAAAATGCTAATGCTTACCGATTATCATTTGACGCTGGTAAGGCTATAACTACAGATAGCGCAGCTACTTTGGCGGACGGGCTTGCTGTGCGTAAGCCTGATCGCGATGCCTTGGAATACATTCTCAATGGTGTTGCGCGTGTTGTCGAAGTATCCGAACAGGATTTGAATGTGGCTATTAAAGCGATGTTTTTAGATACGCATAATGTTTCTGAGGGGGCGGGGGCCGCATCATTGGCTGGCCTAATGAAAGAAAAAGATAGGCAGATGGGAAAGAGAGTTTCGATAATTCTATCTGGAGGAAACATTGATACTTTAACCTTGGTGAGTGCTCTCTCACTCAATTCTTAGGAGTCTACTGTGCTATTGGAAGGATCCTGTCATTGTCAGAAAGTAAAATTTCGCCTCGAGAGTTCACACCCATACCCGTTCAACCTTTGTTATTGTGAGATTTGCCGAAAGACTGCAGGTGGTGGTGGCTATGTGATTAATTTAGGTGGGTATGCCGACTCAATGAACTGCGATGGCCGTGCGTTTGTGAGTACCTATCGGGCAGAACTGATTGATAAAACTGGTGAAAAAAAGAAAAGTACTGCTGAGAGGAATTTCTGCAAGGAGTGTGGTAGTGCACTTTGGCTGTGGGATCCGACATGGCCAGAGTTGATTCATCCGTTTGCGTCAGCCATTGATACTGATCTACCAACGGCTCCTGAACAAACCCATTTGATGGTCGCGTATAAAGCATCATGGGTGCAGTGTTTTGTGAAACGGAAAGATAAGTCTTATGAGGACTATCCTGAGGAATCTATCGAGGATTGGCATAAGCGTTTAAAGCTCGAATGCTAAACTAGGTTAAGGCAGCGCGAAATATAAAGGATACGCGTGAGACCGCGAGAGATACCATTTAGTTGGAGATGCATTATAATTTAGGTAGAGGCTTTATAATTATTTAGGAATAGATCACATATGAGAAATAAGAAACTGGGTGTGACCCGAAGAGCATTCATGTACCTAGCTGGCTTGACGGCACTTCCCTTTGGACAAAGTGTTTTGGCTCATGATGAAAATAATAGGAGTGATGAAATGATTGTAGTTAGAGTTTTGTTTCCAGTAGGTGCTGGGACTGATATTGGTGAGCTGAAGAAAAAAATGGCAGCCACTGCTGTGAAATATGAAGGATTAGAAGGTTTAACCCGAAAATATTACATTTTGAGTGATGATCAAAAACAAGTAGGTGGTATCTACCTGTGGAAAAATCGCGAAGTAGCCGAGGCTTGGTATAATGAAGGTTGGTACGATGCTATGACTGAAGCTTGGGGTGAACGACCTTTCGTTGAATACCAAGATTGTTTGGTTGTTGTCGATAACGAGGTCAATAAAACTACTTCAAAAGTGGCCGCATAATTTCTGGGGCGGGTAAATGACACTTTCCTACTGTAAGTTGTCTAGAGGTGTCATTTACTCGACTTGATTATTATCGGTTTATGTAGAACTTATTAACGATCTTCCATTGTCCATCAACTTTGGCCAATTGAAATGAATCGGTAAAAATACCATTAAAATCGAACAATGCTGTTGCGGCTACATCATCGAAAATGTTAATTGAGATGATTTTCCCTTTCATGTCAGGGGCAGGGTCTCTCGACGCCCAATCGTCGATAACTTCGTTCATAGGGCGCACGGACATATCGTATCCATCTTTATCATTTTTCAGATACCCTTTCATGTGGCCCGCATCGACTGAAAACGCTTCTTCCAGCATTCCCCTATCGGCTTTACAAAGTCCGTCGAAGTATTTGAATATGGTGACTTTTATCTCATCGTAATTTGACATTTTAGACCCTCTCATGGGAAGTTTTCGCGGTTATCCGCGATAAATTTAAATCTATTTTTAAACTATTTGAATGACAGTATTGTCAATGATATAATTATCATTTATACTTTTTGATTACTGAATCAAATAAAATATTTCTTTGCAAAGAATGAATAATTACATATGCTTGAATTAAATTGAAATTATATTTTCGCAAATGAGGGAGGATGGGCACATGGAAGTAGGAATGCTACAGGCTATGCAGAGTTGGGGCTATGAAGGCATGACTGATGACGAGGTTTATCAGGAAGAAGTTCAGATGTCCTTGGCTGCAGAAGACTTAGGATTTGATCATATTTGGGTAGTCGAACATCATTTCGAAGATTATTCATTCTGTCCTGACAACTTTGTATATCTTTCGTATATCGCCGGTCAAACTAAACGTATAAAACTTGCAACTGGAGCGTGTATTGTTCCATGGAACATTCAGCCGCTCAGAGTAGCGGAAAAAGCTGCACTATTGGACCAGTTAAGTGGAGGGCGCGCGATATTGGGTCTGGGACGCGGATTGTCTCTGAAAGAGTTTGAACAATTTGGGGTGCCGATGGACGAGTCGAGAGAGCGTTTTGATGAGGCTGCGCCGTTAATAGTTGATGCGTTGGAAAAAGGCGAGATGGGCCCTCACCAAGGTAAGTTTTTCAATCAGCCTAAAGCAGTCATTAGGCCTAGACCGACTGAGAGTTTTAAGGATCGTTTGGTTCAAGTAGCTATGTCGCCGGAATCTGGCCAGGAAGCCGCTCTCTTGGGTGCACAAATGATGGCTTTCAATTATAAGCCGATGGAAGTACAAAAAGCAGAATATGAAGAGTATGGTAAAGCATTTATGGAGCATCATGGCAAAGCGCCTAAGCCTCTGCTTTTGACTGACATGACAGTAATTGATACTGATAAAAAAAGAGCTGAAGAGAATAGCAAGTACATAGCGAGCTATTTAGTTAGCGTACTCCACCATTATGACTTGATGGGCGAGCATTATAAAAATGCGAAAGGGTATGAGTCTTACGGAGATTCAGTTGATGCAATGAGAGAAGTTGGTAAGGAAGCAATGATGCAAGCTTATCTCGATCAACAAATTTGGGGCACTCCCGATGAGGTGTTAAGGAAGTTTGAAGATCGTCGTAAGTTGATGGGTACTACAGGAGCATTGTTATGCTTTCGCTTCGCGGGCATGGATTTTGAGGTCGCGCAGAGAAGTCAGTCGCTATTTGCTAAGGAAGTTATGCCGGTGCTTAGGACTTGGGAGGACGAAGACAAAGCTATCGAAGCAGCATGATTCGTCACTGAGTTAAACATATATAAAAAAGCCTCCTTAATTGGAGGCTTTTTTTAAGTGAGCATCTTATCTGCTAGAATTGTTAGAATGTTTGGCTAAAAAGATTTTCACGTTTTCGGGCCCCATATATTTTTTAAGAAGGATTTCGTCGGTTTTAGTTAAGTCGACCCAAAGCAAGCAATCGATTGAATTCCCGAATGCGCGGTCCACATTAAAACCCAGAATTTGACCGTTAAGTTTGAGGTATTGCCGCAACAGTACGGGGATTCCAATTGTATCGTCTTCCAGCGTGGCAAGAAGGTTGCCTACTACCTCGAGGTCAGAAATACTGATATCTACGCGTTTTGAGTGTTTTCTTTCGAGACGAAAAGGTCGTTTTGGTTTTACTAAGCTTGAACGTTCTTTTTCCATACTATTCCCCTGCAGGAAACGTACGATGAGTTGCTGAGATAGCGGGTGGTAGTCATTGCTTATACTGACAGGGCCTAGCAGGTATCGAAAGCTGGGGTTAAGGGCAACATATCTGCCTATTCCTTTCCAGAGTAGCATTAGTGACGAGTAGTTTCGTTGGTGTTCGATACGCACAAAAGAACGCCCAACCTCTAACGCAAAGTTCAAATCATCACGCAATTTAGCGGATAAAGAGAAAAGAGAACAGATATACAGTCCCTCATATCCTTTTTGTTCTATGATGTGTTTTGCACGTCCAAGTCTATAACCTCCTATTACTTGACATGTTTCCGTATGCCATAGGAATAAGTGCTGATAGTACTGATCAAATTCATCAATATCTTCTGTTTTCCCAGTACCTTCACCTACATCTCGAAAAGCCACTTCCCGCAGTCGGCCAATTTCTTTAAGAATTGTCGGGATCTGATCCGCGTCTCCGTACCACACTTCCAACTTGCCGGTTTTAGAGACCAGACATTGTTCTTTGGGCAAATTTTTTACTTCATTTTCTAGCGCCTCTACCCTATAACCGTCGGTTATTTCTTCTGGAGTTGAGGAAGCTTTATCTCTTTTTAGTGTAAACGGCTTACGATAGGAATTTCGGTCATTGATAAGATAGGTACAAGTTCGGAGGTAGCGGGCGATCTCTAGAGCGTCGGGTATCCTAGCTAGCGTTTTAGGGCTGATTACTGGACCGCAGTAAACATTTATCACTTTCCTTTTGTGATGCAAGAACTCTTGGACAAGTAAACAAGTGCGCAGTCTAGGATGGAGCATGCCCGCTATTTGAAACCAGATTGAATTTCTTCCATCAATGAACACGGGTACTACAGGAACATTTGTTTTTTCAGCTAACCAACTTACACCTGAATCCCAGTTGGGGTCAGCTATAGCTCTAGTTTTCCAGTAAAAACTAGACACTTCGCCGCCTGGAAATATGACCAATAACCCGCCATCATTCACCCACTTTCTGGCTTCCAAAACAGCCTTAGTATTGAATCGCTTAGCATGATCTCCACCAAAGGGGTCTACTCCGATAAAAGTTGTCTTGAGTTCTTCAAAACAGTAAAGCAAATGATTCGCCATCACTCGAACGTCTTTCCTTCGTTCGAGGAGTACTTTAATCATCCCTACTCCATCAAGCATTCCATGAGGATGGTTCGCCACCACAATACATCCACCTTCCGCAGGAATATTTTTTATAGAGTCATCTCCCGATTGGAAAGCGACTCGAACAGTTTTTAAAACCTCAGTCGTGAAATCCAAAGGATTTTTGCCTCGCGATTTCTGGTAAACCGCAGCCAGTTTTTGGAGACCTAAGGCGAAATCTAGAATAAAGCTAAGTGGTGTGCTTAGCCAGAATAGTTTCTTAGGGAGATAGGCTCTGGTTGAGAAACGACTCATACTCTTATTTTTGGGGCTATTCATGTCCATTCAAAAATAAGCACTCAAGTTTTCATCTGATGGATGCGCATTATGACGAACATTTGGTTATCCTGATATACTTACAACCGCGGTCTGATCGGAAGAACGCGAATTTAGATACAGTAGCAATATTTTATTTGACCATTATATGCCAATATAATTGTCCCCAGCACTCCTTAATTAATTATTTTTTATTATGACGTTAAAAGCAAAGCACTGGACTTTAGATGACATTGATTGGTCGGTTTTAAAGCGCGACCTGGTTACTCCAGAGCTGCTTTCCGCCGTGAAAACAGCCGCGCTCGTGGAAGCGAATAGCGCGGATTATGTGGTGTATTTAAATAACGTATTTAAAGATGACCCCGAGTTTTGCGTCGTAGCCGATAGGTGGGGTGATGAGGAGATTCAGCACGGTGAAGCCCTTGGCCGCTGGGCGGAGTTGGTCGATTCTAGTTTTAACTTCAAACAACGCTTAACTCATTTTAGGCGTCTTTATCAGATCCCCTTGGAAGCAGAGGTTTCGGTGAGAGGTTCTCAGGCAGGGGAACTTTTGGCACGATGTGTCGTTGAATCTGGTACTTGTTCCTATTACGCTGCATTGAGGGATTTTTCTGCTGATCCGGTTCTTCGTCAGATCTGTACGCTTATTTCTCGAGATGAATCCAGGCATTATCGGCTATTTAAATTGCACGCAGAGCGGTATAAAAAATTAAATCTATTTAAACGTATAAAAATAGCTATCAGTAGAGTCGCTGAGGCCAGTGATGATGAGCTTGGTTATGCATGGCATGCTGCAACAGCGCGATTAGAAGACATAGGGGTTAGTTACAATCGAGAAGAATGCGCCGGAACGTATAATCAAATTGCGACAAGCATGTATAAAAAAGTACACATTGATTCGGCTGTGCACATGGTAATTACTGCGATAGGGCTTAAGGCGAGGGGCATCGCCAGCAAAGTATTGAGTAATGTGATCTGGCGAGTATTTCAGGCTAAGAAGAGAAATTACCCAGTATCTGCGTCTTCGCCACCATCCTGATAGCGATTCCAAATAAACGGTATGAGCAACTGTTTGGTGAAATTTGCAGGCATTTTTTCCTGGATTCCGATGA
>Ga0222716_10002117_pt1 | contig 16185 bp, 18 predicted proteins | sample C33_13DmetaG_FD_165044 | JGI IMG/M metagenome (GOLD analysis project Ga0222716, IMG submission 165044) | Estuarine water microbial communities from San Francisco Bay, California, United States - C33_13D | ecosystem: Environmental > Aquatic > Marine > Unclassified | place: USA: California... | reverse complement strand
CGCTCTTGCAAGTGCCAGCAAACCATGACGCAACGATAAGTGAAACATTGGAAGGAGCACAAAGCATGAACGACGAAGAGAACTACCGCTACCTGCAAGCGGGCGAGACGATTAAAGTAGGCGACGAAACCTACAGCGACGAAAAGAAGTGGCATAGGACAGGCTGCGCAGGATGCACCATTGAAGACGAAGACGTTGATCGCTATCGCAGGCTGAACGAACTCGACGGACATCGCCCGTTGAAGAAAGGCGAAGAGATGCGACAAGGCGATAAATACTGGGATCACGAAGCGTGCAAGTGGTTTCTGGTGCCTGCCGCGTATTGGGGCAATGAGGTTGTGGCAATAGCTGCCAAACGCCCCATCGAACGGAAATATGGGTTCAACGAAGGGCGCGGATACCCGATGCGGCTATGCCTTGTAGACGGCGAACTGCAAATGATCGACAAGACGTGCGATATGCGCAAGTATTTGCGCGACTATCAGAAGGAATGCGGGATTGCTGATGGCGAAGTGATGATACTGGTGCCTAGACACAGCGCAATGACGAACTTTGAACGCTTTGAAGAGATGCGCAAAGAACTGAAATTTACACGCGCACTACAGGGGATAGGATGACAAGTAAACAATTAGAACAAAAGTCGCTGTGTTCTGGAACCGCAGTGGGACCAGTAACGCGCGAAATGATAGTAAGAGCGAAAGCGCGCTATTATCGCGCCTGCGTCGCTACCGAGGACTGGAACGCAGAAGACGCGGGCTGGGAAGACTTTATCCCAGAGGCCCGCGCAGAAGTTACAGCAGAGGACGAGCCGAACAAGCTTGCGTCCTACAAATGCAATAAGTGTGGGGTAATAGTGCAACGCCCGCGTGGGAAGCACTGGATACCTTCTCACTGCCGCGCGAGCAGCGGCGGCGACTTCTGGCGGGAGTTTCTAAATGCGTAGCTTTATTGATACTATTATACGCAACTGGTACTACGATTACGGACGCACCACTTTTCTTTCGCAAGAAAAGTTGGACGAAGCCATAGCGAACGCCGTAACTACAGCGCCTTCGCCTTGGTGTAAGTGTACGCGAGAAGCGTTAGATTGCCTGCCAATAGATACACCGATTATCGTCAAAGAGCAAAACGGGGAAATTGATTTGTTACGCCGCGCTGAATATCCATCTAGGCCGGACCAGGATGTAACGTTTTGGTTCGCCGAAAACGGTTCTGGCACAGATTCTGATTGCTTAACGACGCAGCGCATGCTCTTCTTTGTGGTGCCGTCATGAGCATACACGAATTTCATGACGTAGAAAGAATCCACGAACGCGACGAATACGGATTACGGTAATGCAAAAATTGAACAAAAAGATAGTGGGCGAATTCGAAGTTCTACAAGAAGAAATTGCCGTCAGTATTGGCCGCGCCGGTACGCTTGTTATTGTGTGCGAAGAACATAAAGATCCCAGTTTCCATGATTATGAATATGCCATGCTACAGACAGCGGCAGAGAACTTACAAAGAGCGCGAGCGGCCATTATTGACCTCGCTGCCATGTATGGTTCTGAAAAGTGTAACCGGATGCTTAAACACCGGAAGCAACGCCATGAAGCGTGAAAGACAGATACAGATAGCAACAGCCATGGTTTCGACACAGGCGGTCTCACGCATACCTATACCCGCTTGCCCATCTTTTGGCGTGCACGCGAGTAGATTGCTGGTAGAGAAGACCAGACACTACGAATATGATGGGCATGTAGTTATTTTCAAGGTGTGCACGTTCTTAAACGGAGCGAAGCAATACGAGTCCAAAGGTCCAGATCGTCAATACTACTATTTCTGGAATACAGACGTCCGCTACAGCGCCAGTGACTTTTATGGCGCTAACGGTTGCACCCTTGAAGTATATTCGTTAGCGCCTGACACAGACGTTGCAATAGCAACGTGTACGTTATTCAATAGTAAGGAATTGACAGAAGATGGAATGGGCGGGGAACTTCTTGTCTAAGGACAAGGCTGACAAGGCAAAGGGTCTATTAGAGAAACGACAACGCCTTCTTGCGCTTTCTAAGGCAATACGAGAAGACTGTCGTTCTGGCATCATCGCGAAAGACGAACGCGATGCCAGTTTGAAAGTTGTTAGCGATAAATTCCTAGCTAACAATTGCGCCATATTACGGGCAGTGTGTACAGGCTACGACGAATGGCGTGAGAACGCTTAAAAAGCGTTCTGTTGGGTGCTGCCGCCCTATTGCACTACATGTGTATAAATAGGCACGCAATGCGTTTCTTTAGTGTTACATTACAAGCGGCACGCTAGCCGCTAATATGAACATTAAACGGACGACACGAATGAAACGCAATCTAATGTACTTCTGCTACCCTATGGCCCACAGTGAAGCGTGGGAAGATAACATCGATTCCATTACGGAACATTTGTCCTTGTTTGACGGAATTGTCATAGTGATGCTGGCGGAAGACAGCAAGACAGTTTCAACTGATGTTTTTGAAGCTAGGTCTGCGACTCTGCTTGCACGGGCTGATATGTATGTCAAAACCAAGAACGTCAAAGCGCTTGGAGAAACCACGCACTTCAAAGAAAACTTTTCTCGCTTGCTTTCAATGGCAGATAGAGACAGTGCCACGTTTTACGCGCACGCTAAAGGCGTAAAATACAGAAAGGGTGCGAAAAGATATTCTGTCGTGCGGTGGTGGCGTAATAAGATGTATCAAGTGCTACTTGAGGATTATCGCACCTCTGTCGAACCGGCATTACAAGATGCGCCAGACACACAAGCGGTAGGGTGCTTCCTTAGGTATAACATTCCGTGTGGGGCCGATGCGGCATGTCCATGGCACTTTTCTGGAACTTTTTGGTGGGTTCGCAATAGCGCCTTTCGCGATAAGCCCCCTGCAATACATCAGTCTCGCAGCGGCGTGGAAGGCTTTCTGGGGAACAATATCCCATTGCACAAAGCGCACTGCGCTTATGGATACATCGGGAATAGCAATCGCAATAATAAGAAAAGCGTCTATCGCGCAAATGTTAAGCGCAGAAAAAGGTATGATAAAAAATATTCATACATACAAATGGGCGTGCATGATACTTTGCCACACAAACACAATGCGTACAAAGACGCGTTAGACATCGTCAGAAATAGACGGTTTAGCCCAGTGAAAGTATTAGTATACGGATTCACTAGCGGATTGACAAGTGGATTATCGGAATTGTGCTCCTCTGGTGACCGAGTTATCATTGCCTCCTTGAAGGGTATAACGACCGACACTAATGTTGTATCTAACCTGCTAATAAACCCGTGTCAAGCGTTCGAGGAAGGGTACTTCGACCATAGCGCCTTCGATATAATCATATGGGATACTGTGTGCGACAAGACTGGCGTGAGATTACCAGAGGATTTCGTACAAGACTGTGAGCGCAAAATGCCGGAAGGCAGAGTTATAGCGATCACTAACGTGCACCCCACCTTGCCAATGCATTATAAGTACGCGATGAGCAGTTTGATGAGCCATAAACACTGGCGAACTACGTACGGGGAGGAATACCCCACCGCTTACTTGATCACCCCACCGAAACCCGAATAATAAGTGAGAATGAAATGAAAAAAACAAAAATCAAAGATGCTTTCTGCCCTGCGTGTGGCGGACAGCAGTACCGCCACACCGACAAAGGCAATGAGTATGTTCAATGTGAGCGAAGCCACCGAAATTTGGTTTCTGTAGACGCTGCGACCGTCAAAAGCTGGTACGACATTCGCCCCTCTGAAGCCCCAAAGAAACGCGGGTGCACAGAAATCCAAATTGGCGACGACGAACAAGTGGATCGGTGGTATGTTTTACGCGGCGGTAAGTTAGATTACCAAGTTGAGCTCCATTCCGTTAAGCAGCGCAAGGACGGCACTTGGACGAAAACTTACGAAAAGCGCTACCACGGCAATATACGCAGCGTAATGATGACGCTTCTAACAGAACACATCAACATGCGTGATATCTCCACCCTGAAAGACTTACTCAACGTGTATCAAGCTACGCTGGAAGAGCTTGAAGATTTGGGGAAGCACATTTACACTATCGACACGGACACGGACGCCGAATAAGTTAGTTCTAAAGAGAACTAACTGAACGATTGCCAGTCTCATTTAACCAATAGGCTGGCAATCGCATGTCGTTATATGATTATTCGGAAGAAATTCCAGATGACACAGCGTACAGTGCCGCCGAATATACGGAGAGCATGATGAGCGCTTTTAATGGAGCAAAACTTTTACCCAATTTCTCAGATCAAGTCGATATGAAGACTGAGGAAACAACTGCCGGTAGCGTAGTTGCTACGATTATCGCTATCGCACCGCCCGGATCCGCACTCGCAGACGAAGTCTGGGCGATCCGCAAAGTCATCGAAGATTCCAGCTCATCACCAGTGACGACGAACGTACGCTGGGCTAAGAAGACAATCGACGGTGTTCTCACGCCAACAGCTAAATTCGTCCACGCAGCAGATGACTTTTCCACGCTGGTTTTCGATATCTAATCCAATTGGAGGGCATTGCCATGCCTTGGGTCTATGATTTTATGTTAGGGAGGCTGCGAAAGCTCGACACAACTGGCGCAGACGCTGGCAGCGACGTTAACCCTTCTATTACGGTTACGGATTCTACGTACACGTTGGTAGTCGCGGACGTTGGTGTGCAACCGATAATTGTGCAATCGACCTGTGCGGTGACTATTCCAGCCATTACTGATTGGGCTGGTTGGAGGCCGCTTGTGATTTGCGACGGCAGTGGCATCACAGTTAGTTTCGTAATTGAACCCGGCGATACCTATAATGGTGTTACGTCTATTGATTCTCTCACATTGAGAAATTACGCTTACCAATTCACTGGCGTAGCTGCCACTCGCGCGACAAAGCAACTACTAGAACCTTGAGGAACCTCATGAAACTACACGCAGCGATATTTTTCGCTTTCTTTGCCTTGTTCGCATCTGCGCAAGGTACTATTTCGTTAAAGTTTGGCTCATCCACTGGCGATGTGATTGTCTACGACGACCCGATCAATTTCGCTACGGGTGAACTTACAATCAACGACGCTGCGGTTCTGACCGCCGGAACCGTGCTTTTGATTGCAAACGATCTTAGCGATTTAGCTAGCGCTGCAACTGCACGCACCAACTTGAATGTAGATGTCGCAGGGACAGATAATTCAACAGCAGTTACGCTAGCGGGTTCTTTAGATTATTTAACGTTATCATCTCAAGAGATAACGTTAGCAGCTATCGACCTTACTACAGATACAACTGGTGTTCTTGCAGACGCGAGTGTAGCAAACAATCTCACGATTGCGGGCGGCACAATAGCTACAAGCGCTATAACACTGGTGAATTCTGTGTCGCCCACTCCGACCGCTGAAGGCGTTATTGAATGGGATTCTGACGATCATATCATATTGGTTGGTAACGGTGCGTCTTCACAAACGTTTTCGCCGGATACCGCGCTAGACAGCGAAGCGGACTTGGAATCAAGATTGACTGACGTTACCGATGTGTTTACGAACAACGATAGTATACCGGAAACAAACATTGTTTCCACTATTACCCGCGACACTGAATGGGATTCTACAACAAAGATTAACGCTGCGACAACAGATGAAGACTTTTTGGTCGAGTCTGACATAGGTTCTACGGTGCAATCAATAGATTTGGCGCGCGTAGCAGGATCAACCTATAGTACCGTTTCGCACATGCAGAATGTTTTCCACTCGGCTGGCGTAACGAGTGGTGGGGAGATCTCCGACGATGGCGACGGAACCGTTACCGTTGCAGCCGGAACAGGGCTAATCCGCGCAACTAACTCAGATGTTGCCACGCTATACTTTTGCAATTGGGCAGCAGAATCTGGGGCAAACGTGGCAATTGCGGATGAGACGCTAGCTTATATCTATGTTGAATGGAACGGTGGCTCGCCGCAGGTCGTGGCGACCACGACTGAGCGCGTTGATCTCAGCACTAATATCTACCTTGGCACGTCCTATCGCGCAGGCACTGCGCAGCACATTACGAACGAACTACATATCAAGGTTAACGACTACGCCAGCCTAATGACCCTACGACTTCATAAAACGACACCTTGGGCGCACGAATCCGGCGGCGTAGTTAGTGAGCCAGCATCGCTCAAGATTGCCGTTTCTGAGTCCGTACTATGGCAGGGATTGACGTCGGTGACGGTTCCCGCAATGGATACCAACGTGGCCGATACGTTCAGCTACTACTATCGCGACGGCGCAGGCGGCTGGACTGAACAAACGGCGCAGACTGATATCAACAACACGCAGTACGATGACGGTGACGGCGCGCTTGGAACGCTCTCTAACAATCGGTACGGAGTCCACTGGTTATATCGTGGCGAAGACGAGAATACCTATGTCGTTTTCGGGCAAGGCTCCTACACGCTAATAGACGCAAAAGCGGCAACGACGCCAGCTTCATTGCCTCCGCATTTCGAGGGGCACGCTCGCATTTATGCACGCATTATAATTAAGAAAAGCGATACCAGTTTCACGCTAATAGAATCTGCTTTCAGCGGCACGTTTCGCGGCGGTTCGCCGACGGACCACGGTGATTTGATTGGCCTTCTCGACGACGACCATACTCAGTACATTCTGCATACAGTTCTTGATACTGAGGCCGAGTTAGAGACGCAACTCACAGATGTTACTGACGTCTTCACTAATAATGATGTTGCAATGATTTCAGTTGCTGCGCTTGCGGACGGAACCGATGGTGAGCTAATAACATGGAGCGCTGCGGGCGTTGCTACAGTTGTTGCCACTGGCACAAGCGGGCACGTTCTTACGTCGGGTGGTGCGGGAGTCGCGCCGACCTTTCAGGCCGCTGCTGGTGGCGGAAGCGGCGACGTAGTGGGACCGGGTTCGGCCACAGACAACGCAGTTGCGTTGATGGATGGAACTACTGGCAAGCTTATATCCAATTCTACCTTGGTATACGCTGGGTCTGATTTATCCATCGGAGCTGATGGTGGCTTGTATTTCAACTCCGTTTCCGCGTTCACTGATAGCGGCGGCACTCTGACGCTAACTAACGTAGACGCTCTTGATTCAACGACAACCGCAACGATCTTCTCTGCATTAGCGGATTACAGCTACTGGTCCCTTGGCGCAGGTATGTTCTCGGCGCGCACTACTAACGGTGCAGAGTTCGTCAATGAAGAAATGGCAGGTAATGATCTACAAGTGGATTACTGGTCTTTCGACGCCGCAACAGACGAAGGCATATGGTGCCAGTTCCCTATTCCGGACAATTGGGACGGGGGGACTGTCAAGGCGAAGGTGTATTGGGATTCAACCGGGGCTGGTAACGTTGTATGGATAATAAACGCAATATCTGTCGCAGACTCGGCTGATATTGACCTCTCTTTAGGAACTGGGCAGTCAGTGACAGACACTTTAGTGACTAACGGCGATATGCATATCACAGCAGCAACGCCCGCCATAACTGTTTACAGTGAATCTACGGCAGCGGGAGGTCACATGATGTATGTAAGACTATTGCGAGACGCGGATAACGGTTCAGACACGCTAAACGCAGATGCTAAAGCGCACGCCATAGCAATCCAATGGGGCAAGAAAACCACTGCGGAGAGCGTTTGGTGAGGCGATGAAAAAATACTCGAAACAATTATCAATTCTTTTGCTATACTTGATGGTGTGGAATGCGTGCGCGCAATCTGTTCTGGGCCACCGTCGTGTCGCTGGGCAAGGCGGGGGCGGCCCGTGGTACGACACGGATTACCAGCGCAGGGTATCTATCACGTTCCTATCTTCGCAAATCACGTCCACCATGACTAACATGACAGCAGCGGTAGGTTTAGAAGATTTACCCCCCACCTTCCACACTAATGTACAGAGTGACGCCGACGATGTCCGCGCTAGCAAAGATGATCACACTACCGGCTTAGATATTGATTTGGACCACTATGATTCCACCAATGATGACGGCATCGTGTGGGTATCTGTAGGATCAATGTCTAATTCTGTAGATACTGTTGTTTACCTATACTACGATTATGCTTCAGCGACTGCGTATCCGAACCCGCAAGATTGTTGGGACGCTACTGGCTCAAATTATATGGTAGTCTACCACATGGGAGGAACGGCAACAAGCGCACAACCTTCGGCGACTGGAGATGCCAACCACGACGCCGCTTCTTATAATTTAGAATCTGGAGATTTGATTGACGGAAAAGTGGGGCAGTGCATCGACTTTGACGGGTCAAATGAATACTACGCCGTGGCGGTCGGGACGCCTGGAGCTTACGATCTGCGCCCAGATACAACATTCACTGCCATGATGTGGTTCCAAGCAGATGACTTCACTGACGGAGTCATAATGCAGAATTCTGGATCCTCAACAAGCCAAGGGTACGGTGCTTGGATCTGGTCGAGCCAACTACGCCCCAGCCTTGGGAACGGTGGCAATGTGTGGACCAACCTTACCGAGGCTACAAGTGGCCTTTCAACGGGCACTTGGTATCATTATGCCTTCACATGGGACGGAAGCAGCGCTAGGGCGTATTTGGATGGTAGCGCTATATCTAATTCACCGGAGACTGAAGGTGGCGCTTGGTCTTGGGCAAATCAGCCATTTTACATAGCGCGCAGGGAATCCGCAGGGTATTACCACGGAAAGATAGATGAAATTCGCGTTCACGATAATACTTTCGCCGCAACCACGATAGCTTGGGTGCATCAAAATCAAGATGACCCAAGTACCACCTACACCGTAGGAACAGAAGAAACCCAATAAAAGGAGCAATACCACCATGAAACTTAAATCTCTAATCTTAGCCGCGCTTATCTTTGGGTTGCCACAACTTGCCTACGGGGAGACAATAGAAACACTTCTCGCCAGACTGGTTGCGGAGGACACCATCGAAGCTTATGGATTGTTTGCGCAAATCGGAAACGCCACAACGATCACAGACAATACGGGGAGCAGAGACATGTCTGAATGGATAGTTTCTAATGTTATGGTCCGCACTCCTAGGGGTCAGCGCAAAACTGAAATCGTTTTAAGCGTATACGACAGAGGCCAAGATGACGAAGAAGCGTACCTGTCTGAGGGCGATGAAAATAGGGAACCAGAGAAACCTACCAAAAAGGAACAGATTGCCCGTGGTCGCGCTGCTATAATCAGTATGATTACAAACGTTGTACCTGTTCCCGCTGCACCGTCAGCGGCACTTCCTGTGCAGATCACAGAACCCGCGTGGGCTGGACAGACTATTACTGAATACAAATGGCCAAAGGACGATGACGTTGACGAAGGAGAAATCTTTGCAGCGCGCGTATGGCTTTATCTAAGCACTGACGGAAAGACGAAAGTGCGAATCAGCGTTGATGATGTTACCAATAATTTCATTATTGAGCCTGTGGATGTTGAGTAGTTATAGCTATGCTTGGTGAACTATTTTCAAAATCAACCATAAAGGGAGTAACATGTCCAACCCGCAAAAATTTGCGAACACGCTTGACTTAGACAATGGTGTTCGCCGCCTATACGATGCCATCTTGACGGATAAGATTTATCGGGTGTGGCCTGCAACTCGCAAATGCGACGACGACAATGAGGCTACGCACGATGACAGCATGCGTTACTCTTCGAGCGAATTCCACAAAATATTTATACACGAATCAGAAGTGGAAGCTTACGTTACGGCGCTACAAAAGCAAGCTGAGAGCGCTGCCCACTTAATACCAGAAGCATGACGCTATGGAACCCGCCGCGGCATCCGTACCACGTGGATTCTGGGCCGAGTTGTTCGACTACCTAGACCGACTCGGCCCAGCATTGGCTGTGCCAATCGCTATCCTTATTTTTATTGGCTGGTTAGCCGCATGGCGGTTGCCAAGGTTCTTGCATTGGATGTTTTTGCAATGGGAAGAAGCTAAAGATACGCAACGCAACCATGAAAAAGAATTAGTTGAGCTTCAAGCTGAAATGTCTTCCAAATTAGAAGAAAACTTGCGAGACATTGTCAAAATCGCTGAATCTAGTCGTTGCCCACTAAGTGGCGAGCAAATGGAAGAAACTCCAGCGCAGAAGCTAAAAAGGCTAGTAGCCAGTGACGCATAAAACACACAAACTACCAAAAACTTTTTTCATAACTTCTTCAGTATTTACGATTATCGCTATTTTGGGAGGCGCTTACGGGTTTTGGACGTTCGATGATATGTCTGGTTTATCCGGCGTATTCACGGTAGCGCTGTGCATTCTCGGAATGACGATCTGTGGCTACCACGCATGGTTCTGGCGACATGGGCGTAATAAGTTTGATCGCGCGATGTTTTATGTGTTCATCAGCGATATGTGCATTTATGGCATTACGTTAGCTTTTGGGATATGGGCGCTTATGCATCTCGAAATGACCTTCGCGCAAGTCATGCACTGGATACGTCATCCAGTTATGGTTGCGAATATTACCGCTGGCGGTTGTTTGGGAAGCATATACGCGCAGGCTAGAACAGAAATCAGAGGTCGCGGTGAATAACTCAGTGTTCGGCATAGAGTCGTTACATAGATTATGTAAGCTTTCAAAATATGCGTACCCGCCTAAGGCTCGCGACGATGAAAAAGGACAGCCTCTGCAATCTTACGTTGTGCAAAAGGACGAGATAGCCAAAGTTGGCGCAGAGTTGTTGTCAGTGTTCGAAGATAAAGTCAATAGTGTAGAATGCTACTGCGTTAGAATCATACTGACAGTTGGCGGGATAACGCGATCCACAATAGTGTATACGTATCGTGGAACGCATGGCTTGAGAGACCTAGGAACTGATATCTTGGCAGATATGGTAAAGACTTCCTATGGTAGAGTACACTTGGGTTTCCGTCGCTATTACCAGATTTCCAGAGAATGGGTGCTTGACACTTTGCGCGACATTCGCTATGACTACTCGGAACCAGTCATAGCGAATGGACACTCACTTGGGGGCGGTGGCGCTGCAAACTGCGCGTTAGAGAATGGATTCTTTTTGTCAACATTCGGTTGTCCAACTATAGGTGACGCGGAATCTAACGTGCGGATTGAAGAGCTACCCGGTGCTGTCCGCTGCTGGCAGACGTTCGATAGAGTAGCGTACGCGCCTTCGCATTGGACCAACCGCATCTTGGAAACGAACTATGACTGGGGTCCGTGGAAAGGCTGTGGTCAATGGGTCGGTTTTGGTAGACACGCAATTAGCGGCTATGAACAGAAGTTGGCGAAGCGCTTGAGCAAAATACAGTTCAAACGCTTGCGCAAACTAAAAGGTAAATAGAACGCCGTGAGAGCAAATAGTTTTGCAACCCGTACCTGTGTTGCCAATTAAGCACTAAACGCTCTCTGCATGGGTATGCTGCGTTCGTGGGGCTATTGGCTGGGTATGCTGGGCGGCGCAAAGCCGCAATAACGGTATTTGTAGTATCGGTAAACTTGATTTTACTCTGCATTGAATGTATATTGGTTGGATGTTAACCTTTAGTTCCTCTCGCGCACGCATACACGTTAGCTTCGCTAACGTTTGAACTTATATGAGCTTTTATAGTTACCCCCTTAGGGGTAACAAAAGCTCATACGTTCATCGTTTATCGCTGAACGTTCATCGTTAAACGTAAAGCAACCGCAAAAGAAGCGGTAGCGTAACCCGTGGCGGAATTAGTGCTATACACCCTATAGGGTGTAGCAGAATCTGTGTAACTTTCTAGTTCACGGCGGGTTATCGTATGTGATCGCTATAGCGCGCGCGGAATTTATTTCATAAATTATGCCAATTCCGCAGAAGCAATTTTCCTTGGAGTACTAGAATGAAAGAAAAGAAAAAGAAAAGCAAAAAGAATAAAGTCGTAAGTCCTGAAGTTCTAGAGAAGCCTAAGCGCGATCAGAAAAAAGAGCGGCGCAAGCGGAAAGCTCTGTACAGGAAATACGGCCACCTAATGATCGGCAATAAAGAGGATATACCGCCAAAGCACCGCACAAAGTTAGGATCACTCAGGTGCTTCCGCAAGATACCCAAGCGCGACGAACATGGAAATAAGCTTTGGAATGAACCCAAGAGACGCTGCGGTTCTGCTTGTACAAAACATTCGTTATACTGCCAAAGACATGGCGGCGCGAACGCGAACAATCTAGTTAGCGGAAAGCGCACGACTAGCGTATTGGATCAATATAAAGGGGTCGTAACTGCTGGGCTTGGCGAATGGATTGAGAAGTTCGCTAGCGATAAAGGGATAACTGACCTCTCGCGCGAGATAGCTGTAATTCGTACGTTAATGTTGAACTACATCAACGCTATTACTTTAGGCACTTCAGATGACCGATCAAATGTTGAGAAGCTAGAGTTTATTCAGATGATTATGGGCGCTGCTGATATGTCTACAGGGCAGAAACTCACAGCGATAAAGGAAGTTGTCGAGACTACGCGCCGTTTAGATGATGGGCAGGTAATTGACAGGATTATGCGTTGTGTTGATTCTATCGGTAAAACCGTCGAACGAATGAACAAAATCCAACAGCAAGACGAGTTCGTCTTAACCCCTGACGGTTTCCGCCTGTTGATGCGTGGCTTGATATCTGTTTTGAAGCGCCACTTAGACGAAGATCAACGTACGTTGATACAAGCGTCACTTCAAGACATCAACGTACGTACGGGTGGTGACCTAAAGAACCTGTCGGAACCCTCAACCATCGAAGCTTCTTTTAGCTACACGGAATAATACATGGCCAAGCTACGCCGTAAAATCAGAGACAAAGCGAAGGACGGACAATCCGAAATACGCAACCCCTTTGGTTTCATGGCTGACGGACTCGGAGAGATCGAAGCGATGGGCGATGAAATGTCCGACGCTGACATCTGGGAAGAGATGCCGGTTGGTATTAGGGAATTTATTGAGTCGCCAAGATTCCTAAACCAAAAATGGAACGGGCGCACTGGCTGTCGCCCGTACATAATGGAAGTGGCAGAGAACCTCGCGCGGGACGACGTACGCGAAGCAATGCTACTGCTAGGCAAGGGCAGCGGTAAGGATTACATCAGTTCTATATTCCACCTGTACGGCATCTATAAAGCGCTGTGTATGAAAATACCGCAGCAGTATTACGGACTGTCTAAAGGTTCCGCTATCTACTTTGTTAATTGCGCCCGTAATGAACAGCAGGCCAAGAAAGTGTTCTTTAAGGAGTTCTTAGGCCACTTGGACAATTGCCCGTGGTTCCATGGCAAGTATGAAGAACCCGGAGCAATGAGCGTTAGGTTTGACAAGAATATCGAAGCCTTGTCAGCCAACTCTCAGGCGTTCGGTTGGCTGGGCTACAATACTATTCAGTGGGTGGGTGACGAGCTTGCTTTCTTTATTCGCAAAAATGAAGCGGACGACGACGAAGGCACAGACTCCGTAGCAGCGGAATGCTGGGAATCGGCGTATGGCTCATGTCAGACTCGTTTCCGCGAGCATTACAAAATGATCGGCATCACCACGCCACGTTTTGACGATGACTTCGTAATGCAGAAGTACGACGAACTTGAAGGTAGAGATGACGGGTACGTTTGCCAAGCCGCTACTTGGGAAGTTAATCCTAATCATACCATTGAAGATTACCGCGCTGCGCTAACTCGTAACTATCGTCGTACGATGCGAGACTTTGGCGCGCAACCAATGGGCGTAATCGAATCTTTTTGGTCGGACCCTGAATACGTTGAAGAAAACGTGCGCAGTGAATGTCGCGAATGCCCGATATACCAGAACCGGACAGTTAGTACGGATGTCTACGCCTGCTGGGATTACGCGGACTGCAAAGTGCAAGCATATTGCGGGAATGGCAAGTGGCGAGAATGGTTGCACGCCAAAGATGGCGTACAGTATTTCATGCACTTTGACCTCTCTAGCAAGAAAGACAGGCTGGGCTTTGCGTTGGGCGGCATCGTTGACCATGTGACAATTCAATTGGACACTTTCGAGTTAATGGACGAAGCCGCGCGCAGGTCAGTAAGTGCAGAGGACATTGACAGTGAAGACCGCTTTGCTGAACGCCCTATTATAGAGATGGTTGCTGTAGGGTGGATCAACCCAAAGTCTAAGCGCGACGACTTGTTAACACGCAATGGTGAAATCTATTACGATGGTGTTTTGCGGTACATAGTCCAATATTTGCTTGATCGAGGATTTGACATTTCTATCATTAGCGCGGACCAATTCCAAAGTCACCATTTCCGACAACGATGCGAAGACCTTGGCGCTGAAGCTGAACTCTTATCTACCGACAGGAACGACTCTGTTCCAGTTGCGGCAAAGTCCGCAATAGCAGAAGGGCGAGTGGTGTATCCGTATTCGCGCATTCTTGCACGCGAAACCAAGCACTTGAAGTATATTAAGGGCAACAAGGTTGACCATGCGAAGCATGAGAGTAAGGACGTTTGGGATGCCGTTGCTAGCACAATCAGCCAATGCGAGACACACGATGATGGAGGCGGTTCCTTCATTGATCTTGGAGACGAAGAATACGATTATGATGAGTTCTAAAAGATGAGAAGGCACACCAGAAAGGTCCAGACCAACAGCATTCCTAGAGGTAATGCGAAAGACTCACGCGGAATCGTGCTGGATTCTTTTTCATTTAATGGGTATGTTGAGCCAGGCGATATTGTACTGACTGACGCCCAAGCTCGTCAGATGTGGCGAACTAATGTATGGGTGAAATCTGTTGTGCGACGCATTGTTGCGGATTGCACTAAGATCCACCCTATCATCCGCCCGCGTGACAATAAAAAGGCGTCACGTAGCCAGAAAAAGCGCATAAAGGTCGTTAGTGATTTCTTTATGAATCCTAACGACAATAACGAATCTTTTACTGATATTCGAGAAAAATGCTTGACTGACTCCTTGACAATTGGGCGACAAGCGCAAGAGTTAGTATATGACAATGATATGATGAGTGAGATGTACGCGCTGAACGCGTCTCTAGTCAAGATTCGTTCTGATGTACATGGAAATATTCCGAAGCGTCGAGCGTATAAGATGACCTCTCGCCGCGCCGCAAATTTCGGATCCACTGGCGCGGACTCACGCTCTGTACCACAGCACGTATATTTTGATCGCGACGAAATAATCTTCTTAGTAAAAGATCCAGTATCGTGGTCGCTCTACGGACACAAACCACTGGATACTCTAGCTCACACAATATCGGCTGATATTTTACGTGGGCAATACAATGCTAATTACTTCGTAAATTCTGGCGAAGCCGCTGGCATTCTCTCGCTAGAGGGTATGGGAAAGGGCGAGTTAAGACGCTTTAAGAATTACTACAAGGCCCAGCATCAAGGGGTGCGCAACGCGCATCGCACAATGGCCGTGAATGTGCCTATTAAGTATGTCCAAACGGCGATATCTAACAAGGACATGCAATTCCAAGAATATGGCTCTGAGTTACGTTCGCACATCTTCGCCGCATATTGTATGCAGCCGCTCATAATGGGGATCGTCGATGGCTCTACAGGCAAATTAAATTCAGAGCAACAAGTTCAATCATACAAGGACGGTGCATTATTGCCGTTACTCGCAAAGGAAGCACACGCCTACACTACCCAGATAGTTTGGGAAGGGTTTGGGTTTACTGACTTAGAGGTTGTGTTCCCAGGGTTGGAAATACTTGATGCCAAGACCCAAGCAGAGATCGACCGTTCTGATGTAATGAACGGTATTATTACGATTAACGAAGTTCGCGAACGTCGGCACCTATTGCCGGTGCCATGGGGTGATTCTCCCATGGTGGTCCTACCCGGCGGCAATCAGATTGATCCAAACACTGGTGCCATTATTCCGCCATCGCAACAACAAGCCGGTGGCACCGCAGCAAACAATCAGCCTAAGCCAAAACCTTCCGGCGACAAGAAGCCACCGAAACCAGCCCAAAAGTCTGTCGATGAAATGAAGCTATGGGCAGTAACGTCTGACTTCGCCAAGTCTGAAGACTTAGCAGCCTTGAAAAATATAGTGCCGCAAGAGGATTCCTTGCGGGAGGCAGCAATAGCTCATATGGTTCATGAGAAGATGTGCAAGATCACAAGTGCGAAGGGTGTGAAGAACATGGCGGTTGCGCTAAAGAGGATAGATAGATTTCACAAGGAAGCAATACGT
>Ga0222716_10002115_pt1 | contig 16190 bp, 6 predicted proteins | sample C33_13DmetaG_FD_165044 | JGI IMG/M metagenome (GOLD analysis project Ga0222716, IMG submission 165044) | Estuarine water microbial communities from San Francisco Bay, California, United States - C33_13D | ecosystem: Environmental > Aquatic > Marine > Unclassified | place: USA: California... | reverse complement strand
TAATAAGTTTGTGCTTTGTTCTCATAGCCAAACCTAGCGATCTTACGTAATCCTATGGTAAAATTATAATCATAAGGAGTTGAAATAGTCTGCGTAGATAAACCATTGTCTACAGAGAATACTTTGATATCAGAAAGCGATGTTCCACCATTGACAGCAGCGTAAAACGTAGAGAACTTTAATAAGTCTCTAGCTTCTTGTAACCCAAATGTTTGCGCTGTTGTCATATTAGACATAAGCAGCAGCATTATAATTAGTCTTTTTACCATCTTTTTATTATCACTTATTTTTTAAATTGTTTACCTAATCGTGGTAGTAACATAAACCGCTTTTATTAGCTGTCATCATTTTGCACCGTGATTTATCTTTTTTAATCTTACTACATTGTTTTTCTTTACCACTTTTAGTTTGCTCTTTTTCCTCATGAACAGTACAAACTGTTTTTCCTGGTAAAGCTTTCCTGTTACACTTTGAGCAGGTTAGTGGTTCTCCTTTCTTTTTTTGTTCTTCTTGCTTCTCTTTAAGAGCTTCTTCTTTTTTTCGTTGATTTTCAGCTTTTTTTAAACTTTTCTTTTCCTCTTTTTTCTTTTCTTTAACCTCAGCGTTCACCTTTCTTGATTCGGTTTCTAAATTTAAATCCCAAGGATTCCAACCTAAAACCAAAGCAATTTTATCAGCAGCCTCTGTTTCACTTTTAGAAGCTAGCAGTATGTTTTGTATTTTGTTAACGGCTCTATCTAACGGTATATTTGTTGTGGCTGAAATAACATTTGCTAAAGAATTAAACGCTGGGTTGTTAATATTGAAACCCATTTCCTCAATAGCACCTTGGTTTAATTGTTCTGTTCTTATTCCTCCATACAACTTTCTTAACTTAGACCCAATGGTTGGTGACAAGTTAGCAAACTCAATAATAGTACGGGTGTGATCTGCATTAAATCCTCTTTCTTTTTGTTTACTATACTGTAAGAAACCATTTTTTATAGTAACAGCTATGGCACCGGTTAATCCCATACCATTTAAAACACTATCAATCATTCCATTAGCAACTCTCTCCTTCTTGGTATCCCACTCGTCTTCATCTCCAAGAGCTGAAAACAATGCCGTTTGTAAGGAACTAAATATTACATTTTGAACTGCTCCATAGTAAGCTATTTTAGATAAATTAGCTTTAGTACTACCTCTTCCATTTTTTAAATCAGCAACGGCTTTTATTATCAATCTATTATACTGCATCGGAGTATTTTTAAAGGCTAATATTAACCTACCTAAACCTCCAGCTTGTTGCTGTGATATTAAATCTGGTCTAGAAGACTGTTGGCCTTTTTCTGTTTTATCTCTAAAATCAGTCCAAGCTTGAGCTTCAGCTTCTTGAGTAGACATACCTGATTTTTCATATGCTTTTACTTGGTTTCTGTAAAAACTAGCACCACCTGAAGAAATAGCAAAACTATCTGCAATTTGTGTTGGTGTAAATCCTTTTTCTAACAACCACGCTAAAGCAGCTTTTGCCTTATTATCAGATCCTTTTAGATGAGCTGATAATTCAGCTTCATTAATAGTTCTTTTATTACCAGATCTTCTCTCTTTTAAATAATCAGAGTTAAATATATAACTAAAATCTTTCCAATATTGTGGTTGATTAGCAAAAGCCATACCAGCTTTTAGTGGATTATTGTTTTCCCAATCCATGTAGTTAGCAGCCGATATAGTTTGTAAAGCAGCAGATCTCATGTTAAAAAACATCACCGCACCAACAGAGTTGTTAACCCAGTTGTTCCAGTTTCTTTCTATTCTACCTGTGCCACCTTTTTTTGTACCGTACTCCATGCGGTATAACATGTCCTCTAAAGCTTCAACATGCTTATTACCATATAAAGCTCTTAGTTTGTTTTTATTTTCTTCAGAAAATATTTCTTCAGCGTTTTGCTTCCAGCCAGCTAAAGCTTTTTCTCTACCAACCTTTCCAGTCATCTCTGTTAAATCGTAAGATATACCCTCTACCGTCCAATACTCACTAGGAGTTATATACCCTTCTTTTTGTCTAGAAATAGTAGAAAGTCTATCAGAGAACTCTACTAATTCTCGGTCAGCCTCAACAACTTTAATTAAAGCTTTTTGATCTCTTTTTGACAAACCAGGCACTTCTATACCGTTTTTAACCCAAGTATAAACTCTTACAGCTTGCTCCACGGTATAATTTGTCCCCTCTACATTCTTCTTTAAATTCTTTTTAACTTGAGGTAACTCTTTAACCAAAGCTGTATAATCATCTCTTACAGCTTGTTTTTGCTGATCTACTTGTTGTATTGCTTTTTCATAAGGATCAAACAATTTTTCTTTAAAAAACAACGCTTGTTGCTCTCCTTTTTCACCTTTAGCCATGTATTTGTAAGTGAACATTTCAAAATCATAAGCCGAAGGTGGATATACAATATCTAAAATACCACCAGCATCAGCTCCTCTAATCTTTCCCTGTGCTTCAGAAAATACAGCTTCAGCTTTTATACCCTCTGTTTCTTCTAGCACCGTGTTAAACGTATCACTTAAAGATAGCTTAACTCCTTTGTCGTTATACTCAAGTGGATTAACTAAAACAGACTTACCACCATCCACTAACAACCCAGATGGATACTCATTAAACATGTTTTGAACAGCATCTACATTTTGATGCGCATCGTCAACAAAATAAATATCGTTGAAACCGTTAAGTATTAAATTATTTTCTATCCAATCAGCTTTTGCCTCTCCAGTAGAATTACCTAATCCAGTTATGTTTTCTAGCGGTAGATTTATTCCTTGAGATTTTAACCAAGCTTGTATTGCTGGAGCGCTCTCAGCCGCTCTAGCGGTTAATATATAAACGTTATCAACGCCATATTTATCTATTTGATTTTTTAGTTTATCAAACAAAGGACCTGGTTTCCCATCTGTAACCTTGTTAAAATCAGTAAAATCCATTGTCCAACCTTCCTCTATCATACCTTCGCCAACATTAGGCCAATCAGCAGAAGCTATTTTCACTGTTTTACCGTCTTTAGTAGCTAATATATAGTTTTCACTAACACCAACTGTTTCGTCAAAATCCATAACAGTACCACCTTGAATGTCTCCAGAGGTAGCTTTAAGGTTTATGTTTTCAATAGCTTCGGCTTTCTTTTTAGCTTTTATAACGTTTTGCTTTATTGATTTTCTTCTTAAAATCTCAGTCTGTATCGCCCTAGCGTTTGAACCATTAGCGTTAGTTATACCTCTTAGTTGAGCGTTACTTAAAGCAGCAAATCTATTTATACCACCAACGTTAGCTTTACCATAAACATCTAAAACGTCAAAAGTCTCAGGATCACCAAGTATCTGTGTGTAGTCAGATAATATTAAATCAATTTCAGAGCTTAAATCAATACTAGGATCTGTTTTGTATTTTTGAATTAACTCTATTATTTCAGAACTAACTACAGACATAGGTTTCATGTGTTCACCTTTCCAGTTGGTACCTTTTTGAGACCCATTAAGAACTAAGTAACCATCTAGTCTAGACATACCTCTAAAACCTTCCACTAAATTAGATTGCATTTTAAACATTTCTAAAACAGCAACCTCGTCAACATTACCCTCTTTTACTTGCTCTGCTATCTCTGTTATTATAGTTTTAAATACCTTTTCATTAGCATCGTTTGCCGCATCAATATCAGCTTGCAAACCGCTTTCTTGTATTTCTTTTAATTTTTGAGCTTTAGTTTTATCACTCTCTAGTATAGTTATTATTCTTTTAAATATACCAGTGTCTTTTTTACCAGACATTTTGTTCATCATACTAACGTTCTCAAGGTCTTCGTACGTGAGGTTACCAGGCAAATCTTCTTCTGGTATGCTTTTTAAATCGTTAACCAACTGCTGGTGCGCCTCATAAGCTTCACCTTTTACACTACCTTCTTTTTTACCTTTTATGTCTAAATACCTATTACCACTTTTGAATCCTAACCAATCGAACCCAGCTGATTCCATAAACTCTTTACCAAATATCTTGGTAAATACAGCTGCATTTTTAATCATGTTATCTCTAGCGGCCTTGTTGAATCTTATATTACCACCTTCATTAAATTCATCTGCTAGTTTATTTTGACCAGTGCTTCTTAAATAATCTACAGTAAATGCTTTAAATCTTTTTTCTCCAGCACTCTCAATCATACCCTTATCGTACATACTAGAAACCCAGTCTTTAATCTCTTGTGGAGCGATTGGATCAGCTTGTATAATATCTATGATATCATCCCAATTATTTGAATCTTCGTAGCCTTCTACTAAATCAATCAACCTACTTGTTTCTCTACCAAAATATTGAGAGCTTAACACTGAAGCGTCTAATGTTTGTTCTCCACCATCGGGTAAACTAAACTTAACGTCTTGTCCTTTGTCTAAAAGTATACCAACTTGCAACATCTCGCTTTGAGCAACGCCGTTTTCATTTTTAAATTCCTCACTAGAAACAATTTGCATTGCAGCATCGTCAAAAAGAATCTCAGAGAGGTGTTTTAGCGTCGATTCTTGCAACATGTCTATTCTAACGATGCTATTCATTCCCGCTGACGTTAGTTTACCCCCTTGTATATCTTCCCAAGATATTTTAACTTCTACAGGTTTTTTAGTTTTTGGATCTTTTTTCGATGTTATTAGTATTAAGTTCTTTCCGGAGATTTTCACCTTACCTTTATGAACTCTACCATTTATAAGTGTTACTTCAACCTCTCTTTTTTCAAACTCTGAAAAAGTTTCTTTATCATATAAAACAGTGTCTTTTAATTCTTGAATCTGATCTGTTCTTAGTAACTTATTTAATATTTGTTCTTTTATTTCCTCTGTAAATTCTTTCTTCGTTCCAAGAACATTACCAGCTTTAGGATCTTTAGGTTTTGCCTTCCCCTTTAATCCTTTAGACGCGTATACACTACCTCTCTGTTCTACAACATCAACGAACTCAGGGAAAACTTTATTAAAAGTTTTTTGGTTTATATTTTTGTAGAAAGTTTCTATAGTTTCTTCTAAGAAATCTTTATAATATTGTGTTGGTTCTCCGTTTTTATTTAACTTACCACCAACTTTAACCATTTCTTGAAGATTCTTCCATAAAGATTGGCCTAACTTTTTCATATCTTGCGTGGCATTAGGACCATATATTTCTGAAAAATCAATTTCCTTCATTAGCTCTTTCTGCTTATTAATCCAAGTTTTGTAGTTTTTACCATCAACTTCAAATTCCATAACCTCGGCTAATTTTTCTCTAAGCGCAGATCTTTCATTAAAATCATTAAGCTTAGTTTCAATGTCTAAAACATAATCTTGATTATAATCACTAATAGCATCTTCACTATTCACTATCTCTTCTCCAGTTAAAGTTTCAAGATCTAACTTAAAATCCATTTGCATGTCATCCCAAATCTTTGCTAAACGAACTTCAGCAATACTTTGACCACCTCGTACTGGGTTAAAGAAATAATAAGCACTGAAAGAATCACTCACATCGTCAAATACATACTCTCCAGTTTCAGGATCTTTTTTTCTATTATAGGTTTGTAAAGCTTTAGCAAATTGCTCTATAGACTCACCAATAAAAAACTCTTTTCTTTCGTCACTATGACCAGGTTTAGTGTCATCGTATTTTCTTAACACCTTATCCATAAACGCACCGTAGTTGTTATATAACAGCATGTCTCTATACCTCTTGCTACCAGCTCTTACTTTGGCTTGCATTTCAAGATCGCCATCAGGATTAATATAAGTTTCGTGCTTTTTTATTAGCGCGTAAAGTCTTTTATTCTCCGTGTCTATCTGTCCGCCTTCTCCAGATGTTCTACCTTTAGGATATGGATTAGACTGTTCGATAAGTATTAAGTCGGATGTTTTACCATCTTTTATACTGTTTAAAACATTTTGTGTAACATCACCATCAGTATCGATAGAAGTTACAATGTTACCGTTTCTATCAAAATAAGTTTCACTTACAATGTCGGTTGATCCTCCAGGAAGGTTCTGTAAAAACTCAACAGTATTATCAACGTTCATGTCAACAGTTACATCTATTAACCCACCAAGTTCTTTACCTATAGCAAGTATAGATTTTCTATCTTCCAACGTTAAAGCGTCTATAGCCAAAACACTAGTGGCGTCACTGATAGCTGTAAAAAACTCCTCAACACCTGCTCGTGTTTTTAAGAAATCTTTACCAAATTCTTTTTTGTACTGTTCCAACCTTGTAAAGATTAATTCTTGAATCTCTTGCATTTGAGGGCTTTTAGAATCTTTTAGTATATCTAACACAGCGTTTTGAGCGTTAGATAATTCCTCGTCAGATTTATAATAAAAATCTAAATGCTTGTCTTCATGCGTTATAGCGTTCGCAGCAAACCTATCACCCTCATTGATGTTTGTATTTATAGCTTCGTCTGACCAAAAACAAATACCTTTACCTTCATAACCTGGTATTATTTTTTGAATATCCTCTCTAGTCATAACGATACCATTTCCCTTACCTCCAGCAAATATACTTAAATCACTAGTATTTTCTACAGTTATACCGTATTGTTTTTCTAAAGTACTTATAGCTTCTTGAGTTGTGTTAAAAACCTTAGCGTCAAAATCTTGACTTTTAACAGGGTCGTTGTTTATTTCATAAGCTTTATCTCTAGCTTGTGTTCTGTAAGAATCTGCTCTTTTAGCTTTTTGCTTTATCTTTTTTTGTTTTATTATCTCAGCATATACAAGATCTAATTCGGCTAACGTTTCGGCGCCATCTATTTTTTCTTCATAGTTAGGGTTGTCGTCTTTTGCCTTTTTTTGAGCCAGTCTAAGCTGCAATAACTTAGCATATTGTTTTTCTATTTCAACTTGAGCTTCTAGAATATTTTTTAAAGACTCCGTGTTTGTTACCGCTTTTTCTGTTTCAGATAAATTATTTTCATTAATCAACATCTTTTCAGCAGCATCGAGTTGTATCATCAACTCTTCGTATTTTTCGTCAGACATGTATCTAGGGTCAGACTCTGGCAAAGAATTTTCTAATTTATACTGTCCTTTTTGTTCCCTAACGTAAGCAATTATTCCTTCTGGATTTTTAATAGCAGCTATCTTAGAGCTTACTTCAGAATATACCATACTACTAGCTCTTGCTCCACCACCAATAAATGGCGTTGTTACACCAGCTGTTATCATTGAATTTAAAGTGCTGTTCCAACTATGGTTGTAATTATCCAAAGCAGTACCCACGCCATATTGAGTTACTTCTTCTTGAAGTCCTTCTGTTACCATCTCTACACCAGAAGTCGTTAATATGTCAACTGTGTTTTTTACGTTCACATTCTTAGCTATATCAGTTAGTATTTTTCTATACTTACCTTTCATGAATAACTTAAAATAACCAGTTATATTTGATGGAACAAACTTAGCAAACTTACCAACAAAAAATACATTACTAACGTTTTCAAGAACAGCGTTGACACCACCAACCGTCATAGCTTCATTATAACCATCTTCTCCAGAGTCAATAACGTCTAGCATGTATATTATCTTTTCCTCCTTTGACATTCCTCCCCAGTCTTTCCCAGCTAACTTTGCTTTTTCTTGAGCTTTAGTTTGTAGTATTTGAGACCAAGCTCCAGAAGCTTCAGAAACTAAAGTTGATGTTCCAGCTGAAAATATGCTTGATAACATTCTAAAAGCCTGATCACCTAGTGCTAATTGCCAGTTATCAGAAGTTATATTTAATTTACCATCTTTAGTAAATAGTTCAGAATTAGGTTTGGATATTTTGTCTAAAACCCCCTTGTACCGTTCGGATTCCAGCAAATTACCAATCATTGACATTTCTTCAATTGTTATAGCTTCTAAATACTTTTGTCTTAATTCTGATACTTTATAATTTCCTAGTTTAAAGTTTACTCCCGTACCACCTAATTCTTTAGAATGACCACCACCTTTATAATAAAAACCACTTTGAATATCATCACCATCAAAACCTTCTAAAGCATCAAGTTTTTCTTTTAGGTTTCTCACTCTCTTACCCCTTTGCATCGCTGTAAACTCTTGTATTTCTTTTGGAAAAACAACTGTACTTCCTTTTGCAAAAGCTGTTAATATATCGCTACTAGCAATAAAACCACCAAATTCTTCCTCTACACCCTCTTCATATCTTTTGTTTTGGATTTTATCTTTAAACAAACTATCAATAACAGCTGTTGTGTTGGTTAGCATTTGTTTGTAACTAGCGTTGTTGTTAAATATCTCGTCGTAAGCGTTGTCTAGCTTATCTGTATAATCCGCTATAACCGTATAAACATCTTTGCCGGCTTGAATCTCATCAACAGCTTGCTCCCAAAGGATTAACTGCTGTTTTTTTCGTTGATCAGTTATAAGTTTAATATTTTCTTTCCCTTCGTCGCTCTCCCAATATTTGTTCATTAAATTCAAATGAACTCTATGCGTGTGATCATTTAATTGTTCTGAATCGAGCTCGTCAACATTTAAAAACCTACCACCATCTTCACTAGCAGAGTACACCTCGGGTAAATCAGCCTTAGCATCTGACATTGCGTTTACATATGTATCTATATCAAACAGTGGGTTTTGCTCTGTTTTGTAAGCTATAACGTCGTTTATAACGCCATTTATCCTTTCCGCTTTCTCGGTTGGAGTTTCGTCGTCAGCCGTCATAAACCCTTTCCACAAACCTAGATCTATATCTTCTTCTCCATCTCCTCCTATTAGTGTTATAGCGTTAAAACCTGGTTTTGATTCTATCACCTTTATTCCTAATCCACTTAGTTTTTCGTTTAATTCTCTAGCCGCATCTTCTTCAGATGGCTTGTTTTTTGTACCACCATCGTTAGTGGGTTCGCCAAAAAAACTAGGTTTTATATAAAAATCTTCGTATGGATCTTCTTTAGCTTCCCTTGGTTTTTCTATATCTTTAATAGTGGGTTTTGTATTAACAGGATTTTCTAAAGCCGAAGAAGTACTTTCCGAATCTAAATCCGTATTCTCGGGTGTTGTATTTTCCGACGCTACATTCACACCCTTTGATGCAACGTCTTTTGTCTTTCCCTCTATCGAACCAGTACTTATAAGGTCTTCTGTAGTTGTATTTTTTATTTCTGCAATCTCTTCTTTACTAGCATTTTTAGCTATTAAGTCGGCAATTAATTCTGCTTTTGTTTTAAACATATAATTTTATTTACTATATTTTTTTACGATTTCTTGAGCAACTTGTGCTTGAGTTTTCTTTACTTGCCCAAATTTTTTAATTATTTCTTCTGAAGATAGTGTGTTTGTATTTTGCTTTGCTTTAGAATACAAAGCGTGTTGGCTTCTTAGTTTTTTAATAGCATAATCTTTTATTATAGGTTTTAGATCTTCAATGTTAAAATTTGGTGAGTCTATGTGAAAGAAATCCATATTTACATTAGGATGTGAATCCGCAAAATCGTTTAAAAATTGAAACAAAGGACTTTCTTCATCATGTATGCTTGATAGTATTTGCTCTTGAGTTTTTAAAGCATTATTAACTAAAGCTCTAGCTCCAGCCTCGTTGAAAGGTAGACCTGATATAGCTTCACCCATAACCGTGTTCATAGCTTTAGAAACTAATTCAAATGTTTCAAATGCTTTTGGAAATATATTTTCTTTTATAGACTCAAGGTTGTAAACTCCTTTTGTATCTCTAAATTTAATAGCTAAATCATTATTGTTATCAACCATCATAGTTGTTAGTGGAATGCCTTGCTCATCTGTCTTCTTAGTAAGAACCAAATCTCTTAAGTATGTATTAGCAACAGAAGAACCTTTAGATTCATCTCCTTTGTCTATAGATTCTATATTTTCAGATATCCAAGGTCCAATTTTATTCATGTTTACAGATAAAGACCTAACATTGTTTATTATAGATTCTTGCTCTATAGCACTACCAGCGCCCATTTTTGCATTGTAAAGTTGATCTTTTTGCATAACCATAAAATCCGATATAGCACTAACAGCAGACGGGCCTAACAGTTGTGGTGGCTTCTCATCTCCTATTAAATTCATGCTTGATATTTCTTTTTTAGTATCAAATGGTTGTGTTATTTCCATAAGGTCAAATACATTTCCTTCTACCTGTGCTTCTGGTAGTAAAGTACTAATTCTATTTTTAACTTTATTAACATCACTAACTTGATACATAGGCGTGTCGTCATTTAGCCTTTCTTTGTAAGTAAAAGCGCTATTAGTTCTTTTTGATGATTTTCTTATAACTCTTTCTCTAGAATTTAACTTCATTGGCGAGTAATAATCTCCTTCGTAGTTTTTTGAATTACTATTTCTTATTAAACCTTCATCAGCTATGATTTTGTCAAACTCGCTTTTAGTCATAGTTTCGTCGTTAAATAAACCAGGCCGTTTAACTCTATAGAATCTAGCGTTTCTTTCTTGCTCTAACTCTTTGTACTTTTCGTCTTGTTTTGTACCACCGCTTTTTATATGGTTTTGCATTTCTACACCTATAGATCTTCGCGCTGCTGGATCATTTACAAATTTGTTTTTACTTTTATTTTTAGAAAACAACCTTTGCAAAACATTTCTTTTAGCATTTCTTACACTATACTTTTTACCTTTCTTTTGCTTTGCATTACCTTTTAAATTTACATTTTGATCTTTGTTTTCTTGATCTTTATTTTCTTGATCTTTATTTTCTTGATCTTTATTTGTGCTAACTTTATCTTTAGTTGAGTTATTTTTTTCGCTCCACTCTTTTTCAGTTAGTTTATCGCTAAGCATAGCATTCATAACAGGACCAGTAATCAAATCACCTCTCCATTCCCCAGCGTTAGTGTTCATCTGTCCACCTTTTTGGTAGTTAGAAACGCCAGCTCCAGCGACTAAAGTTTGATTTAAATCTAAAGGACTGTCTTTTGGTTTAGTATGACCCCAACCTTTAGCTTTAAGCTTTAAATGTTCTTTGTGGTTGTTGGCCATTTTTTCTTTACCATTACCATACATCATGTGTTTTTTAAATTTCTTTGCCATATTGTTATTTATTAGAAGTCCCCTGTTCTATACTCTTTATTGAAAATAGTTTTACTACCAGTTCCACCAGCATCTCCAAACATTCCTTCTCCAGCAGCCATGTTTGCGTTTACTCCTTTAGCTCCTTGCATGCCCGCAGCGCCTATAGTTCCAATTCCAGAAGCAATTTGATCTCTAGCTCTTTGTCTCGCTGCGTCAGCCGCGCCTTTTCTTCGTTGAGACATCCCTAATAAAGTTTCTATCTTGTCTTTTTCTTGGCCTCTAGAGTACACCTCACCCTGTCTTTCCATTGTTTGGAGTCTGCTAGCTTCCCTAGCTACAGCTCTTTTATTAGCAGCTTCTTGTTGTCCTATTGAAGCAGATGATTGTTGCGTTGCTAAAGCGCCTTGGTTTGCTAAAGCTTGAGCTAAACCAGCAATACCAGACCCACCAGCCGCGCCTTGCATGTTTTGCATAATGTTAGCTCTTTGTTGTTGTCCTTGTTGGGCTTGAAACTGAGCTTGCTGGGTGTTTACGGTTAGATCTTCCATTGTATTTTCCATGTTAGCATAAGGATTGCTTGTGTCCATTTGCTCATAAGCTGACTTACGCTTTACTAGCTCCGCTGCCGCGGCCTTTTGCTCTTTTTTTCTTTGTCCAGCACCACTTAAAGCCATACCAATTTGAGCGACTCCAGCTGCAGCCGCCACGCCTACCACTATAAAACTCATAATCTGTTATTTTTTGTTAATATATTTTTCATATTCTTCATAATTTCTTGATACTAATTCGCCTTCTAGCTCTTGTATGTTCTCTGTGTTAGAAGGATTTTTATGTACGTTAACAAAGATAGAATCTTCATTAGCGTATATAACTCGTTTTGTTCCTGGAGTTGCTATGACATAACAAGGCGCTATATAATCTTCTAAAACGTCCTCGGTAGCTACAGATATATGACCTGTTAGCAAAAACCAAACGTGTAAATGGTTGTGTATTGCACCTATAACAGAACTTCCTTTTTTCATGCTCATCTGTCTAACATATATACCATCTGCAAAACTATGTTTTAAAGGAAAATACTTGGTGTCGTGAGTTGTAACTATATTTTTTTCGTCAGCCGCATTTATAAGTGCGTTTTCTAATTCTATTACTTTTTCTCTGCCTTTTACTAATAATTTATATTTGTTTTTTTCAATAGACATTTAATTTGATTTTATGCCTATATAGTCACAGTTTTTGATTACTATTTACTACTAATAAACATATCGGCGTTTATCCCAAACAATTCTGCCTCTGTTTTAGAGTCATTAGTAAAACATACTTTTCCGTAATAACCAACAATACCACTTGGGTTAGAATACTTGTCTTTACTAAAAAGTATAAAGCTACTAGTTGTAGGCGCGATAGTAGTTGTGTTATCGTAATCAACATTCATAGACAATCTATCAGCTGCTAAAACAATGCATTCTCCTAAAAAAACAACATCAGATTGAGCTGACGTTGAAAAACTAGTAGCCGTTCCAGTAGTAGCATCGTAAGTTGCTGTACCAGTAGGGTTGCAGTATAAAACCATGTCTCCAACTTGAACTGAAGTATTTATTGGATTTGTAAAAGTTAACGTTATTATTGCCATTTTATTATGTTAATGTTATTACTACGTTGATAGCACTAGACTCACCTGAAATTCCATCTGTAACCTTATATTGTATAGTATCGGATGTACCAGTTAGTGGAGCTAGATATTTTATGGATTGACCATCGCCGCTTATAGTTATAGACTGAGCGTTTCCAGAGCTAGTTATTTCTGATATTTCAAGAGATTGACTTGTGAAACCTCCTTCCTCAAGAGGTGATATTATAACATAACCTCCGAGTGGAACTGTTGCTGTTGAGTCTGATATCGATGGAGCCGCATATGTTGCTATAAAGTTGCTCAGCACAACCTCCGCTGTAACATTTGTGTTACCAACTCTTTCTATGTATCCAATAATGTTAAGTGAGCATGTAGCTGTACCAGCGTTAGTAACATTTATATCTTGTATTTCAAGTTTGCTACCAGCGACAGAAAACTCTAACAAATCTCCTTGTGATATTGCTTGCGTAGACGATATAGTGATAGAGTTGTTGCTTATACTAACTATTGTGGGTTGGCCCACTATACTCTGGCCTTGCACCATCATACCTACGGTCAAATCTGTTATGCCTCTCTTGTCGGTTGCTTCTAAAACCACATTTGTACTAGAGACAATACTAGACACAGCGTAACTTAATGGTTGTAGTACACCGTTGTAAGTGGTTATAGGGGTTGTTGTTCTTATATCACTAGCTAATGGTTGTCTAGTTATACCAACTGTTCTAGTGAAAACTAAAACGCCAGAAACAGTAGAGTCCGCAACGTTATTTATTTTTATAGTGCTACCACCTTCAAGGCTAGCTATAGTACTGTTTGCAGGAATATTCGTCCCAGTGACAGTATCCCCAACTCGTAGTTTCAAAGAATCAGTCGTAGCCGTTAAAACTATAACAACAGTACCACTGGAGTGTGAAGAAACAGTTCCATTAACAGTATAACCTAATATTTGAGAATAAGAAAAAAAACCATTATCACTAGTACTTAAAGACGGAAAATCTACAGGGTTAAAAGTAGAAAGCAGTTGTAATGGTTTTTTACCTGTAGAGCTTTTGATAGATGTGTCAGCGGTATTAACACCATAAGTAGATTCTGCTGTTGTAAAAACGTAACTAACAACACCAAATTTAGTATGAGATATAACAAAAGGACTTGTACTAACGCAATCTAGAGCTGTTTTCGTTGATCCTGTTGGCGTAACAGTAGTTGTATAGGTAGCATTAGCTAGAACGTTTTCTGGTATTATTATTCTATGAGTGTTTCTATTTGGCAGTCTGTTTAAAGCTGCTTGTTTTGACGGTGAATATATATTTTTTTCTAAAGAAAATAAATTACCACCACTAGTAAAAGTATTAGATTCAAAATCATATGTCAAACCTATACTATCTTGAATTGATATATTGTACGTTGCACCTTCTGTGCCATTGACATTTAGTGTTAAGTTGTTTTGATTAGAGCTTAGCACATCTCCATTTTTATAAAAATCATAATAAACAGAGCTTATGTTAGCGCATGTAGATCTATTTGCCTCGGCTGTTGGTGTATCAAAGATCAAACACTCTCCACTAGAAAGAGGTATTGAAACTGTACCTATATTATAATAAAAAGAATACTTTATAGAAGTTAACTGACCATCATCATTGTAGACTTGATCGCTAGGCACGATACTCCATTTGCTTTTGTCATTAGATATTATATTCAAATATGGAGTTGATAGTAAATGGTAACTAGAGTCAGCGGTGTAAACAAAAGAACCCACAAGTGTATTTGTATTTTGAACTATATCTAAAAAACAAGTGTTTGTATTTACGCCGCCACTAGTAGTTGTTGATTTATTAGTTGTAGTTAGGGTTTGAGTTACATTACTACCATCAGTATTTGTAGTGGTAAAGTTTAACCTTGGTTTTATCTCTCTAGTGTTGCCGTCTATGTCTATGTTTATAGTAAAGTCAGAACTACCATGGGTATACCAAGATGCTAGATCAACAGTAACTTTTATTGTGTTTGTTATGTCTAAAGCTGTCGTTGTGTCAGAAAAGTTGACAGAAGCAACCTCTGGGGGCAACGAGCTTCCAATACCAAAATCACTAGCTTGTACAACGTATCCAGCGTTAGGTGTTATGTATAGGTAAACAGGAGAGTCTATAGTGCCATTTATAACATTGTCACCAGTGTTCTCTAAAGTCGTCCAGTTTGATATAGAATAGTTGTTTGCCATTTATTTTATTTTAATCAGTATCACCAGTATCCTGAGTTGTAAGTTTAGTAAAGTTGTTGCTAGCCGCATAGTGCGTAACAGAAGACGGAGTTCCTATGCCTTGTGTTGAAAACTGATTTACATCAAGGTTTGCTAAGTTGTTAGCTTTATTACCTTTTATATAATTAAACCATTTCCCTTCCTTGTTTTTAAATTCAGGTACAAATCCTGTTTCTAAATCTGTGGTTATTGATTTTGCAAACCAACCTTCCACGGCAACGTTGTTATAGTATTCGCCGTCAGTTGTGTTCGTAACTATTCTAGACTTACTTCCTTCGTAACTAAGTGAAGAAAAGCTTTTAACACTACTAGGTATATCATTAAATATGACGCACACACTTGAATCGTATTGAGACCCATAGAAGTTGTTTCTGGTTTGATTTGTGTAATGCTGGTATATATTACCTTGTTTAAATGTAAAATATTTATCATTTAATGAGTTACCAGTTTCTTGTAGCCAAGACTTAAAGCTAGTCCAACCCTTGGTGTCTTCGCTAAAGCTTAGTGTAAACTCACTAACAACATTGTTATCTTTATCTTCTTCTTCTTCTTCACCAACCACGTTAGCCTCTTCAAAAGGACTATTCAAGGACCAAACAAAGCTATTGCTATCTTGATAACTACTTAAGCCGACTAACCAGTTTAGAGCCACCTTGTAGGTTCCTGATTTAGAATCGTAATCTATACTTTCGATAGAATAAACGGTTTCCGGTTGATGGCTATAACTCCAATTAGTAGGCCAATTTTGAAAAGCAAAAGGAAGTGGTAAAATATTAGTATAGTTTGCTTGTATAAATGTTTGGTATAAATACACGTTGTTTGGACCATTATTATTTAAAGCTGTTATTAAAGAATTCCAGTTAGACGTAGAATCAAACGCTGGTGTAAAAGTATAGCCACTAGTTATCTTATCAAAATAAACAGTAATAGGGTTTGTCAAATTTGGATTAGCACCATAAACGCCTGGTTTACCATGTTCTACGCCGGTTGGTGCGTTAGGCGTTCCCGCGGCAATACCAGCCCAACCTCTTTGATGAGGTCCTGTTGCGCCAATTATACCAGAAGGCGCACCACCAGGATTAGCAGTTAGCATGCTAAAGCTTGTTGTTTCTACAGCTTCAGACCAATTAGAAGTGTATTCAGCATACCTAAACCAATTACCTAATGCGTTACCAGTTGTAGGCGTGTAACCAGTGTTTACAACAACGTTGCTTGTGGCTTGAGTTGTAGATGTGCTTGTGTTATTACCGGTTGAAGATTTTAAAGTTATATTAT
>Ga0222716_10002103_pt1 | contig 16233 bp, 23 predicted proteins | sample C33_13DmetaG_FD_165044 | JGI IMG/M metagenome (GOLD analysis project Ga0222716, IMG submission 165044) | Estuarine water microbial communities from San Francisco Bay, California, United States - C33_13D | ecosystem: Environmental > Aquatic > Marine > Unclassified | place: USA: California... | reverse complement strand
GGCAGTAGAATACCTAGCATCAAAAGAATCGGAAATCGTTCCAACTAAGTTTGAGGTTTTGGCAGCAATGATAAAACAGGACATCGAGAGCAATGCCTTCGGGGATATGCTTAAATTTCCAGCGGAGAAAAAGCCAACTGGACACGAGGGAAGGTTTGATGCAGTCAAGCGACGAGCAACCATTGACCTTGTGAATCAATACCGAGACAAGGGGATGAATGGTCGAGATGCGTGCGGAGCGGTCGGCGTGCCTTACAGCTCATACTCCACTTGGTCTAACAAGCTTAGAGTTTCCTACCGCCAGAAGTAGTGGGAGCGCACAAAATAAGATACAAGCATTCACGGATGCCCGAAGGATATATCGGGCAATCAATTAAATACGCGAACACTCGCAATGATGCAATCTCCCTCTTAGGCAAGCACGACAAGAAACTAAACGTTGTGATTGACCGAAGGGGGAGCGTGCTTACAATTTTAGACAATGAAGAAAGCAAATAAAGAATACTGCGAAGGGACTATGACCGAGGCGGGTCTGCGTAGCTTCATAATGTCTGGTCTACGCAGCAAGTCTCTGAGGTGGAGACCAAGGTCGGCAGCAATAGCCGAGGTCTGCATTGGTAAGGGAATCAATCCAGCGACAGGTCGGGAGTGCAAGCTTCACAAATGCCCCGACTGTGATGGGCTATTTCCTCAAAATCAAATGCAAGCGGATCACATTGAGCCAGTTGTGCCGCTTGAAGGCTTCCCCTACCTAGCAGAGCTTTTCCTAGGATATGACTGGACTGAGGTCGTGAAACGTATGTTCTGCGAAAAAGGGGGCTACCGAGTTTTATGCAAGGATTGCCATAAGGTGGTAACTCAAGCAGAAAGAAATGAAAGAAAAAGATTGAAAAACAAGTAAACTACAGCCAACATAATAAATATGACAACATTACAAATGGATAATAAAAAACTAGCCGCTGAATTAGCAGAGGCTTTAGTCGAAGACAGAATGGGCAAGCACATGGTCTGGGAAGATCGTGAAGACGGCAGCGAGGGCTTCACGGAGGAGGCACAGGATGTCTTCAATGACATTTACGAAATCATTTTCACCAACCTAGAGAGCATCTAACACTATGACAACAACGATACAGCAACACCTAAAGAAACTCAAGCCAGCACACAGGGACGCTGCGCTTACTAACATGAAGCCAATCGGCATGACACGCACTGCGTCAAGCATTAGCCAAGCCATTAATATCGCCTTTAACTGGAAGGAATCTCCAGAGGGCTATGATTTTTGGGATGGTATTTGCTTTGAGCTAACTACTGGCACGTATCACTTCACTGAAGAGGAAAGCAATGGACGCGTATTGCCAACCGACTCAGCGGAGCGCAAAACGTATCCCATCTATTCGGGATTTATCAGAAACTTCCCCAATGCAATTGCCGCCGTGTCTCACTTGAGCTATAAGGGTAGCAAGCAGCATCACCCCGACAAGCCTATCCATTGGGATAAAACTAAGTCTAGCGACGAGCTAGATGCACTTATGCGTCACATGATCGACGGGGAATGGGAGCAGGTTGCTTGGCGAGCAATGGGAAACCTAGAGCGTAAGCTCACAGGATGCTGCGAATACACTAACAATAAGCTTGACAAGTAACTCTACATAAACATAATACCAATATGAAATCATCAGAATCAATCACAAACCTAGCAGCAGCATTTGTTAAGGCTCAAGCCGAAATGTCTGGAGCTAAGAAATCCGCCAAGAATCCATTCTTCAAGAGCAACTACGCCAACTTGGAAGAAGTGATCTCTTGCGTTAAAGAACCATTCGCCAACCACGGACTTGGATTCATGCAGTTTCCAGTATCTGGGGAAGGCTCGGCTGGAGTAGAGACTGTAATCCTACACGAGAGTGGGGAGTGGGTCTCTGGAGACTTCCTCTTAGACTGCGTTAAATCAGATCCACAGGGAATGGGTAGTGCCGTTACTTACGCTCGTCGATATGGACTTCAAAGTGCAGTAGGATTGCCTAGTGAAGATGACGACGGCGAAGGGGCTATGAAGCGCAAGCCACAGATGACCAAGGAAGACGCAGTAGCTAAAATAGAAGCTTCAAAAACAGTTGAAGCACTAGTAAAAATTTGGAATAGTCTACCAATTGATCTCAAGCAAAACGAGGCTGTGAAATCAGCAAAAGACAGTAGTAAATCAGAACTAACAAAAACCAAATAACAAAGGAGTAAAAAATGAGTAAGCTAATAACACTAAAAATCGACGTAACTAAGATCAACAAGGATCGACTATACGAGGGCAAGAAAGGTAAGTATCTTGACTGCGACGTATGGATTGACGAGACGGCAGACGAGGACTGGAAGGTCGTGTCTGTCAACGAGTCTCAAACCAAGGAGGAGCGAGACATGAACCCACGCCCCAAGAAGAATTACATTGGCAATGGAGCATTGAAGTTTGGCTGGGAAGGCTTTTCTTCAGAGACACCTAAGCGTTCGACGGAAACGTCCGAAGCTATGGAGGAAGAAGTTCCGTTTTAATTAACCCTTAACCGCAAGCCCTCTCTGGAACGACAACCAGAGAGGTTTTTTATGAAGGAATACAATCGTTATTGGTGGAGGACACTAGCCCCATACGAGCAGGAAAGGATATTGCTTGGAGAGACCAGCGAACCCTTTGCAGTAAAGTGCATAAAAGATATTTTTAAGGCAGAGAGAAAGCTTACACGCGCAGAGCAAGAAACGGAAGATGCGCTTAACGAAGAATTTGAATTATGAAAAATTTTAAAGACATTTACAAGATCACAAGCTCGGCTAAGTTATTAGCTATGAACAATCACGACATGACCGCACAGGTAATTAACGACGAGCTAACAATACTAGAACACGAGTGTGAGGTTTTAATTTTAAGCGGAGTCTTATCTCCAAGAAACACAATAGAAGGAAACAAGGAACTTATTAAAGCTATTGAGGACTGCGAAGAAGCAATGAACCAAGCAGAAGATGCTCTGGAATACCACTACTCAAAATTTCCAACCGACCTATAGGTTGTCTCAAATTCAGTTTCCCGCAAATAGGGGGGGTAGCCACTTTTAAACAAAATGACATACATGACACTTATAATAGCACTGATAATGGTTGAATCCAATGGCAACGACTTTGAAATCGGAGACGACGGCAAAGCTTACGGATGTTTGCAGATGCACGCCGCTTACGTTCAAGATGCTGCCGAGTATGCTGGGAAGGATTGGGTGCATGAGGATGCTTTCCAGCGGGACGTAGCTATACAGATATTCATGGCTTACATGGCTCGCTATGCAACCAAGGAGAGGCTAGGTAGAGAGCCAACCATAGAGGACATGGCAAGGATACACAATGGTGGTCTGAACGGCTACAAAAAGAAATCTACAGAAAAGTATTGGCAAAAGGTAAAGAGTATGCTTTAATAATTTCAGCGTGTCACTCATCACACATAACATAAACTAGAAAGAACGTTTAAGTTAGGCGGGGAAATTGGGTAAATTAACCGAGTGGCACGCTAACTTTCCGCAGTAAAAATAACCACAACCACAACAATAAAATGAACGGGACTTACATAAAACTATATCGAAAGATGACGGAATGGGAATGGTATGACGATACCAATTGCGTCCGTGTCTTCTTGCATCTAATGCTCAAGGCTAACTGGAATGATTCAACCTACAAGGGTTACGATATTCCTCGCGGATCAATCGTAACGGGTCGCAAGGCACTATCTGAGCAGCTAGGTCTGTCTGAACAAACCATCAGAACAACCATCAAAAAGCTCGTAAACTCACAGTCAATCAACCAGCAAGTAACCAGCAAGTTTTCTATCCTAAGTGTCTGTCACTACGACACTTACAACCCCGACAAAAGCGTAGATCAACCAGCAGCTAACCAGCAAACTAACCAGCAAACTAACCACAAATCAACCACAGATCAACCAGCAACTAACCATCAAGATTCTTCACTAAGTGACTGTAAATACGACACTTACAACGCCGAGAAAAACTCAGCTAACCGCAAAGTAACCACAGATCAACCAGCAACTAACCAGCAAACTAACCGCAAAGTAACCACATCTAAAGAAGATAAGAAGTTAAGAAGAAAAGAAGATAATAAAACTACTTATGCTCCAGTGAAGGAGGCTCACCAGTTGCGTGCCGAGAAATTATTCAATCGTCCAGAGGAAAGGACTTTAGACAAATCTGAAATATCCGCTTGGCAGTCAGCCGAGGAGATTGTTAAGTCAACAACTGAGCGGGAGTGGCAACAGATAGAAGCATTCTACGCAGCACCACAGAAAGAAACTTACGCTCGCAAAAGCTACGCGACTCTGCTAAACAATTTTTCGGGAGAGCTTGACAGGGCTGCCGATTGGCATAGAAAGAATCATCAACCACAACCAAAACTAGGAACACCACCACAATGGACATAGCAGAAAATTACCCACACAGCCTTCAATCCGAGCAGACGATCCTCGGTCAAATGCTTCAGCACGACGCGGCTTCAATCATTGCAGAGGGAGCAACCAAGGATTGGTTTTTCTCGCTTGAGAATCAAGTCATGTTTGAATCCATTCGCCAAGTCTTCGATGCTGGGCAAGACATCAGCGAGCTTTCAGTTCTGCCAGTTCTTCAATCGAACATGGCAAAGGATCGAATGGAAGTAGACACAGCAATGTCACTAATGATGGCGTTGCCAATTGTCTATACGTCCACGTGGGTTGCGGCTCTACGCAATGTTCGCAACAAGTTCCTTCAGAGGAAGATGATTCACGCAACTCGCAGTATGCTGGAGAAGCTTCAGATGCCACTAGCATCCGCAGAAGATATCAAGGTCGCCATATCCGAGCCGATGAATGATATATCTACGCTTACCCTAGCCGACGATGACAAGACAGCCAAGGAGGAGATCGTAGAATTTATTGACCAGAAGATGAAGGAGCTTCGCGGGGAGGAGGATCGAATCCCCGAAGAGTATCGTGTTTACACAGGGATGAAGCACCTTGAGGAGACGCTGGGACACATTGATCGTCGCCGCAAGGATAACAACATTATCATTGCAGCACCAAGTTCACGTGGCAAGTCAGCGTTAAAGCGTCAAATCATTGTTCACAACTTGTTCAAGCACAAGGACTGGATTGTTGTAGCCTTCTTGCTGGAGAGTTCCAAGGAAGATTGGTGGCACAACACAGCGTGTTCCTACGCCAAGATTGACACTCGTCAACCGCTGAACACAGTCTCTGGAGACAAGCAGACCAAGTATGTGAAGTGCTTGAATATGCTGAAGGAGGAGACAGACAGCCGACTGTTCTTGTTTGACTCACCAGAATCTATGAGTGGCGTGACAACTCGCTGCCGTGAGATTGCAGCTAAGTGCGGCAAGATTGATATCCTTTGCGTTGACTACATTCAAATCATGGATGGCTCTGGCAAGGGAAATCGGGAGGCGGAAGTGGCTGCTATGAGTGGAGGCATTCAGCGTTTGCAGAAGTCACTACGCTGCGTTGCATTCTCTGGCACACAGCTCAACGAGGAGGGCAAGGCTCGTGAATCACGGGCAATCTTTAACGATGCTACCATCTTCTGGAGGATTGAGCGACCAGAGCGTGACTCTAACGGGCAGATCCAAGAGGAAGGTCAACCAGTCTACTATCAGACTGTTAAGCAGGAGAAGTGCCGCAATGGTATCCTTACCACAGTTGGCATTGACTTCCAAGTAACTCACCAGACAATGGTTGATAATTTCTAATTAACCATTGACAACACACCAACCACCAGCAACTATACAAACTATGACAGACAAAGACGCAATGAAAATGATCTCCAAACACCTTGAAAGCTACCGAGATCCAGACTTTGACGAGTCTCAACTTGAGGGTATTTGCCTCGTCCTTGAAGGTATTAACGAAGACTTCAATGACGACACTAGCAAAGAGGAATTTGATTTATATAACAAGTGCGAGCAACAAATAGGTGAAGCGGAAAGCATGTTTGAGGCAATCAACAAGCAGGAAGCTATAGAGCAAGAGCTTGATGAGCGTCGTTACGAATCCTTCAATAGATTCCACTAACGCCGAAGCTATTTCCAAGATGGAAAGAACTGGAAACTAACAGCCCAATAGGGCGCACACATTATGGAAAATCAAAAAGATAACGAAACACAAGCAGCTTGCGGGGTTGATAGCTCCGATTTAATGGATGACCTGCTCTGGAGACTTAAGGACATCAGAGAAGACCTAATGTCAACGGGACTGGGCGGTAGGCTATATAACTGCGATGAGTGGTCAACGCCAACTGTAAACCTAGCATCCGCTATACGGGTGATTGAGAAGTTCAAGACAAACTAACAGCCCAGTAGGGCGCACACATTATGGAAACAGAAAAGATTAGAAACATCATCCTCGATTACTGCCAAGGACATGAGCATTTAGAGTTTAGTAAATCTGAATTGCCCGATATGATCCACAAGATTAAGCAAGCAATCCTCAATGAGCTTGAGGATGCAGAACATCTAGGGGACACCGACACACCGAGAACCGACCAGATACTAGAAGACGCACCGCTTAGGCTGTGCGGAGAAAGCGCAAGAGAGGCTTTCGAGATGATGTATCGCCACGCTCAAGAACTAGAGCGCGAAAACAATGAGATGACCGCCAAGCAGATCGAACTGGTCAACCACCTAAAACTTTATTCTGCGAACTAATAAAAGAAAGGATAAAAAATAACTAATATAATCAACAACCCAAAAGCAATTATGACAGACACAGAACAACCAGTCACAGCATTCCATCACACAAATCGCAGACCAATGTTCCAGCCATCGGAGCGTAAGATATTGCAAAACGCTATCAGCCAACTGGAGACCTGCCTTCAAGCTAATGAGAAGGTTTTAAAAATGTCCGAAGAAAAACTGGAAGCATTGAATTTGAGATGCGAAGAACTTATTGCTCGCAATAACCAACTAGAAGAACGCCACATACTTAACCACAACTAATACTATGAAATCAAAACAACTCACAATTAATGGCGTAGATATTATCGCTCACTCAGACGGCTCAATTACTAAGCCATTTCACAAAAGAAATAAACGCACGTTTGGTTGCAAAAACAACTTGGGATATATGCAAATAGTAATTGGCGGCAAGACGTTCAAGGTGCATCGAATAAACGCCCAAGCGTTTTTACCAGATTTTTTAACTTTACCCCAAGTAGATCATATTGATAATGTAAAATGGAACAACAACATTACCAATTTGCGTATGACTACTAATCAGCTTAACCAGCAATCCAAGAAAAGCAAAAGAAAGGGTTGCTCTTCCCAGTTTCGAGGTGTGTCTTGGAATAAGAAAAGAAAAAAATGGGAGGCTTATTGCACAATCGACAATGATAAAAAAAGACTTGGCTTCTTTGACAGCGAACTTGATGCAGCAATTGCCAGAGATGCGTATTGGTTTTCTCAAAGACTGCCAATTGAAGGATTAAACTTCCCAGAAAAATACATTAAATGCGCTTAACCCTTGACATCAACTAAACCAGCAGCATTATAACCACTAACACCAACCACAATAACTATGAACTATAACTTAAAAGACGGAACAAAACTCACGGGACTCGGACTAAAACTTACATTAGGAGATGCCCAACTATTAACAGAGGCGGGTAGCTGCGGAGAAGATGAATGGCTTTACCATTGGCTTACACCAGATGACAAGTCATACTTGACAACTGACATCGAGTTAGCTGGACTACTAGCAGACGGAGCAGAATTAACTGAATAATTATTATGGGAAAATCAAAACCAGTTTTAGTCATTGGCGACACTCACTCACCAGCAATGCTGGATGGTTACATTGCTTTTCTCAAAAAGATTCAGAAGAAGCACGGCTGCGGTCGTGTCGTACACATCGGTGATCTCGTGGATTGGAATAGCATTTCATTCCACGAGAAAGACCCGTCAATGCCATCACCAGTAGAGGAGTTTAATCGCGCCTTTAAGCAGGTTCAGAAGCTCTACAAGGCATTCCCCAAGGTTGACTACATGATTGGCAACCACAGCTCCCTGCCAGCACGCAAGGCTCGCATGATCGGATTGCCCAATGACGTAATGAAAAGCTTCAAGGATCTATGGCAGGTCAATGGCTGGACAATTCATCCTCGCTACTCAGACTTAGAGATTGATCGGGTTATTTACCGACACGGCGACAAGGGCAAGGGTGGTCACATGGCTGCACACAAGAATGCTATCTCCGAGTTTAAGTCAGTCGTGCAAGGACACCTGCACGCACAGGCTGGAGTTGTTTACCACGCAAATCAAGGTGAATGTATCTTTGGAATGCAGGTGGGTTGCGGAGTTGACCACAGTAACGAAGCAATGGCGTACGGGAAAGTGTACGCTAACAAACCAATTGTAGGTTGCGGCGTAGTGTACAGCAGCAAGCTCGCATTTTTTGAACCAATGTTTCTCTAACCAACCAACAAAATATATTATGAAACTAACCCTAGAAGACGATTATCTCTCAGTAAACATCGAAAACAAAAGTGATGGTATTACTGTATCAGAAGCCAAGGAAATGTTTAGAGCAGCCTTAGTTGGCATCGGCTACCACGAGGATAGCATTGCATCGGTAATGCCAAGCGAAGAGGATGTAGAAGCTGCCATTGATTCAAACATCAAGGAAGTACTCAAGCAAATGTCTGATAGTATTTAAATTTGTGCATAGTTGTTCATAGACGTTGTGGTGACGTTGAAGCCCCTCTTGTTAATAACAGGAGGGGCTTCTTGCGTTTAAGGTCAGCCTTGGCATCATTCCTGCCCTCTGAAGGGGGGTAGGAGGGCTTTGAATATCTCACGAGGGTCTACACCCCAGCTAAGCTATTGCCCGCCCTATTGCCTCTGTCTCATGCGAACCAACTCAACTACCTTATCAGTTGCGATCCCTTTCCTACGAAGCTGTTTTAAATAACCATCTGGATTTGGATGCGACATAATCTCCTCTACACGCTCGCGTACATCTAAACGCATAAGAAGATTCTCTTGTGGGCTTAGGTTTTTCCTATCTGCTGCACGCTCCCTGTTCCACTTATCAAGAAGAGCCTTACCCGTAACTCGGTCTTCCTTTAATATCTCCATAATTTTGCTACGCTTTTCTCTTTCATCACCCTCAATCAATTCATATTGATCTGTTATTGAAGACAGTTTTGTGCGGGGAAGATCACGATACGTTCCTCTAAGGACATTTAAAATGTCTTTAGTTCCTATACCCGCATCTTTCATAACTTGAATGCGCTCCTGCTCGGTGTGGTTAGTGTTAATGAGATTTTGATTGCGACGAGCAATCATATCCATGCTTTCCCTTCTTCCAGCATTTGCTTTTTGATACACTTCTTCAAGCTGCTCTGGGCTTAGGTTGTTAGCATCCTTAGCTTTATTATAAGCCTTTGCATTTCCGTCGGCATTAGCTTTGTGATCCATCATGTAGAACATATTGTTTTCCGCCAAGTTAAAGGTATTCATCCTGTAACCAAGTTGCCTTCCTATTACATCCATTACACTTAAATCACCATTTCCTTTTAGGGCTTCACTAAGCTTATCATATTCACGTGAAATTCCTGGAGTGAATGCTTCGGAAACAAAGTAACCTAGCAATTCCTTTGCTCTCTCTACGTCATCTTCGCTGTAACTAATTTTTTGCCCACGTTTATTTCGATTGTTGATTGCTTCCATCATGGAGCGATTAACAAAAGTTCCTTCACCCATAAACTCTTGAACTACCATGTCCCTCAAACTGTCAAGGGGCTTGTCACTCATAGCTGCTTCATACGCAGCAATTCCTAGAGCAATTGGTGCAACGTAAGAAACGTTTGCATAAGTCCCGCTCTTGCCATCTTCGGACATACGTATAGCTAAAAGCTTGCCTTGATCCCAACTGGGAAGACTTTCTTCAACTGATTCTTCATTGCTATCTGTTACACCTCCGTCGGCATTAATTGCATTAATTGTTGCAGCAGTTCCAGCGTACAATGTTCCCAAGGAGGCAGCACGTTTTGCACCCTCTAGTCGCATAGCTTTTAGTGAAGCTGCTTTCTGTGCATCACTATATCCCAGCTTATTAATATCAATCCCAAGGTCTTTTCCAAAACTACCCGTAAGCATTTGCTTAATCGTCTTAGCTTGATTGTATTGATTACGAACAAACTCAGCGGTAAACGATGCAAACTGCGGCATAATACCAGCACGAGAAGCTTTCTTAATTAACTCAGACAGTCTATCATAATTCTGATAAGTATCGTTAATCATTTCAGCACCAAGGCGTTTGTATTCCTCTTCACCTAAACCTGGAAACGTTTTCTTTAAAGCCTTCTGTTGGGCTTTCCAACCAATGTACCTGCCCATTGTATCTGGAACTGAGTAAAATTTACCAAAGAAACCCACAGGCTTTTCAGTAAGATCAGAAAATATACCGCGCTCAAAGGCATCGCGAATATCAGACTCAACAATATTTGCACCCTTGATTCCATATTTAGTCATGTCATTTACTTCTTTTAGGAATGCAATTCTTTCTTTTTTATTAGCAGGACTTAGCAAATTTTCCAAGCCTCCGTATTCAGCAAACGCTAACCTTCCAGCTTTTCTTAGATTCTGAAAAGGATTTACACCCATGCCAGCAAGTGTAAACGCATTGCCATAAGCTTGCACTGCATAAGCTGGAGGATTTAGTAAAACCTTAGTAGCTTTAGACAAACCAACCGCCGTAGAATAAAGATCCTGCACAGCAGCAACTAACTTATTGCTAGATAATTCTTGCCCACCGCTTAGGTATATACTGTTGATTGATGCTTGAACCTCTGGAGTTACTGTTACCCCCTCAACCTCTCCAGCCCTCAATCTCAATGTCATATTTCCAGCAGGAGAATTTTTAGCTGGAGAAGTTAATCCCTGCTTTGTCAAGATGTCTAGTAAATTTGCATCGGTTTGCCTACGAGCTACAAGCTTTCCAACCCCACCTAATGTTCCGCTAATACGCTCACCAGTATCTGTAATTTCACCAAGCCATTCTAACTCGGCTGGACCAATCTTTTCATTTTTCTTTTTTAACGGAGCTTCAAGTGGTTGACCTTTTATCATTCCACCAGTTTCGCCAGTTACACTTGCAAACCTAGACTCTAATTTTTCAACGTGTTTTTCCGCAGCTTCCGCAGCGGCAGCCCTACCCTTGTCGGTATTAGCAAAACGAGCAGACTTTTGATAAGCTTTAGTAATTTCTTCTACTGCGTTCTTACGCAAAGCTGGATCATTTACAAACTTGCTGTCAGTATATGCACGAAACTCTCGTCGTGTAAAGTTACCTAAGTCTCTGCTCTCCCGAATCTTTTTAATTAATTTAGGGGTAGCCTCATATCCTTTCTTTGCCTTGTCGAGTTTAACAAGTTCCTTAGCAATTTTGCTTCTTTCAGATCTTGTTCCCGCAAGCCGCCCCTGTTCCCTAAGCGTAAGTATTTTTTGTGTTACCTCTTCAAGCTTTTGGGGGTTCATAGCAGCCATATCCTCTGCTGTAAGTTGCTTAATCAAGTCTGATTGCAGGTTATATAGCTTGTCTCGGTAAGTAATTAGATCCCCTTTAAGTCTGCCCAAGCTTTCGTCCAGCTCTCCTCCAGCTAAATAATCATTAACCTTTTGTTCTACACTAGCATCTTTTGCAATGGCTTGATTGACCCTCTTGCCTACCCTTGAACCTAGCTCATTGGTAGATGCAATACGCTTACGTAAATTCAAAGCTTCGTTTCGTGCTTCTTTTCCAATAACTTTTGATGGAGCTACGATGGAGAAGAACTGATCTTTAATCTTTGAAAACGGACGGCGTTCTGTGAGTGCATTTGTAACTGCTTGCGCTCTAACACGCTGAGTAGTTTCATCCATGTTTTCAAGGATAAGTTTCTTAGCTTCACCTGGCATTGTGCCTTTGGGTATTTTATTATCAATAGAATCGGGCAACAGTTCAGATATTCTATTATCAACATCAATAGATTCTGCTTCCCAAGACATATTTGATTCAAGGTCTTCTGGATCTAAAGCTTGTTTTTCTAAATCCAATCTTGCTCTTTCTGTTCTTGCTTTGCTAAGTTCATCTACTTCAGACATTGGCGATGTAGCAAGCGTCCAGTTCTCTATATCCTTATACTCAATTTCACCAGTAGCAATTGCTTGGTCAACTTCTGGACCAGTCTTGCCAAAGAACTTGTCCATAGACTTTCCAATCTTAGGAGAAGCTGCACCAAGCGCACCACCAAACAGAGCACCACCACCAACATAGGCAGCATACTCTTCTTTAGTAGGCATACGTCCTTCGTCAATTTGCGTTGCTATAGTTGCTTCTGTGCCTCCAAGAAGTCCACCCTTAACGGCTTCACGCCCTGCTGCGCCAGCAATCATCTTTCCAGTAATCTTGGTAGCTCCAGTAATTGCTTTAGCTCCAGTGCCACCAAAAGGAATAGCACTAACAGTACCAGCGGCTAATGCTCGACCCATGCTCTTGTCTTCTTGACCTTCAATGTCTTGCGCCCACAATGATCCAAGGAAACCTCCAGCAAAACCACCTGCTGCTATTCCAAGTGGAATAGTAATAGGCGCTAGGGGACCACCAAGCGCACCAAGCGCACCACCAGCTATTGCTCCAGCTCCACCAGAAAATACTTCAGCACCCACACCTTTGACGATGTCTTCAGTGGAGGGGTCTTCATCGTCAAAACCAGAGATGTCTATACCACCATCATCTGCCGTAGAGTCAAAACCAGAGATGTCGATTTTTTTGGATTCTGGTTCGTCAAATCCTGTGATGTCAATCTGTTGACCTTCTGGTTCTTCGTCAAATCCTGTGATGTCAATTTCCATAATTTATTTATTTAGATATTTCTTTTTTATTGTTTTTTCGTAAGGTGACCTTTGGCCTCAAGTGCCTTAATTGCATCTTCGCGTGAAGCACCAGCATTTTTATTTATAACATTTTGAATGTAACGTTCCTCTACCGATGTATATTCATCTTCGCTTGATCCTGCTGCCGTTGCATCTGTCACTCCATCTGCTCCTTTACCCTTATTTGATGTCCCTCCACCATAAAGAAATGCATCAAATTTGTCGCCATATAGAAATGCTTTTCGTCGTGCAGCTATTTCATCTTCAGGCATATTGTTTTCCACCATGTCTTCTTCCATCTCTTCCCATTCACCCTTCTTTTTCTGCATTGAAGTAGCGTCTGGTTCATTTGCCTGTGCAATAATCTGACGTCTCCGTTTATTCTCTAATTTAATTCCTTCTTCTTTCGTTTCATCCTGTTTTTTTAGATATTCAAACTTTTCCCTCTGCAATAGTTCCGATGGCGTAAGCGGAATGCCCTTAGCCTCTTTAGCTAGTATGTCTGCATATTTTTCCTTCTCAAATGCCAAGCGCTTTTCCGCTACAGTTAATCCAGTAACAAGTGGTTCTCCAGTCTTGCGATCAATGCCGTTTAACGCAGCAACCTTGTCGCCACGGGCAATGTCACCCGCACTAGCACCTCGCTGGTTTGCCTTGGCAATGTCTCTACGATCTGCATCGCTCATACCTTCGCCACGTGCTGCGCGACGCTCACGATCAGTTACTGTCCCTGCTGCACGTTCTTGAGCCTCACCAAAGTCTGGTCGAGCTGCTTGACGTGCTTCGCGGTCTGCTGATTTTTGCTCAAACGAGCTACGATCAACATTAGGGTCAATCATGCGCCCCTGTGCGTCAAGCTTCTGTCCACCTGCCAAAAACTCAGCAAGTGGTTGACCGCCCGCCGTGGTCAGACCTTGTGGTGCTTGAACCTGTGGCGCTTGGGCCTCTGGCGCTTCTGTGTTTTGACTAAACCCAGTTGTAGGATCAAAGTTTAAACCTTGTTGTTTAGCATATTCCTGTCCCCTAGCAATTTGCTCTGGTGATAATGGAGTAGTTCCATCGTTAGTCTGCGACAAGAAATAATCTTGTGGAGAACCCCTCTCTGCAAATTTAAATCCTTCTTCTCCAGGTTTAGGTATTTGAGAACCATCCATTACTGGAGGCAAGGGCTGTTGCGGTAACTCTGGAGCTTGAATTGCTGCGGGAGCTGCGGGAGCTGCGGCGGTAATTGCTTCTGGGGTTACGACATTTGTGCCGTTGACCGAGAGATTAGCTACCGATTCTGGCGTTGCCATTTCAACTACTGGAGGAGCGGGTATGTCACTTGCGCCATATTCTGGAGTTCCTGTTTTTTCTGCTAAGTTGGGGAACACTGGATTTCCAGAGCCATACACTACGTCTCCACCACGACTAACGTCGTATGTCGTCATTCCACCAAAGAACTTTCCGAGTTTTGATTCTGCAAAGTTTTCAGTTATTGTATCCAATATTCCTGGAGCCTTTACCTCTTGCGTTGCTTGATTTATATTTTGTTTTTCTGATTCGAGGGATTGTAAAGCAGACTGCGCCTCTGTCTGCCTAGATTTTGCGGCTTGAATGGCAGCATTGTTGCCGCCTGGATCTGTATATTCTGTTGATAATAAAGTTTCTGGAACTTCTGTAGTGCCTAAATCAAATCTATCAGCACCAGTTCCCCTTACTTCAAATCCACCCAACATTGGAACTTGTCCTTGCGGTGCTTGAACAGCAGGTGCTGCTGCCAAGTCTGGCTGTGCCATTAAGTCAATTGGTGCTTCAATTGAGTTAGGTGCTGCTCCCTGCGAAAACGGGCTTTGCACTGCGGGCGCTTGACCAATCGTGTCCACGACGGACCCCATTTGTGCTGGTGCGCTAAAGCCCTCCTGCCCCTGTTTATTCTTTTGCATCTCGTCGTATGCTGTTAAAAATGCTGATTGTTCTGCCATAATGTTTTGTCTATTTTTAGTATATCCTATCTGTCAAGTTTAAGGCGTAATGCTATGTCCTCTGCATACAATGCTCGGACTCTAACTTCCTGTTCTTCTGTGAGTTCGGGTTTATCTGTTGATTTGTTTCGATGCTCGCTAAGTGGATCTAGTCCTCCGTCAGTTAGCATCTGTTGAAAGTCCTCCGGAAATCTGTAAAGCTTAACTGACTCGCAGCCCTCGCATCCTTTTAATATATCTGTCTGTGATTGGAAGTGCTGGTTTCGGTACGTCCCCGCCTCTAGCCCGTCTAATATCTCGTTTACTGTAATGCTTTGATCTCCCTTATTTACTTGATAGACTGCTGATTTAAAGCGTTCTACTGCGTCCCTAATGGGTGCAAGTGCTGGCTTGTTATCGTGATTTAATAATGGGCGAGTCAGCTTGAAGTTGTGTCCCTTGATTTTTTTTTGATGAAAAAATATTGATGCTGCCGTAGATGCCAATCCGCACTTTGGGATAAAAGGAATTACTGAGTCATTTGGAAGTTGAAAAAATCTTTTCATTAGATAATCGAGGCTTCCGTCTGAACGTCGACCGCATTATTGCCTAATCCGTGTACATACGCCCTGAATGTACCGAAAGTGCTTGCTGGTAACGTGATAGTATCTGTTCCGCTATCTGTGGGAGTGTCGAATAAATAATCATTTGTGCCTTCGATTGTGTTCCATTGCCATTCTAATGTTGGGTATACACCGCCAACATCGGTAGAAGTTATATCCCATTGAAGGTCAACTTCAAAATCTTGGGTAGCTTGCCAATTAAAGTCTAGGAACACGGCAGCATCACCAACTCCATTTGCAACAATCGGAGATCCTAATGCTGCGGTTCCAGTCTCTATCCCAATGTCAGTGTTTTCTGTGTACAATAACCTCCAAGGTTGATTCGGCCAATCGGCCCTAGCACAGTTGACTGGATAAATATTTGTTTGATCATCCTTGACCGCTGGCTCATCTTCGTGTGGACTATCTAAATTGCCCCAAGGGCCTGCTCGTAGTATAGCCATTAGACTGCTTGGGTTAAAAACACGCGCTGCCCTGCCGTGTTGTCATTGTTTACTACATCAAGGGTTTCTTCCTCAAAGCCTTCTGGGAGACCGCCAGCCCCATCTGACTCTAAACTGTTAGCCAAAGCCCTGTCTCTGCTTGGTGTGTCAACTCCGTCATCCTCTATGTTTCTTCTGCCAGTCTGCTCATTTGGTTCCAGTGGTTTGTAGTATCCAGTTTCAACGTCAAAGATCCCGCCACTTTCTTTATTTACATTGGACTCCCGTCTTGCACTCTGGTAGTTCTTGGAA
>Ga0222716_10002102_pt1 | contig 16247 bp, 22 predicted proteins | sample C33_13DmetaG_FD_165044 | JGI IMG/M metagenome (GOLD analysis project Ga0222716, IMG submission 165044) | Estuarine water microbial communities from San Francisco Bay, California, United States - C33_13D | ecosystem: Environmental > Aquatic > Marine > Unclassified | place: USA: California... | reverse complement strand
ATTTGATATTTCTCGAGAAGAGAGGTACAGATGTAACAAGATGTGTAGCGCAACGGATGATTGTGTTGAATTGATGAGTAAAACTCCAAATAGTGTAGCTTCCGCTATTATTTATATAGTTCTTGGTGCAAATGTAACAAAAACGGAGGTGTGTGAAAAATGTTCCGTATCTGTACCAACATTAAACAAAATAGAGACTATTATAAAAAAACACTTAGAGGTTAAAGGTCTCTTATAGTAAAAGATGTTGCCAAAACTTTTTTTGTCAACTCCATGCTATGGGGGGCTTTGTTTAGAAAAGTATATGTCTAGCATAATTAAGCTTCAAATTCTACTTGTAAGAGAAGGAATTCAATTGTATCTTGATACTACCGAAAATGAAAGTCTTGTTCACCGCGCTCGAAATGTAGCCGTTGGTCGTTTCATGCAAAAAACCGATTGTGAATATTTCATGTTTATTGACGCGGATGTAGATTTTGAAGCAGAATCAGTTGTTCGTCTTCTTCGCTCGGGACATGATATTAGTGTTGCATGCTATCCCAAAAAGGTTGTGATGTGGGATCAAGCAGCAAATGCCATCAAGGGTGGTGATGAGCGAAATATGGCAATGCTTTCATCGAGTCTTGTTGTTAACTTTGGAGCGCAGAAGATTTCTGTAGAAAATGGGTTTATTCCCATTCTCGACGGACCAACTGGATTTATGATGATCAAAAGAGATGTTTTCAAGGCATTAGAGGAAAAGTTTCCAGAATTATGGTGTAAAAATGATCATCAAAACCGTGATTTTGATGATTATCATGCATGCTTTGATTGTATGATTGACCCAGAAACAAAACGGTATCTATCCGAGGACTATGCATTCTGTCGTAGATGGCAACAGTGTAATGGTAAGATTTATGCAGATATCAATACAACGTTGGGTCATGTCGGTAATCTTCCATTTTCTGGTTGCCTCAACGAAAGGCTTAAGGCTTAGACGCAAAATATTTGTAATATGAAGATTTGTACAGTTGTAACTACTCGTTCAAAGTCTTGTTCCGTTAAAACACTTCATACGATTCTCAGACTTAACATTAACTGTATGCAACAAAATGTTCAGAATGAGATTTTATACGTAAACGACGATCCATTTGAAAAAATAGAAATGATTGAAAAATGTTTACCAAGATGTGATCGTGTATTCTTCATTGATTTTGGAATTGGCGTTGACGAAGATTCAGTTAAACAAATTTTTGAGAATCATGAAGGTATTGGCGTTCTTGTTTTCCCAGGTGTAAAGGAAGGTATCGATTGGGATCTTTTCAAACAAAAAGTTAGATCTGATGAATGTCTTGAACCGACGTCGCAAATGGGTTTACATTTTGATACCGAAGTGAGTAAAAAAATTTCAAAGGACATTTATAGTGTTATAAACACGGAGGCAAAATCTTGGGTTATGTTTTCAAAAAATGTTATGAAGAATGCAAAGGATAAAAGGGGGAATTTTAGTCTGCACGTAAAAATGTTTGATAAATTGAAAGAATGTGGTGTGAAGATTTATGCGTTTACAGCATCTAAGTTGACTATGACATATTCACACGAATGTGTTAGTAACATCTTGAATGCAGCTGGAGTTAAAGCCAATTAAAGTTTAAAGTTAAATATAACATATGCCTACCGAAATGTTTGTAACGTCAGAATCGCCACTTTACAAACACATCGTTTCTTTTATCCATTGTGTCTGGGGGAGTAAAGATTACTTTCCCGGTCCACAACCAATCTCAATTGAACACAAACATTTTCCAATTCTTAAAAATGGAGAATATGTTGTATGTGAAAAGACTGATGGTGAAAGACACATGATGGTTGCTACAACTTTCGAGGGAAAGCCAAAATGCTTATTTGTGAATAGAGCTTTTGATATGTTTGAAGTTAAAATTAATTTTAATAAAAAAGCATACGAAGGTACAATTCTTGATGGAGAATTATACGATAATACGCTCATGGTATATGACGCTCTTCTCATAAATGGACAACCCGTAGGACAGTTTAACCTATACCACAGACTCTCGGAAGCTGAAAAAATGATGAAGTCTGTTATTTATATGAAGTTTGATAAGCATCGACTCAAAATGAAAACATTTCATTCTATGAGAGATTATGATCAATTTATGTATGAATATTTACCAAAAGTTGAACAGAATGTGGATGGTTTAGTATTTACACCTGTAAATGAACCGGTGCGTATTGGTACACATGAGACAATGTTCAAATGGAAACCTAGGGAAAAGAATACAGTTGATTTCCATATGAAGAGGGGTACGAGTTTTGAGGGTGTGGGCAAACCCGGAGTTCCAGTTTGGAAACTTTACGTTCAAGAAAAGGGAAAGTTGTTTTTTGAAAGCGAGTTTCCACTCAGTCGTATGGATGAACCATGGTTTGAGGATGGAGCTATAGTAGAGTGTATGTACATTACTTGGGAAGAAGGACCCTTGTGGTGGAAACCAGTAAAAAGAAGGAGAGATAAAACACATCCAAACAATCGAAGAACTTTTTATAGAACCATCGTTAACATTAAGGAGGACATTCAAATGAAGGAGTTTTTAGATTGTAGACCAGAACGTAGTGACCCGCAGATGCAGGCAAAGTAGCTTCGCTTACGAAATCGTCGTTTATATAATACCACGTATTACCATGTTTTACAAAACTCACATAATGTCCATCAACTTGTACACCTATATGTACCGCACTCGCAATTAGATTATACTCATACTTATCTATTAATATTTGCTCTATAACATTTATATGACTTTTTTTATCAAATGAAATCATAAGAACTTGTGGAAGTTTCGAGAATAACATTCGGGTTGTCGCAATATTATGAACTTTACCCTCCGTATCCTCGAATTTTTCAATAACATTCCAATCCGCACTCTTAGTGAGCATTTCAGCTAAATCATTACCCTTTGATGTCACTAAATGCATACCAAAATCCTCCGTTGAATTTGATTTTCCACCCGGCCAAATAGTTTCTTGTGTCTTTTTACCATAAAACCATTGTTTTATAACCGGACAGGATTTTTCAAGTATATCTATTATGCATAAGATAGCTTCTTGTACATCGTGAGGTTCTCTATTTTTGAACCTAGGAAAGTTTTTGTAAAACTCATTCAATAGTAATTTAACATTTACAAGCCCCTTTTCTTGCGAAATCCAGTAAAAATGAATAAGTTTTGAGTACATCTTTGTAAATTCGCAGTTACCCTCGTAGTTTACTTGTAAAAAGTAATTTGTGAGTACAGGAATATGAAGAAGACATTGAATTGCTGTATTGAAGTAGCAAGTATTTCCGAGGTTTAAAAAACCTCTCATTACAATTTATGTACAAAAAACACTTAAGAAAATGGCGCATTTCTAAAATGTAAAGATAAAACATCATGCACGATATCAAGTCTATCACCGATAAGCTTCTTCCTGTATTTGAAACACACAAGGAAGAAGAGAATGTGGAAGTTGAATTGCGCTTAGGAAAACATAATGGATCATTCTTTGATACTAATGTTGGAAAAGAGAACTTTGAAAGAGTTCTTGAAGGTCTTCGTAAGTATAATGGTTGGGAAGATGTACAAAATTCAACGTGTGACATTTTCTATAACGACAAAAACGGAATCCGAATTACCGCCAATCAAGACACGGGTGAACAAAAGATGATTCAAAAGATTAATGTCGTCAAAGAGGATTTCTCCGGAACACCAATGGATGTACGATTTAGTGTATCGCGCGAAATTCCAACTTGGGGTGAATATGAAATGGATCGTAAAAGAACTAAAACACGTTATTCTTTCATTCGAAAGAACCTCAGTATTGATATGACTATTTCATCTGGAGACAATGTCGACATGGATTCAGAAGAAGAATGCTCTTATCAAATTGAATTCGAAATTGTAAAACCTCAAGATGTATCTTCTAGAAATGAGTTTTTCAATATTCTCCACAAGATTAATGACCTATCTAAATTAATTCCTATGTAATAGTAATAAGAATATGTTGAGATTTGCAATCCTCATCCTTATGACCCTAGCTCTTATATTTGAAAAGCAGACCAACTCACTTGAAGTTGGGGGATCTAAAAATTTTCATCTTAGTGACGGAATGTCCAAGAAAATGTACATTCGTATGCGACGCGAAAAAATGAGTAACGAAGATCTTAAAAAGTTCGTGCAATTAGAGGATCGTTTTCTCCAAATTGAACGAAATTCAGTGTGTTCGGGTTTATCTCACATAATTGAAGCTACTGTTTTATCTAACCTTATAAAGGAACTCTTCCCAAAGTATGACTTTTCATATCATACTATACACCTTAAACAAATTGCGGAACCAACTAAAATTGTGAACACACGTGTAACATGTTAAATAAGTTCCATACAAGCATTTGATGTTTTGGACTCTCAATTTTCTTATAATTGTTAACAATATACATGATAAGACCATTCTCATCTTCATCGTGTATATCTAATAAATATGTCACTGGGTCTTTACAGAATGCAAACTTTTCATCAACTTTGTATTCCAGTTCAAGATCAGACATCATTTTTTCACTTTCCCTACCTTGTCTAATGTAATCGGCGATGATATAGATCACTGCATCCAAAAGCTCTTCTACACACATGTCAATCCAGGAGTTTTTAGGTGTTCCCCAATTCCTAGTATCAGAATTAACTATGACTCCATGACCGTATCTATTTTTTCCAATCTCAAGACGCGCAACAAGTTGCTTTTCGATGGATTGCATATTTATATTTACTTATCGGTTTTTCCTTAAGTTTATCCAAGTCTTCTTGTAATTCTCTAGTTGTCTCATACTTGGACCTTGGGTAATAATAAAGTTTGTCGCCGCGTTTCTATACTGTGTGACCAAGTTGCGTGGTACATTACTGACATTAAGTTGGGATCGTATGACCTTCGTTTCCAAATTTTGTCTTCTCTCCCTCTTCCAATTGCTAACCATTTCTTTTTTGAGTTCGTTAATATTCTTCTTAAATGGAAGACCCAGTTTATTTATTTTATTTATTTGCAATCGATTAATCTTCGCCTTAACAGCTTTCACATCATTCTCAAGGGAGGGCATCACATTTTTATATCGTGACATCCATCGACTACCATAAAGTTTAATAAGGTCCTTACGAATAGAGTTCTCGTTGAGACCTCTCTTTTTGATAACTTGTTGCATCTTTACAACCTCCTTTTGTATCTTAACATCTTTACGAGATGGTTTGGGTGGGGGTGTTTTTGGTTTTGGTTTTGGTGCGAGCATAGAGTTGCGTACCATTTCAATCTTCTTACAGAGAGTTGCTTTTGTCTCTTTGGGGTCAAGTTTAATTTTAAGGATACCCGCAACACGAAGAAGTTCAGTCTTGCTATAGTTTGTGCACGCGGACCTACCAACTTTGAAAGAATTACCAGTACCTGTAAGTGCAACATTCTTATTTTTATCTGTATTCTTAAACGTTGCTGTTTTCACATTTGAAATCTTTTTAATCTTGTCACAAATAGCGTCCTTCTTTGTTGACGCGGTAATGCCAACAACACCCAACTTCTTGGCGAGATCCACGAGCTCGGGTTTTGCCATTCGCATACACTGTTTACTATCAATCTTTAACGCGGCACGTTGTGTTTTAGTCAAAGGTTTCAATTTTTTAGAAACTGTTTTCTTTTTTTTAGGTTGTGTCTTTGTAAGTCTGTTTGGAATTGGTGTTGTCAATGTTATGTCTCCACCTTCATATAACATTCTCGCGAGCTCAATACCTACCTCATAGGCATCTATTAGATTGGATGGATTACTCGCACCAGAGACTTGAAAGTTACAAGTCTTTGTCATAATAAACTTATGTCCATTATATGTTGCGTACATAAATGGAGACTCTTCTGGATTATACATAAGCCAAGAAAACCCGTATATTCGTTGTTTTGACGCAAGTACACTCATATTCGTGATAATACCATTCACTCTAAACTGACCACTAAGATTATTATATTCAAATGGATTATATAAAAATGACTGTTTTTCAGAATATGTATTTACAATAAAACGTCGAATAAGTTCCGGTTGATTTGAAATATTTTTTCCAATGAACCCCCCGGAAAACCGAATTTTACCATTTCTATAAAAGTTAACTGTAGCACCCTTAGACTCCGAGCCATTTGAAACTGTTATTTTAAGTTGAACTGTAAAAAAGTTCTGGTTGAGATCACCTTGCTTTCCATATTCTCTTGTATGTGTAAACCCAGTCATAAAACGACCATAAATACCATTGACTTCCTTTGTGTCTATATAAAGACCCTCCCCAATGGGTGTTTTAGGAAGTGGTGTCTTAATAAGTATTTGTCTAAGGTCGACACGACTTTCCGCGTCAAAATCTTTGTTTACGGTTGCATTAAACATACCTGGATTAAGCTTACTCACGACAAAATCAATATTTTTTGATACGGGGGGTGGGCTGCGTTGAGCGACATCAACAATGTAATTTATATTATCATCATTATTACTATTTGAATTATGAACAAACTGAGCAAACTCTCCATAATTTTCGTTATTCATCAAGTTTCTTTCAAGACGAGGTGGAAAAGTTTGTTGCTTTGTGATTCCAAGATCCATTTCAATCTCTCTCACGAGAGCATTATTTGACGCAGTCGTAGAAACAGAATTTGGACTGTTCGCGGGTTTTAACTCTATCCCCGACTGCTGAACAAATTCTCTGAGCTGCTGGCTCATATTACTATTGTGTAGTATTTTTTTTAATAATCGTCGGTGAAGCCCAAACTCTCCTCAACCACATCGACACCATAGATAATCGGTTGTTTTGGGTATGTACGTCCCTTGTAGGTCACTACCTCTTCTCTGACTTCAATATCTCTCGAACTGAAAGGACCAGCGTAGAAGTCTTGATTGAACTTCGGTCTTCCCAAGTTGTTTGACTGACAATGTTGATTAAACACCTGTACAAAGAGCTTCTGAGGCACGAACAAGTCCTTTCCTTCGATAATGTTTGTACTCTCGAGGAAGTTGTGAAGGGTACTCGCAACCATTGCAACTTGCTTCTGTATCTTCTTGAAGTAATCTGGTACAACATTCCATATGTCTTTGTCTCGATACTTATTAGAGTAATCTAAATATGCTCTTACACATTTAAGAAGGATGATAGGTAATTCTCCGTTTAACTTTTCATCAAGTTGTGGGTCTGCATCTCTGACCTGTTTTGAAAAGTTCCAAGGTAAGATACGACGAAGTACCGAACCCGAATTGTCCTTCCAATTTGGAACTTCATTACCACCAAGAACGCCTGGTACATTCCATTCAATTGAAACTGCAGTCTTATTCTTCACTGCAACCGAAACATCCTCTCCTGAAACCATGGACTGAAATTCTGCTTGTTCAAGGGCTAAATCCCCTTTTACTTCTGGAGCAATGAACATGAATGCATCCTTGATGGCTGAGAGACCGAACTTCTTCTCGATGTTATTAGAGAGAGTACCCACATCTTCATTTTCATAAAACTTCTTGAATACTTTTGTAATCAATGTAGATTTACCAGATCTAGCAATCCCCTTGAAGAATGGAATAACTTGCCATCCATCGAGTTCTCCAATGTCATAACACAAACGACCACCCATTACATATGCCCAGTTACATACTTCGTCTTCAAAGTTTTGATACTTAAGAACCGAGTCAAAGAATGGTGTTGGAATATCCTGCCACCTCTGAATGTGCGCAAAGTCATCAAACTGTTGATCAAAGTACTTACACGCAATAATAGTCGGATCAAGGCATCTGAATTCTTTGCTGTCATAAGGATAAAAACAGCAATCATAGACGCCACGATCTGGAATCCATTCTTTACCAACAAAGACGCCGTTTTTGAAAGACCAGACGTGCCTTCTCTTAGTAATTTCTGGAAATTGTGCGTCAATACACTTGGACATATTATCGATTACATCTCTGAATACCGAACCTCTCGATGTAAAGTTTTTCCAAGTGATGAAGTCGTCGTCTTTTTGTGCTAGTGAATATACATACTGCTCAATTGAAAACTTTGTTTGCCATGCCCTAGTTCTATGACCCTCAATCGTTCGAATCTCTTCACAACATTGCCCTTTGTATCTCCTGTATCCAGCTTTGTATGTTTGGTCGAGTGTGTATAATAGACATTTCTGAAATGGTGTCGAATTTTCAACTTCACTCTCATCAATTGTTGATGGATCACCAAGTGCACTGAATTGTGGAAGCGCGGTCGGGTTATCCACTCGTTCAAATGAGATGTAATGTCTTCGAATATTATCATACCCATCATTTACTTGTTTTTTGATATTGTTTATGCGCGTGACATTTGTAATACCATCATCGTTATACTCTTTTTTGTGTATTTTAAGATCTCTAACGTGATTCTTCAAGTTTGTGAGAAATGTACTCTGTCTATCGCGATTACCTTTAATGGAAATGAGATCAATCCTACTTGGAATTGGATTTCCCAATTCATCAAAATTTTCGGGATGTACAAATTGTCGATATCCCAATTCTCGAACATTTCTAAAATCATTCGACTTTAGAGACCACGCGTATTCGAACTTTTCGATTATATTAAGTACCTCTTCTTCTTTCATTGATTGGATGTGCTGTTTCTGAAGTTCCGTGAGAGCTTCATACTTATTAGGTTCCTTATCAATGAAATGGGTGTGTTCCATTCTATGATTTATGTATAGACGAGTTTTCTTTCTAAGCCGATTTTGGGGGTTGCATTTTGGCAAGCATCTTTATGAGTATCTTATTTTGTGTCTCCAATTGGTAACAAAGATTAACAAGGGCTGAGCAAACGGTATCTCCGTCTGGAGTAGCCAATAGGGAAGTCATAAGATTTGCGATATCTATACCTTCCTCTTCTTCTTCATCCTCTTCGAAAAAATCGCCATCCTCTTCTTCATCTTCGGTCATCATAAGTTCTTCTTCTTCATCTGAAACGATTTCACCTTCTTCAACTTCTTCAACTTCTTCGACTTCTTCAGGGCGAGTCGACATTTAGTTTAAACTGAGAAAAATTCATTTTGAAAATTTCGCACTGATGCGATTTTAGCCAAAAAAAAATCTCAGTATATAGTACAAAACTCTCACAATGGCCGGTGGTCTCATGCAACTCGTCGCCTATGGCGCCCAAGACGTCTACTTGACCGGTAACCCAAAGGTTACCTTCTTCCAAGCTGTGTACAAGCGACACACTAACTTCGCGATGGAAAACATCGAACAAACTGTTAACGGTACCGCCGCCAACTCAGGCCGCGTGTCCGTGACCATTGCCCGTAACGGTGACTTGGTCGGCGACATGTACGTCGAACTTAAGTCCGCTGCGGCTAACACTAAGTCATCTGCCGGTGATGACTGTAACTGGGTCGCTGAACGTGCGATTGCCTCCGCGGAATTGTCCATCGGTGGTCAACGCATCGACAAGCATTACCAACGCTGGTGGCGTTTGTACTCAGAGCTTTACTTGGATGAATCTAAGAAGGCTAACTGGGCTAAGATGACCACCGCGATCACAGGTAACACTGTGTACTTGCCACTCGTCTTCTTCTTCAACCGCAACCCAGGTTTGTACTTGCCATTGATTGCGCTCCAATACCACGAAGTCCGCATCGACTTCGATTTGACCTCCACTTTCACCACCTACCTTGATGCCACTGTCTTCAAGGTGTGGGCGAACTACGTGTACTTGGACACCGAAGAGCGTCGTCGCTTCGCGCAAAAGGGTCACGAATACCTCATCGAGCAAGTGCAACACACTGGCTCCGACACCGTCACCGCCGGTTCCACCTCCAACAAGCGTCTCTCCTACAACCACCCAGTTAAGGAGCTTGTCTGGTGCTTCAACGACCCAGCGTCCGGTAACGTTGCCACCTCTTTGTGGAACTTCACCACCGCTCCAGGTGCGACCGCTATCGTTCTTGAGTCCAATGCGTTCGCTCAAGTCTCTGGTAACTGCTTCGTGCCAGTCACCCAAGCGACCGGTGTCCCACTTGTCGTGTGCGGCGAAGCCGGTTCCCTCAGCGACTTCACCGAAGAAGCTGTTGGTCCATTGAGCAACTTCAAGCTTGTCCTCAACGGTCAAGACCGATTCAAGGAACAAAAGGGTAAGTACTTCAACCAAGTTCAAGCGTACAACCACCACTCTGGCTGCCCATACCCAGGTGTGTACAGCTATTCCTTCGCGTTGAAGCCAGAAGAGCACCAACCAACAGGTACCTGCAACTTCTCCCGCATCGACAACGCGCAAGTCGCGGTCACTCTCCCATCGGGTGTTGCGTCCACCACCATGCACATGTTCGCGGTCAACTACAACGTTCTCCGCATCCAATCCGGTATGGGTGGTCTCGCCTTCTCCAACTAAGTTGTTGATTATGGCATATTGAATTCGCGAGTATAAAAAATTAAATTTAAAAAAATGGATATCACCCAATTTTTAAATCTAGTATTATAATAAACAATGGAAGACGATAAGCAGACGACTACCCAACAAAAACTTGGTTTCATCATACCATTTACCATTTTGGTTATTGGTATGGCTGGAGTAGGTTACATGATGAGCCGTAATCGTGGTATGAAGATGAAGTAAATTAAACATAACTCTCCCCTAGTAAATAAGAATGCAAGACGTATACACGGATGGAAGTTGTTTGGGAAATCCAGGAGCTGGTGGTTGGGCTGCTCTTGTATCGGGAAAACAATTGTATGGTGGACAGGACAAAACAACAAATAACATTATGGAAATGACGGCAGTTGTAAGAGCACTAGAAGAGTGTCTCGATAAAGGCATTCTTGAGATAAGACTATTTACTGATAGTAACTATGTCAAGAATGGAATATCTTCGTGGATAAAAAATTGGAAAAGGAACGGGTGGAAAACAGCTTCAGGTACATCTGTAAAGAATAAAGAGTTGTGGATTGAAATTGATACTCTTGCGCAGAGGATGACAACCGTTGAATGGAAATGGGTCAAGGCGCATAATGGACATCCACAAAATGAACTTGTTGATAGTCTCGCTTATCAAGAGGCGACTAAGATTAAAAATGCTCGCGTAAAATAATGGAAGCTCACGTGGAAACTCACCCATGGTGTGAGAAGCAGGAGAAGCTTCTAAAATCGTGGGCAGAAAGAGCCGCGGGATATCGATGGCTTCATAATCACGCGCGTCTTCATTTCAAAAAACAGAATGATTATCTTTCGTATCCAAGTATAATCATCGCGAGTATAACTGGTGTAGGTGGTTTTGCGGTTTTGAATCCAAGTGGAAATAGTGGCGTGTCCGATGAAACTCGTGCCAAGATTATGATTGTGCAATACTTTTTTGCATTTCTCAATGTACTTGGTGGTATTCTCACTTCCATAGGTAAGTTTAGTCAAAGTCTTAGTCTATCGGAATCCCACTCAAGTATGTGTGTTCAATATTCAAAGTACTATAGAAATATAGATATGGAACTATCTCTGGATCCCGCAGATCGTACATGCGTTGTTGAATTTGTCAAAAAGTGTCGTGAAGAGTATGATAGACTTTTAGACGAAGCCCCGGATATACCATCAATATCCATCCAGGCTTTCAATATAGAATTTCCAGACAAAGAGAACAAACCAGATGTATGTAATGGACTTAGTATTATTATATGTGACGAAACATCCTCACAAATCGCATCGACGCGAGCTGTGACAAAGTGGTTAGGGGCTTTGGCTGCGATTAGACGTAAAAGTCGAGACGGTGATATAGATGATTTAGCGAGAATGGAAAGTGCATGATTTGTCTGCCACAAAAGCATAGAAACTTGTAAATAGAACCAATGTAGGTAACAAAACTTTCTGTCTCTGTGGAAAGAAAGCTAGACCCAAAACAAGTAGACACAATACATATATATACAAGAATTGTGTGTACTCAACTACAGCTCTAGAATATCTATGAACCCCGGGTAATCCCGGGTATGACACAAATATGGCATCCGTCTCATGTTTCTTATCTAGGGGTCCAAAGTTTTTGAAAATCTTCTCCTCTTCATCAACCTTTACAAACTCAGACTTTTGACAAACTGTATTAATATTTGTTTGATCATCTTCACACTTTAGCGTAAGCGCTTCATTTATGACAATTTTCAAATATTTAACATATCCCATATAAAGACCGGAATTAGCAGTTGACGTTTTACCGCACTTTCCAAAAACTATTTGTGTGGGTGTTTTACCAAAAATTTCAGAGTCTCGTGAAACTAAAACTTTGCAATCACTCTCCTTAAAAAGTTCTACAACATCTTGTGGATTTTTATTAATTTTTGTATCAAATCCGTCGAGAAAGATTACAATATCTTCATCCTCTTTAGTTTCAAGATATTTGGACATTCCCTTGTACTTATCGTTAAAACCATTCCATTTGGTTCCCCAACCTAATACGGTCACCGGTACGCCAAACTCATTATTGATGAGTTCTTCAAACATACCCTGAGACTTGTTGGCATATGTGACAATTTCTACACCCATTCTATACATTATAGAAACATCTTTCTTCGCCAATGAGTTTACATAAAAGATTACTTTCCCTATTCTGTAAATGAGGGGTCATTTGATGGTTAATAATATATGAAAAAATGAGAGATAACTTTCTGTATAATACATCAAGTCTTCTCTTCTCACAATTAGTTTGTTTTACTTTGTCTATACCCTCAAGATGTTTCAATTTTTGTATATCATCTCGATGTGCAATTTTATATTGAACAGCCTTTCTTGGTTTCTTTTCCAAATTGAGAGAACCTGCGTGTACGACATCACAGTTAAAAAGAACTGAGTTTGAATTTACAGTAATTGGTCTTGATAGAAGAAAGGGAGTTGTCTTGTGACTCCCTGGGCACAGAGACAGTGTAGTTCCGTCGTATTCATATGTTATAAATGTGTATACCGGATGTTTTGTTTTGAAAACGTATTGACTTGATGTCACATCTCTGTGAAATGTAGAGAGAGTGCAGCCATCAATTGAATATTTGTAGTTCATAAATTCATAGCCTTCTGGAAGTTGATTAAGAACTTCCTGTTTTGTTGGTCTGTTCATTAAGACAAATCCGTCGTTTTTTAATGTTGATTGAAAGTCACTTGGAACGTATGTTTCTACTGTAGTCAGAAGTAGGACGACGAGTAGAAAGGCAATTAAAAGTAACACGAGCATCTATTATAAATGAATATTGGAATTCTCACCGCTGGAGGAGTATGCCCTGGTGCGAATACATTAATCCGATCAATCACCCTTCGTGAAAAGAACCAAGGTAATCATGTACATGGATTCAGTGATGGATTTAGAGGTATCAATCAGAATGTTAAGAGTTATTTTGATCAACAACATATCGAGGAAGGTCCTGGAACACTTTTGAAAACTTCATATGACTTTGTGGATATCGACAAGGCTGCGAAAAATCTCAGAACTTTTGATCGTCTCTATTGTATTTGTGGTAATGAGTCTATGAAATCTGCGAGAGATCTCGCTTTGGATGATCGTGTAGATACAAATATCATTGGTATTGCAAAGACAATTTTCAATGATATACCCGGCTTGGAATCTGTCGGATTTCAGACAGCTGTACAAGAACTTGCGAGATACATCGACTGTGCGTTCATTGAAGCAACTTCAACAAACTCAATTGTATTTCTTGAAGTTCCGGGGAGACGTAATGATAAATTGGCAACGTACGCAGGTCTCGCAAGAAACTCAAAAGTTACAAATATTGTGACACCAAGTACACGAGGTGATCCGTTGAGTTCGATTGAATATAGTTACGCAAATAGAGGATATGCAGTTGTTATTATTTCTGAAATGTGTGATTATCATCCACTCGTAACAAGTCTATCTGTGAGACCAAAAATAATTACACCTGGGTATCTCATCCGCGATGTTGAACCGTGTGTGTATGATAGTATTCTCGCAGAGCGTATGGCAAAAGAAGCATTTAAATATGCACAAGACCACAGAGATTTCATCAAGGGTGCGACAAATGTCATGCCATTCAAGGATTATCTCCGCATAATGTAGGTTGAATGTTTCGGGCGATTTACAACGATCCCAAGTTTGTAGGAGCTCAAATATCACCACCAGACCAAGTTATGGTCATTATGGAGGATGGAATTGAATATTATACAGCAAATGTTCTATTTAGATCGGAAGCAACCATTGATAAGCATTCAAAACAACTTAAAGGTACAACACGTGGTAAAGAAAAGATAACCCAACTCTTTGTGGTTCCAACGACAAAACAGAAAGGTCGTTTTACAGTTACAGAATATGAACTGTGAGCTCCTATAACACAGCGGTTAGTGTGTCGTGCTTATACAAAATGTATATTTAGGCGGGGTCTCCACCCGTAAAGGCACGCGGAAATCTGGGATCGACACCCAGTAGGAGCAATTTACCTTTTAGATATGTGTCCCATATGTAAAAGTTAATTCTCCCTAATATATTAGGTATGAGATATGGTTCGGCGGCGCGTAGGATGTTTAAAATCCGATGGGGACTTCATGGAAAAGGTCTCATAGAGGATCATCACGTGATACCCAGAGAGTTCAAAAATCACCCAGTTATTCGTAGGGAAAAATATGACTTGAATGCGAGTAACAATCTTATAATGTTACCCACGAGATTGGGGAAATACACTCTTCGTGTGCGAACAGATCGTCTCATTCATTCGGGAAAGCATACAGCATATAATTCATATGTGGAGAAAATGTTGAATTCAATACACTCCACGGATGAGTTTAATAGTTTTATTCTATTTTTAAGACAAAGTCTTCGTTGGAATCCCCATCATATTCCGTGGTCTTAATATCCATATTTAAGGTCGGCGCGTCTTGCAGAAGGATTAGTTCTTGAGAAGTATTCTGGACGACCGTGATCACTATGCCCAATTGTACTATTATGAGTACGATCAATTTTCATGTATTTACGCATATCTTTATAATAGATTCTCGCACCTTTATCTATGAGGTCTTCATGTTTCATATCAACGTGATTATCCATAGGTAAAAAGTACTTTGTGTACCTTTTCATATTTTGAACGTTAATTAAATAACATTTAGTGCTTGAAATCCATTTTACCTTTTCAAGCTTTCCATCTTGTCTATCTGGAAGTCTCGAGAGACAATGAAAAAAACACATTTCAAACTCTTCACCTCTCTCATCGATAATTGTCTGTATCTCATCATAGAGTTTATTTGATGTTACAATTACATTATCTTCAAATATAACCGCATACCTAAGACCTTGATCGAAACACCTATCATAAAAATCCATATGACCCATAAAACAACCAATAGCACCAAGATTGAAATAGGTTATATCCGGTCTCTTTACATCTTTATTATAATGCATTTCTATTGCTTTTTCAAAATACTCTGGTTCGATATGATTTTCGAACTTTCGCGCAGTTTTTACATCCCTTGTATCCGGTCCATAAATAACTTCTATTGGAATGCTTGGATTATGATATTTCATAAATCTTTTTCGTCTTAATTCTTCTGTGGGAAGAGTGAGTAAAAAACACTTGTAATCATAGCCTTCTTTTCGTGTTGCTCTGATAGTTCCCAAAAGAATGGCTACTAAGAGAAGAATCAAGATGACCCAAATCATACCTACTTAAGAGTTAGAAAATATTATAACACAAGAATGAACGTCATAGACGTATGTGGTCTCGTAAGCTCAATTCTAATATGTCTCATGTTTGTGCCTGAGATTAGACATGTATATAAGTATAGGGATGCAAATGCCATAGATTATACATTTTTAAACCTAAATCTTCTTGCAAGTATATTGGCTCTGGTATATTCCGTACATTATGATATTATTCCTATGACAATCACAAATATTTCTGCCGGATTATTTTCACTAATATTATTTCATTTTAAATACGTAAATGGGCTTAAAGAGGAGACTTCTAATATTGATGAAGTGGGGGTGTAAACTCCTCTTCAACCAAAAGCTCTTATGGTGTAATCCGGTTATCACTTTGGACTTTGACTTTAACGAAGGCAATCCAACAATTCAAGTTCAAATCTTGATAGGAGCTTTAGCTGGTCGTACGCAAACTGGTTAGCGAACAGATTGTAGTATATGTAAAGCTAAGAAACACTATTAAATTAGTGTAATCAGTTCTCTGTTGTATGCACGTTCGAGTCGTGCCGATCAGAAGTCTCATATTATAGAGACTA
>Ga0222716_10002101_pt1 | contig 16254 bp, 24 predicted proteins | sample C33_13DmetaG_FD_165044 | JGI IMG/M metagenome (GOLD analysis project Ga0222716, IMG submission 165044) | Estuarine water microbial communities from San Francisco Bay, California, United States - C33_13D | ecosystem: Environmental > Aquatic > Marine > Unclassified | place: USA: California... | reverse complement strand
CCACCGCCTTGACCAAAGTCATTGTCGCCAGCAAAGTCGTTTGTGTATCCGCCACGTGTTGTGATACCGCCGTTTACCCAGATACCAAATGCTCCAGATTGTCCAGCAGTTGTTGTGGTAGATAGTCTGTCATTGATTTCCAAATATGCATCTGTTGTAATTTTACCTGAGACAGAATTTAAGTTTAAATCACCTGAGGCTGTTGTAATTGTCTGAGCGTCTGCTGTTCCAATACGGATGTTATCAACACCTAAAGATGTTAAACCTGCTAAGTCAGTATCAGATGCGCCTAAAGCTACTGTAGTTGTTCCTAATGTTACAGAGGAATTAGCTAGCTTTACATTGGCAATTGATGTATCGTCAATACCAATTGTAACAGTTGTACCTGCGACGGCACTATTAAGTCCGTCTTGTGTAGCAACGGTGTTACCGCCATATTTCTCAACATATGCTTGCAATGTTATGTCAGTCAATTCGCCTGCTGAAGCAGCGTCAACGTAGGGATTTGTTAATAGTACATGTCCTGTACCATTAGGAGCTAAAGTAAGGTTGCCGTTTGCATCAGTTACGTTAACAGTGTTACCGTCAATCTTAACATTGTCAACCATCCATTGATCGATTTTGCTGTTAGCGTCAACAATAACAGCCGAGTCAGCAGTAAGTGTTCCAGCAGTATGATCTAACATACCTGTGATAGCAGGACCGCCTACAAAGTGTGCAGTATCAACAACTGAAGCATCACCAACGTAAAACTGTCCAGTACCGCCAACATAGATAAGTTCCCCTGGTGCTATTTGAGCCGGTAAGGAATTACCTGTAGTTCGTTTAACTTGAATTTGAGTTGCCATTTATTTCTTTTCCTTTTAATAAGTTCCACCGTTGAGCTGTAACACTCCGGTAGATGTTGATAGATCGTTGGTAGCGTTCCACGAACTACCGTCGTATTGAAGAACTGATCCATTTGTAGCTGAATCTGTATCTACATCTAATAAATCATTCATCGCAAAATAGACAGCAGTACCTGTGTCTGTTGACATCATCTCTGACCATTTTGATGGAGAATTGTCTGGATGTTCCCCTGTTTGTGCTCTAAGCAAGTTAACCCATACAGACTCGTCATATTGAATGACATGTCCTGGATAGTATCCATCGGCTCTAGTTGGCTCATATACACCTTCGTACTGGAAGCCCGCGAGCACCAGTTGCCAGTTAGCATCTATAAGACCTGTTGTAGAATCGATTGGTTGAGTGTTGGTTCCACCTGGAGTAACTACTGTATATGAGTTACCGCCAAATCTTACAACATCTCTAAAATTGTAAGCAGTGCCTGCTTGATATGTACCTTCGGCATTAAAGCCCGGAGCCACTACTTCAAACTTCTCTGGATTTGTTGTTGGATTTTCTCCAGCTCCAACATCAGCAGTGCTATTATATAAGACTCCTTCGTATGTTACAAAAGTATTCAATAATAGAGCATCGCTGCCATTATAATTTGTAATGTATCTACCCATACCTTCTGCCATAGCTGCCCAGTATCCAGTACCAGCCGCTACTTCAGCATCGGGTGTGTTTCTGTTGTTTGGTACTTCTTGTACCGCTATATATGAACTAGCTCCGTATGATACAATCTGATTCTTCCAGTAAATGATACCAGTTATCCAGTCGCCACTGTACTCAACTCCGTTAGCAAGTAATTGCCAATTCGTTGTGTCCCTTGACGGTTGATTTCCAGTTGTTTCATCTGTGTTGGCAATATGTGGGGTGTCAGTCACCTTCACATATAATCCACCACTGAAAGTAACAGCATCATAAAATAAGAGAGATTGGCCATTTAGCGTATCAAAGTCCCCTCGAAAGATCATTCTAACTCTTCCAAGATTTAATGTTGCCATATTTCTTTTCTCCGTTATCTAAATATTATGGTTCTACCCAGCTGCCCGACACATATACATACAAGATTCCTGTAGTGCTGTCTAACCAAAGCTCTCCTTCGGCTGGTGAAGCAGGTGCTGTGTCAGAAACAGTCGCTACTGCTGGATCGTCTGTTTGTGCTCCAGTAGCTGCTTTGTACGATGGTTGTACCCACGTGCCAAAAGCATAAATGAATAAAGCACCAGTATTGGATTCTAACCATTGGTCACCTTCTACTGGTGTAAATGGTGGATTAGCAGATACTGTTACAGAAGCTCCGCCTGAAGTTGCTCCAGGTAGTGATACTCCATAAGTTGTTGTGCTAACCACATTTGTATCAGTTGAAATTACAAAGTGTCCTGACTCATTTATATAAGAATGTTGTGTATCAAAGGCATCGGCATGTTCTAGTATTAAGTCTCCGGCAATATCAATATATGATGCTATGATATATCCAAATGATGGTTCTTGTGAGAACCCAATGCTCCAATTAGCATTACCATTTGGTACCACACCAGTTAGTGTTGATCGTGATTCGCCACTTAATAGTTTATATGTATACCATTGATTGTCTTCAAATGTATATGCTCCAGATATGTAACCTGTTTTAACATATACAAGCATACCTTCTTGTAGTCTCGATCCTGATATATCTGTAAGTTGGTCACCTAGATCGCCTGTGATACTATGAACACCGCCACGTATCTCATTGTTTAGTGCTACTGGGTGACTGCCGTTGGGTGACCAAGTACCCGGCCATTGATTTCTAGTTAAACCGTCATAATTTATTGGCATTACTGTATCCTCAAGTAAGTATCACCTGGTTGTAATGTGATTCTATACCAGTTAAAAGTTTCGCTAGATGCTGTCTGGTCATCATCGTGATACAAATCAATCTGTCCAGTGCTCGTTGGTGCTACATCTGCTAACAATGACGCATCAGCACCAGTTTTGAATACTGTTGCTGTACCAAGCGATGCTCTATGGAAGTAAGTAAATGATTGTGGTACAATGTCTGGATTATTAATAATTTGATCTATATTCCTATTTGGTGCATTGGCTTGTAATACAGTCACCCCACTTGCAAGTCTTTTTGGTTGCTGAGCCGATGGGCTTGATTTTCCGCCGTTATTGATAATAATATCTTCTAACTCAATAATAGAGTTTGGATCAGCATAAAATTTGTAGAACGATGGATAATTCCAGTAACCAATAAAGGTGTCAGATGAGTTTATATTTGTTGTGTAACTTGTACCTGTTACTTCTGTAGGTCTTGTAAATGTTGATACAGTTGATATTGTTCTGTTTGATGGACTATTTGGCCATAGTGGAAACGAAATCCAATAACTTTCTTTTGTTACACCTGTTTGTGCAGACTGGAGTGAGCCTACATTAATTGAGGCTGAGTGTGAAACATTAGAGATATCATTTAATCCACTTACATTAACTGTATATTGTGCTTGTTCATACGGATCAAACCAATTATTGCCAGACTTGTTTGTGAATGTAGTTGTAGCGCCAATACTTTGCCATGTAAATGTTACACTAGATGTATCAGTATGAGTTGATGTGTTTGTACCATCGTTAACTGTGAATGATACTTCTGCTGAAGCAGATCCACCTGACGTGCCACTTGACACATTAGGTCTAACAAATGCTCCATTATCTATACTAAAGTTTTGTGACCAGTCAATTCCACCACCTGCTGTAGCACTCTTGGCACCAGGGCTATATGTGCCAAATGCTGAAAATGTACCTGTTGTGCCAGCAATGCCTTCTACAGCTTCAATCCACATGTCTACAAAGTCAGCTGGGTTGTTTACATATACTGACCATTGTGATGGAACTTGGTCCCATTCAAGTGATTGTCCGTATGCTGTTAATCCTGGGCTGAATGATGCAAGTTCTACCCTGAGCTTGCCGTTAACAAATTTAACTTCTCTAATGACATAAATTTGTTCGTTCTCTCTCCAAGTATCAGAAGTTCTAAACTGACTACCTGTACCTGATGTTGTCCATTGAAAAGGCGATCCGCCTAAGTTAATAAAATCTGGAGGTGTATATGTAAACTCTCCAGTTGTGTTGTCATATGCTAAAGCACCGTACCCATCCGCTGCTTCTTGATTTATTGAAAAAGATGTTAAGTCTGTACCAGCATCACCGATTATCTTTTTACCGCCTGGTGTGACACCATCAGATATACGAAACTCACCAGTAATATTATCATAAAATATAATACCTGGATCTGCTCCAATAAACTCACTTAAATCTGTTTTGACGAGGCCTGCTTTAATCTTTCTTACATATCCCATACTCTCTCCAATCCATAACTATATTTAGTCATTATATGGATTAGAAGTATGCCTCAAACATTTGCATAGATGATAATCTAAATGCTTCAGGCCATTTATCTTTGTCTGGTACACCATATATATATTCAGCGCCGACATTGGCTACAAGCCATGAGTTCTCTGCTTTGTATGGGAACCGTCCTGCCATTTCGTTGTCTAGCTGCCCTAGTGCCCAGCCTGTAAAGCCGCCAAATAGCTTCCACAGCGTAGGTTGATTGCCTGTTGCTAGCTTCTTCAGCATAGTATTATCAGACGTAACACGGAGCCCTTTACCGGCTTCTATCGTGTTAGCAGACTGCCAATCGGTTGTATGTAGCAATAGGAGTGCGTGACCATTAACTGGGCCACCTGAATATATTTTTGTCTTTTGTTCTAAGTATACTATTTTCTGATCAGCACACACTTCTTGGACAGAGTGCTTAGTCTGTCTGTTTAGTATAAGCCCGGCAGTGCCAGTGTGGTCATCTTGGTATACATATATAACTGTCTGGTAAAATGGATTGTTTTTGTCTATCGAAGGATGTGCTATAAGTAGTTTGCCAGTATAATCCATTATGCTACCGTTTTTGATTTATAGTATGCTGAAATAGATCCTGCTGTGATATCACCGCCATCCTTAGGACGCCATACACTGTTTTGCTCCCAAGCTGGAGAACCTTGCTTGTATACAACATGATCATCAGGTTTTGTTAATAGCGCAGGAGCTGCCTGTAGCATAGCTAATCTGCCCCGTAAATTTGCTCGTCCATTCTTTGTCCATTTAGCAGCATAATCATTATATAATGCCATTTGTTCATCAGCAGACATATTATATATTTTTTGCGTAGATGTGCGTAGTTCTTCTGCTACTTCAGGCATCCACTGAAAAAAGCCCATTGCTCCTGATCGTGAGTTGAAAGCCTTTGTGTTAAAGGCGGACTCTCCACGTATGATACCAAACACTTCTGCTTCTGATGCTTTATACTTAGATGTAAACTTTTTAAGCTCATTCATGAAGGCTGGATTGTTTTTAAGCATCACTGGATCTACTTTGCCATACAGTTTGCCGTTTTCTTGCTGGGGATCTGCTCCAGTATCTTCTACGCCATAGTCAGATAGCTGCTTTTTACCTTTGTTTTGTGTGCCAATCATTTCCTTTGCCGCAGTTAACCACTGGGTAAGGGCTGTAAACTTAAACTCGTTAAGCTGTTGGGGTTGGTCTAGTTCAAATAATCGCATAATCATATTTATAAAAAAAAAGGTTGACCTTTGTATTCTGTGATGCTACAATAAAGACATAACTTAAATTAAAGAGGCATCATGAAGAAGTATCGCAAAATCCTAGACAAGATCAATTGTCCGCATCTCACACTAGAACGATCAAGCGGCATGTATCATTTGTTTGTATACTGGAATCCAGTAGCTAACAAGTTTAATTGTCGTAAAGTAAATGTAGCTGAGCTGAAGGATTTGCCCAAGTCAGCATGGATCTCAATTGGAAGAGATTTTGTGAATGCTATGGAAAGCTCCAACAGAACATTTTCTTTTAACGAGCAAAAAAAATCGTTGACATTCTTTTAAATACCCTATATACTATATTTTTACGTCAACAGAAGGGGAACTAATGGAAGAGAAGCATATATTAAATGGTGTAAACAGATTGAGAGAGGTCCTAGATACAACTTATGTAGGGCAAAGTCCTTCTGCTCTCATAGCTGATGTCATCCACTACGCTGAAACAGAAGGCGCAAACTTTGACGATATTTTGCGTAAAGCTAGAGTTGTAGCATATCGTGAGCGTGATGCTATCATTAAGCATTATGGGCAGAATGTATATGTACCTCTTCCACAAGATAGAAGAACTATGCGACGATAATAAATTGTGCCATAGCAGAGCGCAGAATCCATCCTCTATCTTTTTTTGAAAAAGATTAGAAAAAAGGTTGACATTTCCGCAACACCTGCTATAATGTATATAACAGTTAGGAAACAGCAACACACACAGGAGACGACAATGGCATTCTTTACATTAGCTACTGCTTGGAAGAAATCAGTTTCAAATCTTGAAGTTTGGGAGAAGGACGGAAAAGAGATTCGTATTGAAGAAGCATTCCGCTGGGGCCACGTTGAGATTGAGACTGAAGGCGACGATGTACCTGTGATTGATTATCAGAACGAGAATGATTTAGATCCGTATATGGATTTGGATGAAGATGAGAACAAGGTTATTGAAGTACAGCCAGGTGAGATGAGTGATCAAGTATACTACGACATTCAGTTCTCAGACAATGTAGACGAAGAAGAGCGTGAGGAGTTGCGTGAGTTTATCGCAGAGGAAGGCGCTATTGAGCTTGAGAACGAAGGCTGGATTCATATGACAACTGACACTACATTTGTTGGGCCTCTTGTATTGAAAGACGAAGAGGGCAACGAGATTGGCAGCGGAGAATAATAAAAATAGCGGTTGACATATACGTCAACTGCTGTTACAATAAAGTTTTACAGTTAGGAATTACCAACATGCCAAAGGAGACCAACGTGTTTTATAGATACGAAGTTATTGCCGCTGATGATAATACTATGTTCTTTCTGCTTGACAATGATACAGGACGTATCCTTAAAAGTACAGCAGATAACACATTAGCTGAGAGTTTGTGTTTCAATTACAATCATATTCCTAACTATGACCATTTTAATGTAGAAGAGGTAGCATAATGGGAGCAGCTCTGTTACTATACGCAGGTGTATCTATTTTCTTTTATGCTGTTAATGGACCTCCACCTCCAGATGGTTATACACACGATGATGTCTGTATTCGTTGTGGTGAAGATTATGAGTGGTATAATAACTTTAACCAAGGCGAAGCAGGCGAGCTTGACGGACCTCCACAACAAATTATGATCGTGGAAGGCGAATAAATAATAGATGTTAGAAACAGATTTTCAAATCTTATTAGCCTATTTTGTTGGTAGTGTAGTAGGCTATCTTATATGTGTAAAAATCACTACCCGTAGCGTTCTAGACAAACTATGTGACACTGGGTTTCTTCGTAGCTATGAAAATGACGAAGGTGATGTAGTTATTGTAAAATGGAATGACAGCACGAGGGTACATAAGTGATATTTGGTTTAATTTTAGGCCTTACAATAGGCCTATATATGTCTTGTAATTTTTTGTAATTGATAAATAAATTTTGTTAACATCCAATCTAAAACTTACGATGTTTAAAATCCTTTTAGGCGCATTCATTGGCTCACTTGTTGTGTACAATGTAATTCTTCCAGACGACTCTTTTAGAAGCACATTTGAAGATGTAAATGAATGGACACTCAATAAGATTGAAGCTGTCACATCTGATGTCAATTTAGACAGCGCAAAGGATGCTATATTAAAATAGGAATTTTACTTGCACATCACTGAAATATCTGCAGGCCAGTCATATGCCTGCAGATTTCGTCTTCAGACAGTCCTCGATGAGAAAGGCTATCCAGCCAATCCTACCTCTCCTCCTGTACGCTTTGGCACATTTGAATCATTAGGAATCATAGTCAAACGTGATACAGAAGCGGAACTTGTTGAATTGTTAGACCAGCATAGCAAAGAAAAATATATCGTACCGTTTTCAGATATATGGGATGTAGATACCATAGATTGGGTATCTGAATAAAACCCCGGCACTTGGTCCAATTTTTCCTCCCGGTTAAAGGCTGATTGTTCTAGGCCGCCTTGTGCCACCCTCCGTCATAAATATTCAACTATGCTTTTGATGATAACTATTTGGATTATCATTTTCTTGTACCTATGGTCGTTACATTTAAAAGAAAATTCAAATAAAGACGAAAAAAGAGGTTGACCATTTGAGCGGATCCATGTACAATAATTTTTATAGCGTTAGAAATTGTTTACTCACATGGAGCACATAATGGCAACTAGAAGTAGAATAGCTGTACGGAACACAACTGATGATGGATTCAAATCTGTTTATGTTCATTGGGACGGCTCACCTGATACACGGATGCCAATTTTGAACACATATTGGATGGACGAGTCAAAGGTACGAGAGTTGGTTGCTGGAGGTAGCGTTTCGTCACTTCAGGATACAATCGCTGACACCATTTTCTACTCACGTGATCGCGGTGAAGACCTAGTAGTAAAAGAAAACAATAGCTTTTATGATTTAAAGTGGAACTATAGTTCAATGTCAGAAGAATACTTGTATGTATTTGAAGACGGTGAATGGAAAGTATACGAATGAGCGGTAAATTAGACAATATTATATTTGGAATCATAATGTCATTATGGTTCGCCATTGAAATTCTTTTTTTATTCTCTTAACACAAAGGCGTTATGATCTCCGCAATGATTAAGTCTGTAACTCGTGCAGATTTTGACAACGTTATTGAAGACATTTGGGTTACTGGTAATGAGCGTATCATTATTATGACCAATCATGCTACTCCTGCTCGTGTCTCTTCTGATATAGATGAGCGTTCTATACATTTCGTACGAGTAGGCACTGCTGATGTAACTATCACAACCAACAGTAGGCATGTGGCTGCTGTTACTATGGTAACTCCAGACACTTGGGAAGTAGTGTTTGTAGAGCCTGATGTTTCTGACGCAGATAGAATACGAGTATAATATGTTAACTCTAAAAATGACTGCTTTTTTAGTAGTGGTATATACCGCATCGGCTATCACCTTTTTATTTGTAGCATTATGAAACTCTTTCTGAAAGTCATTGCCTATATGGCTATTATACCCGTCGCTATAGTCGCTACAGCGTTTTGTATTGGCATCTACCAGGGCTACGAGCAAGTGAAGACTGTTGAAGCTAATGTAGGGCTATTTGAAGCGTTCTTAAAGGACTATGGACAGTGTGGTGAGTACACATTAGAGTCTGAATGGAATGCTGATCCAAATTGCGCTATCATCTGTACATCATACTTTGAATGTCGCAATGACTATTTGAAGATTGAAGAAGCAGTAGCGGATGAATATGCTACGTTACTCGATGAAACATACACGTTTGACGAGTATGAAGAAGAGTACGGAAGTGTAGAATATATCTTTGAAGGCGACAATCCAGGCAATCCTCCACTCCCAGCTAGAGACTAACAATGAGAATTCTATTAGCCAGTATGATTTTAGCAGTGTCAATATCTGCTTGTACTAAACCAATTATTGGCAATGTAAACCAATGTAAGATTGATAAATATCTCGCATCTGTAGCATCAGGCATGTTCAAAGGCTGTCACAGGTATAACTAATGAACTTAATCAACAGACTTGCTCCTACAACAGGAGCCAAAATAGTAATGTTCTACATCATAGGAGCAATCCTGCTCGCTTGCGGCGATATACCCAAAGAAGGTGATGGTACTGAGAAGATCCAAGTAAAGATGGAGCTACAGTATGAGAACCCTAACGATAATAACTCATTATTTGACGAGGAGGAGTAATGGAAATTCTCATAGCACTGGGCGTGTATCTCGCCCTGCAACTGTATATTCTGCCGAAGCTGGGCGTAGGCACTTGACTGAGCCCAAAGGGGACTTGTAGCGTGCCTACAAGAAAGTTTGACGACGATTAAAAAAGGTTGACCTTTTGGGGAATCTCCTATACAATGTATATATAAACAGTTAGGAGATTCACCCAACCAAAGGACACAATGAAAAAGTTCATAGCCACTCTACTCGCATCAGTCACTGTAGCTGGATCAGCTCTAGCTGCCAATCCTGAAGGCTGGTCCAAATCCGACCGCGATGAAATCTTCAATATACTCATGTCACAAGCAATGACAAATCCAGAGTGGGACGAGTATACTGGCGCTCAGGCTGCTAAGATCATTAAGTGTCTAAATGGCTACTATGAGCCACTTGTTGACTATATGTCATATCGCTGGCTGCTCGCTCCATCCGCATCACACCAGACCAAAGCTGAACTGTCCGACGTCATCACCAACTGTGAGAATGATGTCGTCAAAGGTCCAAAATATTATTAAAAAAGATTAAAAAAGAGGTTGACCTTTTGGACAATGATGCTATAATATATACATACAGTTAGGACAGCAACTAACATTTTTACTAACTCCAAATACGGAGAACGACAATGGCAAAGAGTAGCAACAAAGCAAACAAGATGGCAGCAAAGAACGCACGAAGAGCAGCAGAAGCAGCTCGCAAGGCAATGGCTAAAGTTAGCACATTCTTTACTGATGCTAAATTCTTCAACGAAGCAGGTGAGCCAATTACACAAAGTGAGTGGTTCGCTAAAGGCGCTGAAGGCTCACTTACACACCCAATGCTAAGCCGCACAATTTACCGCATTTGGGTAACTGAGCATAGCACAGAGTGGACATACGGACGTTACGCTGACGGTTCCATTATTGAAGATGGCTTTATCCTCAATGAGGACCAAAAGGTTCTGTGTAAGTTATTTGCTCCAGTATTAGGCACTCCACAAAAGCTCAACAGTTTGGCAGAGCGTGCCTAAAAAAAGATTAAAAAAGAGGTTGACTTTTTGAGTCAACCTGCTATAATGTATATATAAACAGTTAGGAATACCGCAACACACACAGGAGACACACAATGAGCATTTCATCATTTGCGGAAAACACACAATTTGGTAACCCATCAGCACGCCGACTCAATCCAGGATTTGATGGTGGGATGGTAGCCAACTATGCTACTATGTCCTTACAGGATCTGCTCGCAATTGATCTCAGCACACTCAACAGAGGGCAACGCCGCATCGTAGTCAAGGGCATCAAAGTTTTATCTAAAACAAGATAAAAAAGATAAAAAGGGGTTGACTTTTTAGACAACCCCTGCTAAAATAATATTATAGACAGTTAGATAATATTAACACTTTCGCAAAAGCATAATGACAGACATTTACATTTACTCACAACGAAACATGATGCGAGCTTACACACACGAAGATGGTGACTTCGAGTTCGCAAAAGGAAAACTTGGACAGACTAACATTGAAGTTGATCCTGATTTAGATTTTACGGCTTGTGATGTTCGCATTAAGCAGCAAGATAGCACATCAACAGCACAGAAGCTCATTAAGCTTCACGAGGATAGCACTGAAAACATTCATAATGATGCTAATTTAGATGATGCTATTCGTGCTCATGGCGAACAGATGGGTGTATGGCGTCACTCACGTGAAGCAGTGTTTGGTGACGGGTCTGATCGTGAATGGGTTGACTTTTTACACATACCAGAAGGGCTAATGCCAAATGCTGTAAGAGCTCAGATGGTTGAGACTTACAACAGAGTAAAAAATAGTTATTTTTATGGCGTAGCTCGTCCAGATAGTTATGCTATGCGACAAGAGCAAGCAGATTTTGTAGAGTTTGCTCGCAAAAGATTTATCATTGCTAAAAGCAAAGCTATCTTATGTAATGCCAAGATGCGTTTTGGCAAAACTCACAGCACATATCGTGTATGTGAAATGTTGCGCCAAGAGCTTGGTAAAGATACACTGAATGTTCTAATGCTGACACATAAGCCAGAAGTTGAAGATAGCTGGGATAAAGATATGGCGAACCATGTAGCATTTGACGGCTGGGACTATCAGTATGCCAAGGGCATAAACACTCCGCTGAGCTTTGCTACAAATACTCCAATATCATTCATTGTAGCAAGCCTACAAGATATGAATGGTGTTGATCGTCTAAACAAGCAGAAGTTTAACAACATCTTCAGTAGCAAAATTGATTTGCTTATTATTGATGAGCAACACGTTGGCACTGAGACAGAGCTTGCTACTACTACAATGTCAAGGCTAGACTTTGATTACAAAATAGAGCTAAGTGGAACACCTCTTCGTGCTTTACTAACAAACAAGTATGATATGGATGACATATTTACTTGGAATTATATTATGGAGCAGGAGAAGCGCAATATTGAAAAAGACTTAGGCTGGAAAACAGAAGTATATCGCTGGTTGCCAGTATGTCACATGAAAGCATTTAATTTGAGCGACGATGCCAAAAACAATGCGTCTTACTATGATGACGAAGAGCAATTCAAGTTTGAGAAATTTTTTGCTGTTGAGAATGACGAGCTTGTAAACAAAGAGGCAGTCAAAGATTTCTTTATGCGACACTTTGGCAAAGTTGGTAGAACTAGTTTGTCAGCATCACTAGGCGCAGATAAGGCTGATCATCAGATTCTCAAAATGCCTTCAGTAGCATCATGTAAAGCAGTTGCTGAGCTATTACGCAACGAAGTCATTACTGAGTATCGCCCAGGTGCTATTATGGTATTAGCAGAAGGTGATACTAATATCAAAACAGTTCAGGCTACCTGTAAAGATCCTAACAATAAAAAGACAGTATGTCTAACTGTTCGTGCTGGGTTGACTGGTACTACAGTGCCAGAGTGGGATTCAATCTTTATGATGGACGATGCCAAAAGCATTACTGAGTACATGCAGGCAGGTTGGAGACCAGGCTCACCGTGGAAGGCAGGGCGCAAAGAATCCTTCTTACTAGCTGATTACAATCCACAGCGTATGCTTAATGTATTATATGATTGGGCTGCTGTTGAAGCAAATGCTGCTAAAAAACCCGTTAATAGTGTATTGGGCGAGCTGCTAGACTGTTTAGTTGTTACACAACAAAACAATAACAAGTTCGTTGATGTAGTTGTTGAAGACGTGGTATCTGCGGTGGCGGCTGCTCCATCTGCTGTTGAGCGTTTTGCTTCAGCTCATAATGTCAACTTTGATGTATTAGATGAAGAAGATGTAATTGACATTTTATCAGCTATTCAAAATGCTAACAAAGGCAATGGACGCTCAGTTCAAATTAATGATAACGATATTGAAACTGGGAAGCTCCGTGCTAAAGTTGATAAGCCTAAAAAGAACAAGCAAAAAGATCTTACAAAAGCAGAGTTGAGATTGCTTCAACGACAGGCAGTTGAAGTAGTATCACGCATTCCAAACTTTTTGTTTAAATCACAAAACCCAAACATTTTGTCAACTAACGACATTACATTAAATGGCAGTAACGATAAGTTTGTTAGAGCAGTTGGCATCACTATTTCAGACTTTGAAACATTGATGGAGTATAAACTAATCAATCCTGCTAGAGTTGACTTGTGTATTTTACGTTATCAAGCATCACAACAGAAAGCAGTAAGTGTAAATGATCTGCTTCAAACTTTATTGGCAGCGTAATAAAAAAGGTTGACAGTAGTCAACCTTTGTTGTATAATATAATTTTAGTTAGAAATTTCAACTCTTACATTACAGCCATATGACTTACTGGGAACACTTTGACAATCTCATTGAGCAGTTGACTGCTCTTCATAGCACAGATACTCAAACAATGACTCCATTTAAATTATGTTTAGACGTAACACGTGATATTGATTATTCAAATTGGAGTCAAGTCATACTAGATCCGTGTTGTGGTAAAGGGTCTTTTCTTTTATCAGTTATCAAAGGATTCATAAACGCTGGTTGCCCTGCAGAGCATATAGTAAATAATATTATACACGGGTTTGATATTGACGAAGGGCAAGTTGAAGATACTATCATTGCCATTGAGAATGTCACCGGTATCAATTCTAACAATATTCACACAAAAGATTTTTTAAATGAAGAAACGCCTATGAAGATACAACCTTCATACATAGTTATGAATCCTCCGTATCAAGATAATCATGTGTCTAAAAAGTTATGGAATAAATTTATATTAAAAGCATTTGATCTATTAGATGATAACGGGACATTATTATGTGTTGCTCCTCGAGCTTGGGTTGAGCGACCACAAAGTCAACTATCTAGAAAAATGGTTGATACAATCTTTTCAAAGCATCAGGTAGATTGGATTGATATCACTGCTGAACAACATTTTAAGGTTGGCGAGTCTCCTTGTTCTTTTAGTGTAACTAAAAGGCCTAAAACAGATTTAACAAAATTGATCAATCATAACGAAACAACTTACATTGACTATACTGGTCAAAAAATTCCGTTAACAGAACTTGATAAACTTAAAATAGCTATATTTCAAAAATTTGCCGATCATCCTGCACAAAGATTAATTCGCAGAGTACATTGTGACACAGGCGTAATTGATAGTATGGAATTATTGCTACAAAAAGGCATAATGAGCGAAGGCAAAAAAAGTGACACTGATAAAAAGTGTTATTGGACTGCCGCTAATCAAGATACTTTTTATATGCCTGAAGATAAATGCCGTAAAGGTATTAAAGTTATATTAAATCGTAGCGGTTATTATTATCAAGATAAAAATCCTAACAAATATATTTGTATTGACACTGACGAAACATACGGTGTAGGCGCAGGTGCGTTTGGTGTACTATGTGAAACACTTGAAGAAGCTAAAAATTTAAAATCATTATTAACTACAAAATTATATCGCTGGTACATTGAGCATGAGAAGACTAGCGGATTTAATACTGGATTACCCAAATTACCGTTACTATCGTTAGATAAACATTGGAATGATAACGATGTTTATGATGCTTTAGATATTGATCAAGAGCATCGAGCTGTTATTAATGAATCAACATTTGTATAATGAATAATAATATACTAAAACAATACATCGCTCATATGCGTGACAGAGAGTATATGAGTGGCGTAGCTCGTGAGCAGGCTAGAGTCAAAGCTACAGGCGAAGTATTTACGCCCACAGCACTAGTTCAAGAGATACTGGATCAGCTACCACTAGAGCAGTTTGAAGACGTTACTAAGACGTTTTTAGACCCAGCTTGTGGCGATGGCCAGTTTCTGTCTGAGGTTTTGATCCGCAAGCTAGAGAACGGGCATGACTTCGAAACCGCTATAGCGACAGTATTTGGCGTGGATTTGATGGCGGATAACGTAGAGCTATGCCGCGAGCGACTGATATGTGGGCGTGAGGATTTGCGACATATTGTAGAGCAGAATATTGTATGTGCTGATGGGCTCAAATATCATTATAGATTTGATGGCTCTGATCCATATGATAAAACTGAAGCTGAGAAACAAGAAGATCACGTCAATAGTTTATTTGATTTTTCATAAAGGAATATATGTCATTTTTTAAATTTGATAAGGGTTTGGACGATCCAACCAATGATGTCTATGAAGGACCCCGAGACGAGAATGGGCTACCGCACGGTGAAGGCAAGCTGATTATGGCAGTTGGTTGCGTTTCTACAGGTACTTTCGTTCATGGCAAACAGCAAGGACATGGTAGAGTAGAAGGAGGTGGAATGACATATGAAGGCGAGATTAAAGACGATATGTACCACGGCTTTGGCAAATTTGAAAACCCTGCCGAAGGACAATATTATACAGGTGACTGGGCTGAGGACCGTCCACACGGTATAGGTATAATGAAGGGTAAAAATGGTACCTACAAAGGTGAGTTTATGGATGGCGAGTTCCACGGTGATGGCAAGATTTATTGGGATGATGGTTCCATTGAGGTAGGCGTATTTGCTGCAGGACTGAGGTGTGACACTAGGATTGAGAAGAAGCCAACCAGATATTCTATGTCAGATCTTTTTTAAAAAAAGATGAGAAAAAGGTAAAAAAAAGGTTGCTATTTTCTGTGTAGGCTGTATAATAGTATTTATAGCAGTTAGGAATACTTAAACACACACAGGAGCTGACAATGGCAAGCGTAACATTTGATCACAAAATCCGCCCACGCAACGATGAAGAGCGTAACATTATCGAAGTTGTAAATCACGCTTCAAAGACATTGGCTGAGTATGTAGATGTTGATGTCACAGTAAGGGTTGAGCGTATGAACGGGTGGGGAACAACTGACGCTCACTACTTAGGTAAGCACACACCAGGTAAAAGACTTATCAAAATCAACCTGCGTAACCTACAGGGTTTTCCAGTAAGTGAGATTTTAAGAGTGTTGGGACACGAGTTTCGTCACGCTTATCAGGACCAGCATAGAGCTGAGTATTTCAAGCGTGATCGATATACAACACCAGATCAATCCTATGATGGTTACAGAGGCCAGC
>Ga0222716_10002098_pt1 | contig 16259 bp, 19 predicted proteins | sample C33_13DmetaG_FD_165044 | JGI IMG/M metagenome (GOLD analysis project Ga0222716, IMG submission 165044) | Estuarine water microbial communities from San Francisco Bay, California, United States - C33_13D | ecosystem: Environmental > Aquatic > Marine > Unclassified | place: USA: California... | reverse complement strand
AAAATGATCATGGAAAATCTAGCACTGAGAACAAATTTTAAAATCCATAACATCGTAACAGATTATGCCAGTAATGCAGGTGACACTGCTATATCTACGCTGACATTTGGTCTGGTATTTGAGAACAGAAGTTTGATTGCCAACACTGGTACAAATGCTTTGGCAGATTCAACTGCCATCGATAGTCGAGCCAAATTCATCCAAGACAGGATAGCGGATGCTTTAAACACCACAAGGACTGAAAAGATGTCAGTTTATGATCCAACAGCAGGATCAAGTGATGTAAAAGATGAAGAGATTACAGCAGGTCCCGTGCTGACAGCATCGTTGGGTGAGATATATGAAGCAGTTACAGTAACTGAAGTTACAGCCTTTGCTCCATTGACCACAGCACAACACACACTTGCTGGTACAGGTGACAGTGACAACGCGTTGAGTTACAGTAGCAACGACGCCGCATAATAAATCCTAAATTATTTTTTTTTGAATATCGCCTATGCGTTATCGTATAGGATCAGATTGAAAGAGCTGGAACAGTCGTTCGCGTAATCACTCATGGTTAGAATCCGTTGGTGCTACCGTTGTGGAACACATAGTTACTGAATGTACTGGTCTTGGTAATGCTAGGTCCAGCAAAAGATACCACCACTTCACCTGGTCCACCGTTGTTGCCTACCTGTGCTCTGAATCCATACAGTTGTCCTGCCTCCATCGCGATGGTGCCTGAATCTTCTGTTAGGGCGTGTTCACCAGGAGCACTAGCAATGGCGTTTCCAGTTGTGAATCCTGACACAGCATTATCGCCTATCCATAGGTATCCAGCGTCATCGCTGGCTATGTAGAATGTGTATGTGCCGTCTGCTGGTGCTCGGAAATAACCGAGGTACTGCCAACTAGTCGTTGTGGGTATAGCGGCTGATGAGAATGTGCTGGGGGTTGAAGTGGAACCAGTGGTACTGGCAGTGGCGAACCAAGCGGGATCATCCGCGAAGTAGCCCGAGTATGGCTGTAGGAATATGCCCGGTGCGTAACCCCTCCATGGTCTAGTGGCACTCAATCCACCTGTGTTGGGATTGTCAAAGATGTCATTGCCTTCGTATCTGGTTGGTAAATCTGTGATGTCATACACATTGTATGATCTGTAATATTCTTTGGTGCTGTCGATACTGCCCGTTATGGTGCCGTCAATGGCCACCACTCGGCCCTGTCGCTTGCCCTGGGCTATGTCTAGTTTGCCCAACTGCTTGAGTTCCTTGGTTGATAGTAGTGATATACCGTTCGCTGACATGTGTTATAGCCCCCACCTTGTGGTCAAGTATGACTCCAGGTTCCCCACTTCCGTGCCATCCAGTGCGTCGTAGTACACGATGTACTCTGCAATGAAACCCTGGAAGTACTCTGAGTCGGCGCCATCACAGCCCACGTTGAGGTTGTCCACCGAGTTGCTGGTCTGTGTGCCCACCGTGGTCGCCCCGAAGTTCAGGGTCTCGGCCGATCCGTCGATCCTCAGTGTGAGCCTGTCCGCGTTGGTGCTCTGTGTGCCATCGAACACCGCACTGAAGTAGTGATAACCGGTGGTGTCCAGTGTGTTGGTCGTGGTGCCCGTGCCCGATGCGTTGGCCACCACCATGTTGGTGCCGTTGTGGTAGAGTCCCACGTCGCCTGTGTCGGTCTGTGATATCCATCTGTTGCCGGTCAGTGACGTGAACTTGGCCACGGCGAACATGCTCCATTTCTGTATGCCACGTAGGTCAAATATTGGGTTGATGCTGAGGCAGTCGTTGGTGCCGTCGAACTGCACCACGCTCAGTGAATTCAATTCGTTTGTCTGGTAAGTTGGCCTCTTGGTGGCGCCTCCCGTTGGATTGGCGTTGTGGGCATAGTTACTCTTGTCGTTCCACTGTGTTATGGTGTCACCATCACTGGGATTCGTTGGTTGGAACTGTGTGACGTCCGAGCCATCGTACCAGATACGCAGTTTGGTTGCCGCGCCTGTTACCAAGTTCAAGGGAGTGTTCACTATGCCAGCGGTGTCGTACCAGGGCCTGCCCTCCAGTGCCCACACCTGTGAGCCCGCGGAAACGTTGTAGCCCTCGGACAGGTAGATCCTGTCGTACACGTTCTTGGTCCTGTAGTAGTCCTGCGTGACGTCTCCTCCCGCCTGCCTGCGTGTCTGGGCCTGGTTGAGCTTGGCGATCTGACGCACTTCCTTGTTGGCCGTTGCGTCCGAGCCGTCTCCTGAAACCAATGTTGATATACCGTTTGCCGCCATAATTTAACATATTTACCACATTTTTCAGTAGCATAGAAAAGGAATATACGTTATAGTAAATACACTTTACAAATGTTTATAGCGATACTCACATTACTATCAGCACTGTCCATATCCGGGGTGGCCATATTCTACTCCGTCATTGGACTCGCGACCATATTCCCAGGTGCTTTCGTGCCCGTGGTGATCATGGGCGGGGTGCTTGAAGTGGGCAAACTGATCACAGCCTCGTGGCTGTACAGGAACTGGAAGTTCACACCTTTCATGCTCAAGACCTATCTGACGACAGCGGTCATTATACTTTCACTGATCACATCCATGGGTATCTTTGGATTCCTATCCAAGGCACACCTAGAGCAGAACCTTGCGTCTGACACACTGACACAACGTATACAGATATTAGAGGATAAGATCGAGAGTGAGAAGATGTCCATAACAAGACAGAACGCCATCATAGACAGGGCAGAGAAGGCCATCGGCAGAGACACGGGCACAGCATCAGGTGATATAGAAGTGCAACAGTCGATCATAGCGGATGCCAACGAGAAATTGAAAACACTACTTGCGGTCGAGACCAACACGGTCAGAGACCTCAACGATAGATTAAAAGTACTAGACAAGAACGTCAGTGACGTGTTGACCTCAAACAAATCATTCTTCAACGAAGAGAAAGCGGCCGCTGATCTCAAAGCAAGTCAGAAAGAGGAACGTGAGCAGATCGCAGTCAAGGTAGCGGAAGCACAGGCGAGGATAGCAGAATTAAAAAGGGATCACAAACAGGAGATCGCCAAGGCACAGGACATCATAGCGAACATGAGGACAGGCTCCCAGGACAACAAGGGACAGTTCACCAAAGAGATTGAGACAGCAGAGAAGAAGATATTTGACTCACAGGGCAACATAGACCTATACATTGTTGAGAAGCAACCGCTCGAGAAGGAGATGCTGACTCTGGAAGCAGAGATAGGACCTGTGAAGTACATAGCGGCATTGGCCGTGGACTGGGGTATAACGGACAATGTTGAGACAAGCAAGGCTGTAAGGTGGGTTATATTGCTTCTAATCGTGGTGTTTGATCCACTTGCTGTGTTACTATTGATCGCGGCCAACCAGAGTTTGATGAGGAGATTCCCGCCTGAACCACCAAAGCCACAGGAGATAGTGGACCTAGAAAAACCAGACGATGAGGGCATTGATCTCAAATGGAATGCCATGATGGACAAGTCTGATGCGGCGGCCAAGATGGAACAGGCCACTCAACAACTGCAGGAATGGAAGGACAAACTGGAATCGTTCAACAGCAAGGTAGAGAAACCCGAGGACAAACCGGTTGAGATCATACAGGAAGACGACGGTGTGATTCCACACATAGATCTCGTAGGCCAAAAAAAAACTGAAGACAAAGAAATAGTAGCAGATAATACTAAGGACGGATTTGATCCAGACGAAGTCATGTTTGATGTGATAACTGAACCCAAAGTTGACAAAGAGGCTCAGTTAGAAGAATTCAAGAAACGTGAGGAAGAGGAACGTAAAGCACTAGAAGAGGTTGCACGTAAGGCCAGAGAAGAGGATGAAGTAACAGAGCCTGAGAGAACAAAGCCAGACTTCACAGAAGTGATCGAACCTGAACCTGAAGTCAAGGAACCCGAAGAACCAAAGGACGAGGTCAAGAACGCAAAGCCTCTAGTGATGCGGACCATCAAGCCCAAGGAGGAGACGCCCCCAAAGCCGAAACTGCCGGATCCGGCGGAGATGACAGATGAAGAACGCAAGAAGATGCTTGACGTGTTCCATAACCAGAATGGCAAGTACGAAGACATAACGGATGAGGAGTTGAAGATGGAGAGAGATCAGAGCAACAGGGCACAGTTCCTGGCAGACGTCAGCCTCACAAAAGAAGAGGCCGCAGAGCAAGGTCCCATAACAGAATCAAGAATGGCCTTCTTCCAGGACATCATAGATGACATACTACGGGGAGATCAAACGTTCGAGAACGTGCCCGAGGAGAACAGAAAGATCATTGCACAGATAATGGATCCAGATATTGACAATCCTCAAATAATCACAAAAGGATCTGCACTGAAGGCAGAGGGAGTAGATGGGGTGGAGAAGACCACAGCAGAAGGACTGAAAGAGAAATTCATGATTCAACCAGACATTGAAGATAGACCGATGACAGACGAGGAACTGGACAAATTGCTTGACGGGTTTGACGATGGTAGCAAAACAGTCACTGGCAAGAGACGAATGGTCATAAAGAATGGTAAAAGGATATTCGTGCCTGTGGAAGAGAAAACGGACTACGTGCAGAACGAGGAACAGACGGATCAGACACTCTGGCAGAAGACCAAGGAGTTGGACATACCGGAACCTGACAAGAACGAAATTATTTTACCAGACTTACCAAACACAGTAGAAGATATCCCGGAGATAGCGGAATCCATAGCCGTAGAGCAGTCGATACCACAGAGCAAATTTGACACCTACAAGAAAAGGCTCACCAGTGAGGAAGACTACCACCAGAGAGTAGAGGCAAGGATCAACGACCTGATAACTAAATTAGACAACAAAGAAATAAAACTTTCTGACTTGTCCGATGAAGACAAACAAGTTATAATAGATATATTGAACCAAAATGAGTGACGGAACAAAAAAACAAGGTAACAAGGAACAGGCATCAGAAATATCTGTGACCGGAGAGAAACTGGACCTGCGTAAGAAGATGGGCACCATAACGATGGTCACACCACCGAGCTTCTTCCAGAACCAGAACAAGAGTTTCTGTCTCATCAACCTCAGCAAGAAGGACAAGGACAACTTTGCAGACCAGATCAACAAATACTTCCCCAAGGAGGATCTTACCATATACCTCTGGGATGACAACAACTTCTCAGCACTGGATCCATTCGGCAACGACGATCCTGAATATGAGAAATATTTAGAAAACTGGGCACCCAACAAGAAGGGCAGGGACTACACATGGTTGTTGAACGCCTGCAGGGCCGCCACCACAGTGATACTGAACATGGACTACAGTTCAAATCAGATGAAGGTCTGGTCTGGATACATACTGACCATGGCCAAGACGTGGTTCTTAAATTCCAATACAGATGACTCGGCCTCTTTTGGTGTTTTGAATCGTAACAAGATCAACAACATGCAAGAGCTGTTTCCGAAGATCAAAAAACTCAAAGATAATCAATAATGTCAGAAGAGGCATTGACTTGCTCATTTTGTGGCAAGAGTCGTAAGGACGTCACCAAGATGATCGTGGGCGCCAAGAAGACCACGATCTGCAATGAATGTGTGAAACTGTGTGTGGAGATACTCGAAGAGGACATAGTCAAGGCACGTAAGGAGAAACTGTACGCGGGTGACAAGAACATCTTGAATCCTGTCGCAATCAAGGAACACCTTGACCAATACGTCATAGGACAGGACGCCGCCAAGACGGTGTTGAGCGTGGCAGTGGCCAATCACTACAAGAGGATAGTGCAACCACCCATTGACTTCGACCTAGACAAATCCAACGTGATGATACTGGGCGCCACTGGTGCGGGCAAGACTCTGATGGCCAGGACCATTGCCAAGTATCTTGACGTACCATTTGCAATAGCGGATGCTACTACTCTCACAGAGTCAGGATACGTGGGAGAAGATGTTGAAAATGTTGTGCAAAAACTGTATGCTAATGCAGAAGGAGACATAGAGAAGGCCCAAAAGGGAATTATATTCATAGACGAGATTGACAAGATCTGTCGTAAAGGTGAGAACACATCACTGACCAGAGACGTGTCAGGTGAGGGCGTTCAACAAGGGCTACTTAAAATTGTAGAGGGGACCGAGTGTAGAGTGCCACCACATGGCGGACGTAAGCATCCAGACCAACAGATGGTGACTATCGACACCACAAACATACTTTTCATAGTTGGTGGAGCGTTCACTGAACTGGAGAAACAGATCAGAAGGAAGAAAGCATCAGGCGGCATAGGTTTTGGTACCAAACTTAAAGAGCAGGATGACAAGAACTATCTCGCAGAGGTACAACCCGAGGATCTCATCAAGTATGGTCTCATACCCGAATTTGTGGGCAGGTTCTCCATGATAACCAACATAGATCCTCTATCTGAAGAACAGTTGATCAAAATACTCACAGAGCCCAAGAACGCCATCTTGAAGCAGACCAAGTACCTGTTTGGATTGGACGACATAGAAATTGAGTTTACCAAAGAGGCCAAGCAGAGCATAGCACGTAAGGCCAAAGAGTTGGGAACCAACGCAAGGGGATTGAAAAACGTAGTAGACACAGTGGTTCTGCCCTACCAGTTTGACGCAGAAGAGATGAGAAACAAAGGAGTTTCTAAGATACAGATAACTAATGCGGTGGTTGACAAAGGAGCAGACCCTGTGTTAGTATTTAAAAAAACAAATGGAATATCAAAAAAACAAAACTAGACCCCGATTCAAGAAAACAGAGAGACCACTGGGTTTCCAAGGTTACTACGTTGAAGTGCGTGAGGGCGAAGACGCCGTCAGGGCATACAGGAAGATCAAGAGATGGATCAAGGAAGACAAGTTCATTGATCAGATCAGGGCCAACAACACTTACCAAAAACCATCAGAGATCAAGAGAGAAAAAGCCAAAGAGAAGAGGAAAGTCCTACGTAAATTGCGTAGGGAACGTGACAGCAACGTCCTCATGGGACGCCCACAAAGAGGCAGATAATTTTACCAGAAAAGGTCGCAATTTGACATATAGTACATATATGTTATAATAAATAAAATTGAAGATTGCTATAGATAGGATCTTCAATAACATTAACTCGCTTAACAATAGGAGGAAAGCAATGACAAAACATCTATCTATTTTTAATAACCTAAGACCATACACAGTGGGATTCGACGACTGGTTCGATCACTTCGATGCCATGATGGACGACAGTTTCTTCAGAGGAACAAGCAACTTCCCACCATACAACATAGTGAAGACCGGGGACAACACCTACGATGTTGAACTTGCACTAGCAGGATTCAACAAAGATGACATCGAGGTCGAGTACAAGGAAAACATGCTCACGGTCAAGTCTAAAAAACAAGAAGAGACCAAGGACGAAGACGGTAATGTGATACAACACAGAGGCATCTCAAAGAGGATGTTCTCAAAATCATTTACCATCGCCAACGATGTAGAGGTCAAGGGTGCAGAACTCAAGGATGGTTTGCTCAAGGTATCTATGGAAAGAATTATTCCAGATCACAAGAAAGCAAAAACTATCTTAATCAAGTAAAGCAAGAAATGGATGGGGTGGTAAAACACCCTTTCCACAGTTGACGAACAATATATCTCATGTTACAATAACATTATGTTTGATCCATGCTCAATAATCTACGTCTCATCTGGTGCTGGCAACTTCTTGGCACAGATATTGACAGCTCATGTGGATAAACAAAGAATGGCTCAAATATTGGACACACAGAAGAATAATGAATATGATGGAAAATGGACAACTAAAGAAGAAATTTTTAAATTGCACAGCAGTATAGATCTCGGCGTATCATCAAATGTCACAAAATTTGAGCATCTCCATACAAAAAATAATATTATTTTTATTTCGGCACAAACAGACGAAGACAAAAAAGTTTTAGAATGGAGACAAACTTTTTTAGATAATAATATGGCTATTCCAGAAATATTCAAAATAAGATACCAATATCATTATGAAATGAAAAATTATTTGGATAAAAGTAGCATCAAATATTATGATATACCACTCAAATGTTTTCTGAATCAATCTTTATTTCTACAGAAGGTTACTGGATTGGCAAACTACATTAATTGTGATATAGATATTGATTTGACCAAAACCATGCATTACAAATGGATTAAACAAAATGTTAAAGAATCTGAAAGGAAAAAAAACAATGGCAACTAGTATAGGAACACTCACGCAAGAAAAGATCAAAATAGACGAACCAGGTTTATATGATGTGATATTTCTCAACGATAATATAACCACAATGGAGTTCGTTGTGAAAGTGCTCAAACAGATATTTGGTAAGACCCCCGAGCAGGCACAACACATAACACAAAAGATACACCAGGACGGACAGGGCATAGTTGGTTCATACAGTCATGAGGTCGCTGAACAGAAAGGCATAGAGGCCACGCTGGCCGCGAGACAGGAGAACTTTCCACTACAGGTCAAGGTTAAAAAGCAGTAGCATGGATCCAAGGGACTACGTTACCGCAAACCAACACATAGTCCAACACATGAAGGACCGACTGCCAGGTGATCCCAAACTCGACATGTACTGGGGCACCTTGGACTACGCCACGGCAAGGTTCAACACAATCTTGCTGAAACTTTCACAGGACAGGATCCTCGAGCAACAGCACCAAAACGAAGTGCATGAATGTTTCGAGGCCATACAGTCTTTCTATCGCAACGTGCAACGGTATGACACGTGGCCCAGACCATTCAAATTCATAATGGGCATAGTGCTACACGGTATAGGCACGAGACGTATTCCAAAGATAAAGAGATTGCTGGAAAGAATCAATAATTAACAGTATGATTAGCAATTGGTTGTTCTGGTCCATACCCAGACAATACATCAGGAGGTACCTGTTCACTTTTTGGTTGGTGATGTTCTTCCTGCCCGGATACGTTTTGGGATTGCATTTCACCAAATTGGGATTTATAATAAACTGGCTCTGGTTCGACATCGTGTTCTACGGGTGGTACAGGGCAAAACAAATGTTAGGAGAAGATGAATGAAAGCAGTAGTGTGGAGTAAACCGGCCTGTCCTTATTGTGAGAAGGCCAAGAACCTTTTGAAGAACAAGGGCATAGAGTATGAAGAGAAGAACATAGCGGAGGGACACAAGATACAGGACCTATTGGAACTTGTGCCAAACGCAAGGACCATGCCTCAGATCTGGCTGGACGAGGAGCATGTCGGTGGATACTTTGAGTTGGAGAAGAAACTCAAATAGTGAAATTAAAAACTTTGATAAGCATAAAGATATTCAATGAATTGTGTGATTCAACGTTTTCCTTTTTCCATAATAAGAATGAGATTTTCAAAGAAGAAGTCAACAAAAATAAAGTAAAAGAAATAATTTACGATAGTGATCTAGATTTTGACAGTTTTGGAAGTCATAAATTTATTTTTAATTGGAATAGCGAAGAAGACTGTGCCAACAAGTGGTTTGAATTTAACAAAATCAATGTGAATGCACACAACTTGCCTATACATACTATCAGAGTTACACCATATAAGAACACTTACATAACTGAATTGTGTAGCACAGAAGAAGGCCAACAAAAATTTAAACAAATGACGATGTATCCCGGAAGTCGGCATGGATGGTACGGTGATCATGAAATCGACTTTGACGTTGGAGATATGTCGTATTTCAAAAAACTTTCTGTTTATTCTTTGTCTTCTTATATTGGAATTAAAAGAGACAGGGTATATGTATGATAAATCGATACGATAATTTCACAAAATTACGAGAAATTGTTTTAGGGTCAGTGAATCGTTCGATGCTGGATGTTGTGGATAAAAAAGATAAGCAATTCTTTACAGACATCCTAGATGGCCAGGATTCAGTTTTCCAAGAATTACAAAAAATATTAGAACAATTTGGTGTAAAGATTCATAGACCAAATTTATTTGATCATTCTAAGTTAAAACACAAATTAGGAATTCCCTTCCATTCAATAAATTATGTGTATTCCTCAATTTCTCCATATGATAATTTCTTGACCATAGAAAATGCTGTTATAGAAATGACCAGTGTTAGTCCAAGTTCTGCTTACGACCACGTTCAATACACACACATATGGAAAGAAAAGTTTGATCAAGGGAGTAGATGGCTCTCAATGCCCAGACCATCCTACAGCAGAGTCGCGGAGCAAGAGTTACCGAATAATGAACCATACGCTGACGGTCCTTGTTTTCTATTGCTGGGAGATACTGTCTTCGTCACAGAAAAATATTGTGTCAATGACACGGCCCTACAATGGTTCAAAAGAGAATTTCCAAACTTAAAATTTAAAATCTTCCCCCAAACAAAAGGACACCTTGACAGTTACTTTGCTGTCATACAGCCTGGATTGGCCATAAGCGGATTACATAAAAGTAAACTCCCTGATGAATTCCAAAACTGGGAGATAATCGAATTTGGTCCCGAGGATTACAGTGGTGTTGAATTTAGAAACGCGGCTATACAAGACAACGACTATGCAAATACAACACTAGCAGTCAACACTTTGTTGCTAGATGAAAACCACATGATAGTGATTGATAGCATGTTGGACACACACAAATCAGCAATTAAAAAACTAGAAAGCAAAAAAGTTAACTTGATTCCTTTGAAGTATGACGTATGCCGATGGACCAATCAAGGCATAGCCTGTATTACAAACCCTGTTGTAAGAGAGGGAAAGTGTGAGAGTTACATTGATTAAGGAGAGGTATGAACTTTTATTTTTATAAGGTATCGTCCCAGGCCCAGAATTATCCTTATCTGGATTTGACCAGATACAGATGTAACAACGGTTGGAACCTTTACCTCGACAAAGGATGGACCAAAACTGAAAATTATTTTTACAAAGGAGAAAAATCAAGTTACTGTAAGATCTATGTCGATCCTGTTGTCAGAATAGAAACTAACAAGTTGAGAGATTTTCCTATATATCATAACGAAACAGAGATAAGCAATTTTAAAAAACTGGACAATATCGTACCAGTTGATGGAGTCGTTGAAGTTGATCAAGATATCAAAATACAGTATCAAAAAGGTTTTTATCCGCATATAGCAACCAAACCTATATCATTCAAGGACTGCCATGACATATTGTATGATGCTGTGATTGAGAATGTAGGCACATTTGCATCTATGAACAAAAGACCTGTGTACATACCAAAGCAAGGAGGGATTGACACTCTGACAGTCAGAAGTGTGTTTGACTTCCTTGGGGTTGACTATCAAATATTTGACCTCCCCAAAGAAGCACCTGTGCCCTCATCACTCAAAGCCGAACTGGCAAAAAATTATTGGGGGTTCAACCAGGTCGAAGAAAAAGAAAATGCTGTAATAGTAACAGGTTTTTATGGAGATGAATGGGTGCTTAGAAATCCATACTATGTCCATGCACTTCTGTCATCGAGGGGTATAAACTTGACCTCTGAATTTGATGGTAGGACATCCTGTTACATGAAAAATTACTTTGAGCACTATCGTGAAAAGTGTAGCCAAGACCCAAATATTACTGTCGAGGAGTTGATATCACAGATATGTAATGATTTTCAGATTTGGCATGTCAACGACACAAGATATTTCTCTCCACTCAAACACGAGTCCCTTATTGATCTATTGACTGCAGATAGTGAAACAGTGATAGAGCAGATAACCGATGCAAAGTTATCTAAATCTATAATAGAAAAGTGTAGTCCTGGATTGCTAGATCTAGTAGACAGCACAAAAAACAAGCATGATCCTGACTACTTTTGGCCTGCTTGACATTACCAAGATGTTAAACTATAATATACTATGACATACACTGTAAACGATAAATGTATAATGTGCAAACACACCGACTGTGTGGAGGTGTGTCCAGTGGACTGCTTCTACGAGGGCGAGAACATGCTGGTGATCAATCCAGACGAATGTATCGACTGTGGAGTTTGCGAACCAGAATGTCCAGAAGATGCCATCAGACCAGACACGGATGATGAGGGCAAGGCATGGGTGGACTTCAACAGCAAGTGGTCAACATCAGGATGGCCAGTGTTAACAACAAAAAAAGATTCGCTCGATCCAGAAGGCAAACACAAGGACGAGCCAAATAAACTTGAGAAATATTTCAAGGACAAGTAATGAAAGAACACAATGAAAAAAGACAAGAAGAAATCAAAATGGCAGGTCAGGAGAGAAAAAGAGGCCGAGCAGAACAGCCAGTTCGATCCCAAGATACATCAACTGGGTAGGGAGGGATATGGATTCCAAATGAAACGAGACCATAAAGCAACCAAAGAGGAACTGTCAGGCAAGAACCTGCCATTCAAAACAGAGAAATGATTAAGAATTAATACTGCTTACCTTACATTTCCAATATCTGTTTTTTCGCTGGAAATGGAATAAAGACTGGACAGCATCAAACAAATTATCATATTTCTTTTTATTGTCCCAGTGATCTATTTCTACAGTAGAAGCATCTATGCCAAGACAGTCTTTGGCAATCTCTCTGTTTAGTTGTGCCGTATAAGGATAAGTTTTGTTATGGTCATAATGTATCTCTCTATTCAATTCACAGATCGCATCGGCCTTCTCTTCGGACAGTCCGTATTCTTCAACTAGGAAATCTTTGAAGATCCTGTAAACCTCGTCTTTGTTTTTGTAGAATATAATAGATGTGGCACTTTTCAATTCCCAATATAGATCATCATCTCCAAAAATCTGCCTGCCAGAATAAATTCTACCCATAAGAGTGTCCTTGTACATCTGTTTGGTCAATTTGTATTCGTCATGAATGATGTTTTTTCTCTCCATACAATAGTTCATAAAAACATCTACCACATCCTTGGCCGTGAGTCCTTTCTTTTTTTTGAGATATTTTATGCCATAGTAGAACCAACCATAAAAGTAAAGGTTTACGAATGACCACAAAAACATCAATCCCTCAATTACTTGATCGAAGTTTGCCGTGGATGTTGAGATCACCGTGTATTGTTTTTCTGTGTTCTGTGCCTGTCCTTGGGAAATCTTGTGCCAGTCTGTACCGGCCCTTGTTGGTTTTATCTCTATTTTATATTGTTCAATCACTTTTGGATCTGCCATTGGCACATTTGGAAGCAGTTGTAGGTGGTTGGCCTGCAACCAATCGTTCTGTCCCAGGTCCACTATGCGTTCCACAGTTTCTTTGAGACTTTCAACAGTTTCCATTGGCAGTGGCCATATTATCTCACTGTAGGTGGGTATGTCATACTTTTGGTACATATCAAGGAAATATTTTATTTTCGTTTCATCAAGGTTGAATCTATCAATGGCCTTGAGTGTTTCCTCTGTCATTGACTGGTAAGCAAATGTCACTCCCTTGAAAAGATTTGTCTTGGCCTTACGATCCAAAAGACTTATTTCGAAAAGTCTTTCGCTGTTGTTTTTTGCCCAATCGACGTTCCATACCTTGGGGTAGCCTGTCTGCAGTTTTTTGTCAATAACATATTTGGTTATGTCTAGGTCTCTTTCAAACATACCCCAATTGGAATCCACTATCTGCACAAATTCTATTTTGTTCTCGGCAATCCAGTCAATATCTTTATAGACTGTGCCGATGTCAAATAACTTTACCTTGTTGAAATAACTCGCACCTATTTCACAAAAACTACAATGGTAGGGACAACCTCTCATTGTTTCGAATGCGATGTTCCATAGTACCTCTTCACGTGGACGTTTCTGCATTTCGTTTTTCATGATCCAGTCATAGAACCCGTTGGCTATAGGACTTACAAGTTTGTCCAGATACTGAACTCGGACAACACCGTCTGGAAGTTTCCCTCCTTTATAGAACACATTAGAATCCTGGATGTTGTTTGGCCAATTTGCGAGTATTTTTTCAAAACAAAGTTCTCCTTCACCAAGCACAGCGATATCAAACATTGGATGATTTTCAAAGAAATAGGGATCTTTTCTTGGTATTTGAGGACCACCCACTATAATTTTGATGTTTGGAAATTTTTCTTTCAATTTTACTGCGAAGTTTTTACAGTATTCGTTGTTCCAGATATAGACGCTAAATGCGACAATGTCAACTTCCGGCATTTTGTCTACATAGGTATCTATATCTATCTTGGACATTATGACATCTTCTACCTGCCAGTTTTCCAATACTTTCTTGTTGGTAATTGCATATGACCATACACTGGAAATTGCGTATGGAAGATAGAGATTTTTATCATATTCATCGCCGACCTGTACTAGAATAATTTTCATCAGTGTATTTAAAGCCTGGTTGTTATTAATTGACAAATCCTGATAGATATTGTAAAATTACTCTATGAGAATTCTGCTTGTATTGTTTGTAATTCTGTTTTCATCACACGTGGTATATGCTGATGATTGTGAATGGGATGATACAATTCCTTGCGTAAAAATCTATGCAAAATATTCTAACAATTCAAACGCACTAGGCGACAAGATTACACCCACAAAAAAGATCACTAAATCTGAAATAGAGAAATACAATCTCATAGACCTGCCCAAAGTTTTGAACTATGTGCAGGGAGTGGATGTCACACAGTCTGGACCAATAGGGCAACAGAGTTCTGTGTTCATGAGGGGGACCAATTCAAATCACACACTTGTATTATTGAACGGCATACCAATTAACGATCACTCAACACCCACTGGTGCACAAGATGTTGGTCAGGACTTTATGTCAACGGTGCAACAGATAGATGTTTACAAGGGATCAGCAGGAGCACACTGGGGAGCAGATGCAGTGGGAGGTGCAATCAACTTCCGTACAACTGTTGACTATGACAAGAAGTTGAGTGTGTCTGGGAACGGAAGCGAAAAGATGATCAAAGGCAACTATTATAAAAATATCAATGGATACGACCTGTCCATAACAGCAGGTGAACACCAATCCAAGAATGTGTCAGCACTATCTGGGGCAGAAGAAAAGGACGGCACAGACAACAAGTCTATAGCCGTAAATGTCAGCAAGTGGTATGACCTTGTACACTGGAGGACCACTTGGTTCGCTAGGAACACTTTCACTGACATCGACGGACATAGTCTCGCCATACAGAATGACAAATGGTCAGACAACACTTTCTATGCACTACAGACTGGATTGGACTACAAGAACTCTAGCATCACTCTACACTCACATTCCTATGACAGAGACTACGATGATGCTCACTATGACAGTCTGAACTACACACTGAGAGCCACACAACAGTATGAAAAGTTTGGCTTTGGGTTTGACTACAAGCACAACGAGTCATACAGCGAGACACAGTGGAGCACAGCGAACAGAGACCTGTACAACTTAGGATACTTCTTCAACCTATCACACAACATATTCTCATACCATCACAGATTTGACGAGGAACACGAGACCTACAAGTTAGGCTTCTTCAAGGAGTTAGATCAAGGACTGAGCATCAGTGGTAGCACATCCACAAGTTACAAAGATGCGACCACGTGGACGGCCATCGAATATGGTGACACGCACGAACTGACCTTCGCAAAGAACAACTTCTCTGCAACTGTGTTCAAGAATGACATAGGTGCGTTGAACACAGATGGCGTTGAACTTGGATATCAAAAGGACAACTTTAGAGTGTTCACTAGCCACCTCAACAGCAAGACAAACGACACCGTGTCCTTGCGTAGACCCAACTGGGCATTAGGTTTCATGCACACAAAGGATTTGAAAAACAATTTCAGCATAACCACAAACTACAAGTACAAAGGCAAACATCTAGATGTACACAACAGCAACTGGTCAACAATATCCATGCCGGAGACACATTTACTAGACTTAAACCTTGGTTATAATTACCATGGTATTCAATTGGGTGTGAGTATGCTCAATTTACTGGATGAGAACTATGAGTCACCGCATGGTTTTAGTCAAGAGGGTAGGAAGTTTACCCTAGGATTAAACAAATCTTTTTAGTATAATATTGTAATGATCATAGACAAGATAACAGAGATGGGGGAGAACTTGAAACTGTTGGAAGGACATGACAGGCTACACTATCTCATAGACAAAGCAAAAGATATAGAGCCACTACCAGAGTCTGCTAAAACAGAAGAGAACAGGATACGTGGATGTGCGTCTAAACTATGGTTGATAGGCGGAGTTACAGATGACGATACGATGATGTATCAAGTGGACGGAGATGCACACATCAGCAAAGGCACTGCGAAAGTTGTCACAGATATAGTTAACGGAGAACACAG